>OMGQ01000674.1_pt1 | contig 28670 bp, 19 predicted proteins | sample 1646071 | NCBI WGS metagenome assembly OMGQ01 (sample SAMN05578585, study PRJEB25193) | human gut metagenome | biome: Human Microbiome; feature: human-associated habitat; material: feces | host: Homo sapiens | place: USA:Birmingham
GTTCTCTTTTGGCACGCAAAAGAGAACTTAACCTCGCGTAACCGCGCTCTACCCCCGCGCACAGGCGCGAGAACCATTTCTGGTTCTCTTTTGGCGGCAAAAGAGAACATCACTCCGCTTTCTTCAAAAACTCCGGCAGCTCCTTCTCCATCTCCGCCAGCGCATTTCCGCGGTGGCTGATGGCGTCCTTCTCGTCGGGAGTCAGCTGGGCATAGCTGCGGCCCTCCGAGTTGGGGCGCTTGTCCGTCTTGCCCACACCGCACTCGTCGGGGATGAAGAGCGGGTCGTAGCCGAAGCCGTAGTCCCCGGCCAGCCGCTCAAAGGCGACGCGGCCCGGGCATTCGCCCCGGCAGGTGAGATGCTGGCCGGTGGGCAGGATGAAGCAGACCGCCGCCACGAACTTCGCGCCGCGCTGCCCCGCCGGGACGTCCTTCATCTTCTCGAGAAGCTTGTCGTTGTTGGCCTCGTCGTCGCCGTGGTGGCCGCAGTAGCGGGCGCTGTAGACGCCGGGAGCGCCGTCCAGCGCGTCCACGCAGAGGCCGGAATCGTCAGCGATGGTGGGCAGGCCGCTGGCCTTGCAGATGGTCTCGGCCTTGATGAGGGCATTGGCCTCAAAGGTGGTGCCGGTCTCGTCCGGCTCGATGGTGATGCCAAGCTCCTTCTGGCTGACCACCTCGTGGCCCTGAGCCTCGAGGATGCGCCGCAGCTCGCGGAGCTTTCCGGCGTTGCCGGTGGCTGCACAAATTCTCATTGGGGTTACTCCCTTTCTATGTCTGCTGCTCCCTGCCCTTGGCAGCGGAGCACTACATTTTGCGCCATATCAGGCTTCCAGCAGTCCGCTCAGAGCTGCCCGACCTGCCAATGGTGCTTCGCACCCGGGTTGCGGCTCCCAGCGTCTGCTTCGCTGTCGCTTGCATCCTGCTGGCCGCGGCCCCAACAGCTCCTCCCTGTTTCCGCCGCTGGCGGCGGTCGTCGCCGTTGCCCCTATTAGGGGAGCTGGCGCGAAGCGCCTGAGAGGTTAATGCTTCCATCCCGTGCGGGGGATGAGCTCTTCCACAAAGCCTTCCGGGGTGAAGGGGATGAGGTCGTCGATGCCCTCGCCCACGCCGATGAACCGCACCGGCAGGCCGAGGCGCTGCTTGACGGCCACCACGCAGCCGCCCTTGGCCGTGCCGTCGAGCTTGGTCAGGATGATGCCGGTGGCGTCCGCAGCCTTGCAGAATTCCTTCGCCTGGCTGATGGCGTTCTGGCCCGTGATGGCGTCCAGCACCAGCAGGGTCTCGAGGCTGGCTTCGGGAGCGGCCTTCCTGACGCTGCGGCTGATCTTGGACAGCTCGCTCATCAGGTTCGACTTGTTGTGGAGACGGCCGGCCGTATCGGCGATGACCATGTCATAGCCCCGGGCGGTGGCAGACTTCACGGTGTCGAAGATGACGGCGGCGGGGTCTGCGCCCTCGCCGGCCTTGACGATCGGCACACCGGCGCGGCCCGCCCAGATCTCCAGCTGCTCGCTGGCAGCGGCGCGGAAGGTGTCGCCTGCGGCCAGCATGACCTTTTTGCCCTGACGGGTGTAGTAGTCGGCCAGCTTTGCGATGCTGGTGGTCTTGCCCACGCCGTTGACGCCGATGACGAGGATGACGGCGGGATGGCCGTCCAGCGCCATTTCGGTCTCCGGGCACATCTCGTCGGCGATGATGTCGCGCAGAGCGTCAGCCGCCTGTTCGCCGGTCTTGAGGCCCTTTTCCTGCACGCGGTCGCGGAGGGCGTCCACCAGCTTCATGGCGACGTCGCCGCCCACGTCGGCGAGGATGAGCTGTTCTTCCAGCTCATCGTAGAGGTCGTCGTCGATCTTGCTGCCGGTGAGGGTGTTCAGGATGTTGCCCCAAAAGCCCGTGCGGGTCTTTTCGAGGCCGTCTTTCATTTTGTCCTTTTCTTTTTTGCCAAATCCAAAGAGTCCCATGGGTTCTCTCCTTAATATCAGTTGATTTCACGTTTGCCACGTCAGCAGGGCCCGCCATCTTCCGGTACAATATTTTTTCTGCGTCTCATGCGGAGTGAACCGGCCCGCCAGTGGCTCTCCCTTTGGGAGAGCTGTCACCGAAGGTGACTGAGAGGGCTATCTTATTATACCTACGAAACCAGTTCCGCGTCAACCTGTTCCAGATCGAGTTTGAGCAGTTTGGAGACGCCGTCCTCCTGCATAGTGACGCCGTAGAGGACGTTGGCGGCCTCCATGGTGCCGCGGCGGTGGGTGATGACGATGAACTGGGTCTTGTCGCTCACCCGGCGCAGGTACTGCGCAAAGCGGACGACATTGGCGTCATCCAGCGCGGCCTCGATCTCGTCGAGGATGCAGAAGGGCGCGGGGTTGACGGCGAGGATGGCGAAATAGATGCTGATGGCCACCAGCGCCTGCTCGCCGCCGGACAGGGCTTCCAGGTTCTTGATGACCTTGCCCGGCGGGGCCACCCGGATGCCGATGCCGCAGGAGAGCACGTCGCTCTCATCTTCCAGCACAAGGCTGGCCTCGCCGCCGCCGAACAGCTCGGTGAAGACGCGGCCAAAGTTCTCGTTGATGGCCCGGAAGCTGTCGGTGAAGATGTCTTTCATCTGGCCCGACAGGCTGGTGATCATTCTGGTCAGCTCGTTCCTGCTGCCCTCGACGTCCTCCACCTGAGCGCGGAGGGTGTCGTAGCGGGCCTTGACCTCCTGATACTCCTCGATGGCGCTGACATTGACGTTGCCCAGAGCGCGTATCTTTCCCCGCAGGTCGGCCACCTGCGCCCGGAGGACGTTCACGTTCTCGAACTCCACGCAGAGCTCTTCGGCCTGAGAGAGGGTCAGCTGATACTCGTCCCAGAGCTTCGCGGCCATCTGGTCGTATTCGCCCTCGGCGGCGGCTTTCCGCTCCGCCAGACGGGCCATCTCGCGGCCCGTCTCTTCCCGCTCATCGGCGGCGGCGCGGCCCTTTGCAAGAGCTTCCGTCTCGTCCTTCTGGCAGAGCAGGCGCTTCTCGGTGGCCTCGCGTATCTCGGCCTCTTTTGCCGCGATGAGCGCGGTGCTGTCGGTCTTGGCCCGGCGGATGGCCTCGATCTCTTCCTGACAGGCCCCGCTGCGGGCGGCGAGGGCCGTGAGGCTCTCTTCCAGCGCGGCGCGGCGGCTCTCAGCGTCTCTGGCCTGTTTTTCCAGCGCTTCGATCTGGCTGCGGGCCAGTTCGGCGTCCTTCTGACGGGCCAGCTGCTCCATCCGCTTGGCGCTCAGGCGCTCGGCGAGGCTCCGCTGCTGTGCAAGGAAGGCGTCGTCGCCCTCGGCGATGCGTTCCAGCTCGGCCGTCCGCGTCTCGATGTCGGCGGCAAGGGCTTCTTCCTGCTTTGCGGCGTCTTCGGCACGGGCGCGGGCGGCGTCCAGCTGGGCTTTCCGCCGCTCCATCTCATCCTGACGCCCGGCGAGTGCCGCTTCCGACTGCTCCACAGCCGCCTCGAGGCGTTTCTGTTCGGCCTCGGCGCGGATGCGGTCATTGGCCGCCGTAATGATCTCGCTCTCGGTGGCGGTCAGCTCTGCGGCCAGCGCATCCACCTGCGTTTTCAGCTCGTCGGTGCGGTCCTGCGCCGCGAGGCAGTCCTTCTGGAGCCTGGCGGCCCTGACGCGCAGCTCTTCCATCTCCTGCTTGCGGGTAAAGAGGCCCGCCGACCGCTGGACGCTGCCGCCGGTGAAGCTGCCGCCCGCGTTGATGACCTGACCGTCCAGCGTGACCACCTTGTTGTGGTAGCCCAGCTCCCGGGCCGCACGGGAGGCTTCGTTGATGTCGTCCACCACCACGATGCGGCCCAGAAGATTCGACACGATGTTCGCATAGCGGGGGTCGGCCTTCACGAGGCTGGACGCCAGCCGGGCCGAACCGGAAAGACTCCCCCGGAAAAAGCCGGGCTGGACGGTGTCCAGCGGCAGGAAGGTGGCGCGGCCCGCATTCTCGCTGCGGAGCAGGGCGATGCCGGCCTTGGCGGCGGCTTCGTTCTCCGCCACGATGTTCTGTAGCGCGCCGCCCAATGCCGTTTCGATAGCGACTTCCCGCCCCGGCTCGACGCTCATAATCGACGACACCGGCCCGATGATGCCCCGCAGACGGCGGGCCGACGCGGCCCGCATGACCGTCTTGACCGAGTTCTGGTAGCCGTCCATGTTCTTTTCCAGCTCTTTCAGCACGCCGAGGCGCTGACGGGCGGCGTCCAGTTCACGGCCAAGCTTCTGCTCGGCGGCGTCGGCCTCATTGAGGGCGGTGCGGCGGCCTTTCAGCTTGAGCTCCACGCCGGCCTTCACATTTGCCAGCTGCTTTTCGTTCTCGGCCAGCATCTTCCGGTACTCGATGGTATCGGCCAGGTCCTGCTTTGCCTCGTCCCGCTGGGCCTCGAGGGCCTCGGTGTTCTCGGCGAGGGCGGGCAGCTGCTCCTGCGCAGCCTGAGCGGCGGCTTCGGCGGCGGCTCTCGCCACCTGTGCCTCGGTGCGCTTCGCCGTCAGGTCGGCCGCCTCGGCCCGCAGGATGTCCCGGCGGGCGCCGCTGGCGTTGTTCTCGCTGGTCAGACGCAGCAGTTCCGCGTCCAGCTCGGCCAGCTCTGCGGCCAGCTTCTCCCCTGCCGCTGCCATGGACCGGGCCACGGCGCGGTGGCGTTCCAGCGCGGCGGCAGCCTCGGTGCTGTCCTGCTCGCCTGCGGCGATGTCCTCCCGCAGTGCGGCGGCGCTCTCCTCGTTGCGGGCGATGTCGTTTTCCAGCACGGCGATTCGGCTGTCGCTGCCGGAAAGCTCTTCTGTGATGCTGCGAATATCCCCATTCAGGCGCTCGACGGCAATGGTCAGCTGTTGTGCCTGCATACGGATCTTCTCAGCCTCGGCCTCGGCGGCTCTGGCCTCCCGGTCAAACCGCTCATACTCGGCCTGAGCGGTCTCATAGTCCCGCACCTGACGGCGGACGGCCTCCCGGGCGCGGTGGACGCCGTCGGTCCAGAGGGTGACTTCCAGCGTCTTCCGCCGGGCGCTGAGCTCGAGGAAGCGCTGAGCCTTCTCGCTCTCTTTTTCCAGCGGGCCGACCCGGGCTTCCAGCTCGTCGAGGATGTCCCGCAGACGCTCGAGGTTCTCTGCCGCCGCGGCCAGACGCCGCTCCGCCTCGTTTTTGCGGTAGCGGTACTTGGCGATGCCGCAGGCTTCCTCGAAAATTTCGCGGCGCTCGCTGCTTTTTGCGGCGACGATCTCCGCGATGCGGCCCTGTCCGATGACGGAGTAGCCGTCCCGGCCGATGCCGGTGTCCAGCAGCAGCTCGTAGATGTCCTTGAGGCGGCAGAGCTGGCCGTTGATGGTGTACTCGCTCTCGCCGGAGCGGTAGTATTTGCGGCCGATGACGGCTTCGTCGGCGTCGATGTCCAGCGTGTGGGCGCTGTTGTCCAGCGTCAGGCGCACCACGGCAAAGCCCATGGCTCCCCGGCGGCGGGTGCCGCCGAAGATGACATCCTCCATCTTTCCGGCAGCGCGAAGCTGGCGGGAGCTGGTCTCGCCCAGCACCCACCGCACTGCGTCCGACAGATTGGACTTGCCCGAGCCGTTGGGGCCGACGACGCCGGTGACGCCCTCGTCGAAGCGTATCCTGACCTTATCGGGGAAACTCTTGAACCCTTGAATTTCCAGTTCCTTGAATACCATGTTACTTTTCCTTGATGACGCCCAGCAGCTTCAGGGCCTCGCGGGCAGCATGCTGCTCCGCCATTTTCTTGCTGCGGCCCTCGCCCCGGGCCACGCAGTCCGAGTTGAACCGGACGGCCACCACAAAGTGCTTGTTGTGGTCGGGGCCGGTCTCCTGCTCCACCACATAGCTCAGCTTCTCCTCGGGGTTCTGCTGGACGATCTCCTGCAGGCGGGTCTTGTAGTCGGCCTCGGCGTGCTTGCCCTCGGTGATGAAGGGCAGGATGAAGTTCTTTGCCACCTCCATGCCGCCGTCGAGGTAGAGGGCGGCGATGAGGGCTTCAAAGGCGTCCGACACGACGCTGGGGCGGGTGCGGCCGCCGCAGTGCTCTTCGCCCCGGCCCAGACGCAGGTAATCGCCGAGATTGATCTCCTGAGCGAACTGGAACAGTGCGCCCTCGCTGACGAGGCTGGAGCGGATGCGGGTCAGATCGCCCTCGGGGCGGTCGGCGTAGGCGTGGAACAGGTAGTCCGCCGAGACGATCTGCAGCACGCTGTCGCCCAGAAACTCAAGCCGCTCGTTGTGCTTGACGGGCGGGCGGGTCTCGTTGGCGTAGCTGGTGTGGGTGAGCGCCGTTTCCAGCAGCTCCGGGTGCTTGAACTTGTAACCAATAATTGTTTCCAACTGATGGCTCATGTTTTTTTACTCCCTTGATTCTCTGTTAGCGTCCTTGCCCTCTCAGGCGCTTCGCGCGACAAGGCCGGGTTGCGGCTCCCAGCATCCGCTGCGCATTGCGCGCGTCTTGCTGGCCGCTGCCCCAACAACTTCTCCCTGTTTCCGCCACTGGCGGCGGTCGTCGTTGTTGCCCCAAAGGGGGAGCCAAAAGCCTCTCCCTTTGGGAGAGGTGGCATTGCGAAGCAATGACGGAGAGGGCAAGCTCGTTTCCCTTTTATTCTTTTGCCGTGTTCAGTTCGTCCAGCGCGCTCTGCATGGTGCCGCACAGATCGTTCTCCACGCAGATCTTAGCCTGACGGATGGCGTTCTTGATGCCCTTGGCCTTGGAGGAGCCGTGAGCCTTGATGACCGGCTGCTTTGCGCCCAGGAAGGGTGCGCCGCCGTACTCCTCGCTGTCCATCTGGTGCTTGAGGTCGGACACGCTGTCCTTCAGCAGCAGATAGGCCAGCTTGCCGCCCAGGTTCTTGAGGAACATTCCCTTGAGCATCCCCAGCAGCATCTTGGCGACGCCCTCGGTGAGCTTGAGGATGACGTTGCCGGTGAAGCCGTCGCAGACGATCACGTCCACATCGCCGTTCGGCACGTCACGGGGCTCGATGTTGCCCACGAAGCGGATGCCCGGGATGGTCTTGAGCAGCTGATGGGCTTCTCTGAGCATCGGGGTGCCCTTGCTCTCCTCGGCGCCGTTGTTGGCCAGCGCCACGCTGGGGGAGGTGCGGCCCTCCACCTTGTTCACGTAGCAGCTGCCCATGACGGCGAAAGCGGCCAGCATCTCGGGGCGGCACTCGACATTCGCGCCGCAGTCCAGCAGCAGATACGCCTTATTTTTGGCCGGCACCATGGTGGCCAGCGCCGGGCGCTTGACGCCCCGCAGGGTGCGGACGATGAGGCTTGCGCCCACATGGAGCGCGCCGGTGCTGCCGGCGGAGACGAAGGCGTCGCCTTTGCCCTCCTTGAGCATATTCAGGCCCACGACGATGGAGGAATCCTTCTTTGTGCGGATGGCCCTGGCCGGCTCGTCGCACATCTCAATGGCCTCAGTGCAGTTCACCAGCTCGATGCCGTCCAGAGAGATGTTGTTGTCGGCGGCGGTCTTGCGGACAAGGGCCTCGTCGCCCACGCCGATGAGCTGGACGCCGTATTCCTTCACGGCAGCAGCCGCGCCTTCCAGCACGGCCAGGGGGGCGTTGTCGCCACCCATCATATCTACGATGATCTTCATAGGTTTCATCCTTTCTGTCAGCAGCCTAGCCCTCTCAGTCTCGCTTCGCTCGCCAGCTCCCCCAAAGGGGGAGCCACTGGCGTGTCGGTAAAGCCTGCACTGGATGAGCAAAGCTCGATATTTCGAAAACAGTAGTGCCTTGCTGCCTCGATTCACGGCAGCTTGACAAGGTGCGCTTGTCCAGAAGCTGCTGGCCTCTGTCGCAAGGCCCGCTCTTTTGCGCCATATCGAGCCTTAGACGTCCAGCTCAGAGCTGCCCGGCCTGCCAATGGCTCCCCTTTTAAGGGGAGCTGGCGCGAAGCGCCTGAGAGGTCCTTCCGGGCCTGCGCTCTATAGGAGCGCGCCTGAGAGGGCAAGCCCACTGCCCATTCAGAAGTTATTTTCATCCAGCCACTGCTGGAAGCTGGCCACGGCCCGTTCGGCCACGGCCATGTAGCGCAGGCGCTTGTCGCGGGGACGCTGGTCCTCCGGCAGCGGGGGCAGGATGCCCATGTTCGCGCCCATGGGCTGGAAGTGTTTGTTCTCGGTGGTGAGATACTGGATGAGCGCACCGCACATGGTGTCGATGGGCGGTGCGGGCAGCTCTTTGCCCTCGAGACGGGCGTAAATGTTCCGCGCCGCCAGCAGGCCGCAGGCCGCGCTCTCCATATAGCCCTCGAAGCCGGTGATCTGGCCTGCAAAGAAGATGTTGGGGTGCTCCTTGAGGCAGAGCCCTGCGCTCAGCACCCGGGGTGCGTCGAGGAAGGTGTTGCGGTGCATGACGCCGTACCGGACAAACTCAGCGTTCTCGAGGCCGGGTATCATGCTGAACACCCGCTTCTGCTCGCCCCATTTCAGATTTGTCTGGAAACCCACGATGTTATACAGGGTCCGCTCCTTATTTTCGGCCCGGAGCTGGACGTTGGCCCAGGGGCGGTGGCCGGTGCGGGGGTCGATGAGGCCCACCGGGCGCAGAGGGCCGAACCGCATGGTGTCGGCACCCCGGGCCGCCATGATCTCGATGGGCATACATCCCTCGTAGACCGTGACGGTATCCGCTTTTTTGCCGTGGGCATCGGGGTCGGGCTGTGCGCCCTGCTCTGCGCCCGCGTCGAACTCATGGAGCGGGGCTCGCTCTGCCGAGGCCAGCGCGGCGTGGAATGCCTCGTACTCGGCCTTGTTGAAGGGGCAGTTGAGATAGTCAGCCTCGCCCCGGTCGTAACGGGAGGCGGCAAACACCTTCTCATAGTCGAGGCTCTCCACCGTCACGATGGGGGCCACGGCGTCGTAGAAGTGGAGGCGCTCATCGCCGGTCAGGCGGCCGATCTCGTCCGCCAGCGCACCGTCCGTCAGGGGGCCGGTGGCCACGAGGATGGGGGTGCTCTCGTCGATGTGCTCCACCCGCTCCCGGTGAACGGTGATGTTCGGCTCAGCCTCCACCATCCGGGTGACTTCGGCGCTGAAGGCGTCGCGGTCCACGGCCAGCGCACCGCCCGCGGCCACGCGGGCCGCCTCGGCGGCGTTCAGGAGCTGACTGCCCATCCGGCGCATCTCCTCTTTCAGCAGGCCGGAGGCGGAGTCCAGACGTTCGGCTTTCAGGCTGTTGGAGCAGATGAGCTCCGCGAAGCCCTCGCTCTTGTGGGCCGGGGAGAAGTGGGCAGGCTTCTGCTCGTAGAGCTCCACCTGTACGCCTTTTCCCGCCAGCCAGAGGGCCGCTTCGCAGCCTGCCAGACCGGCACCCAGTACAGTAACTTTATAGTTGCTCATTTAATATCCCTTTCATCTTACTTCAAGCCCGAGGCAGTCAGCGGAGACTTTCCCGCCCTGCCAAGGGCTCCCCTCGGTAGGGGAGCTGTCTGCGAAGCAGACTGAGAGGTTTACTCCTTATTTAGTCTTTCTTCGGCACCGGCATCTCAAAGTCGCAGCCCTCTTTTGCGCAGTAGAGCTTGGAGCCCTTGCGGAACAGAGTGGAGCCGCACTTCTCGCACTTGACGGCCACCGGCATATCCCAGGTCATGAAGTCGCAGTCGGGGTAGCGCTCACAGCCGTAGTAGATGCGGCCCTTGGCGCTCTTGCGCTCCAGCATACGGCCCTTGCCGCACTTGGGGCAGATGCCGCCGGTGTCCTTCACGAGGCGCTTGGTACCGCGGCACTCGGGGAAGCCGCTGCAGGCCAGGAACTTGCCGTACTTGCCCACCTTGATGACCATGGGACGGCCGCAGAGGTCGCAGACCTCGCTGGACGGCTCGTCCGGCACCTTGACCTTCTTGCCTTCCATGTTCTTCTCGGCCTGCTCGAGGCTGGCGGCAAAGCCCTTGTAGAAGTCGTCCACGGTCTTGTGCCAGTCCGTCTTGCCGCTCTCGACCTTATCAAGGTTCTTCTCCATCTCTGCCGAGAAATCCACGTCCACGATGTGGGGGAACTGCTCCAGCATCAGGCCGTCCACGGCCCGGCCCAGCAGGGTGGGCTTGAGCTTCTTCTGCTCCCGCTCCACATAGCCGCGGTCGATGATGGTGGTGATGATGGGGGCGTAGGTGGAGGGGCGGCCGATGCCGTTCTCCTCCAGCGCCTTGATGAGGGTGGCTTCGGTGTAGCGGGCGGGGGGCTGGGTGAACTTCTGCTCGCTCTTCAGCTCCCGCAGCTTGAGCACCTGACCCTCCTCGAGGGGAGGAAGGCTGGTCTCCTTCTTTTCCTTCTCGTCGGTGGCCTCTTCGTACAGGGCGGTGAAACCGTCGAAGGTGACCGTGTAGCCGCTGGCCTTGAAGCGGTAGCCGCCGGCATAGACGGTGACGGACACGGTGTCCTGCTGGCAGTCCGCCATCTGGCTGGCCATGAAGCGGCTCCAGATCATCCGGTAGAGCTTGGCGGTATCGCCGCTGATGCTCTTGTCCACCTCGTCGGGGGTCAGGCCCGGCACAGAGGGACGGATGGCCTCATGGGCGTCCTGCGCTGCCGTGGCGCTCTTGGTCTTCCAGGTGCGCTTGTAGGGGCAGATATAGCTCTCGCCGTAGGCCCCGGCGATGTACTCTCTGGCAGCTGCCACAGCCTCGTCGGAGATGCGGAGGCTGTCGGTACGCATATAGGTGATGAGGCCCATGGTGCCGTGGCCGGCAATGTCCACGCCTTCGTACAGGGTCTGGGCAGCCCGCATGGTGCGGGTGGCCGTGAAGCCCAGACGGCGGGATGCCTCCTGCTGCAGGGTACTGGTGATGAAGGCCGGGGTGGGCTGCTTCGCGCGCTTGCCCTTTTTCAGTTCGCCCACGGTGTACTCGGCCCCCTCGAGGCCCTTTTCGATGGCGCGGGCCTCGGCCTCAGAGTGCGGCAGGAGCTTTTTTCCCTTGTCGTCGGAGGCCAGACGGGCCGTAAAGCTCTTCCGGCCCACGCCCAGGGTGGCGTCCACGTTCCAGTATTCCTCGGGCTTGAAGGCTTCGATCTCCTTCTCGCGGTCGTCGATGATGCGGACGGCCACGCTCTGGACGCGGCCCGCCGACAGACCGCGGCGGACTTTCCGCCACAGGAAGGGGCTCAGCTTATAGCCCACCAGACGGTCCAGCACACGGCGGGCCTGCTGGGCGTTGAAGAGGTCTTCGTTGATGGCGCGGGGGTGGGCCATACCCTCCTTCACGCCCTTCTTGGTGATCTCATCGAAGGTCACGCGGTTGGGCTCGTGGGGGTCGAGACCCAGGATGTTGGCCAGATGCCAGCTGATGGCTTCGCCTTCACGGTCCGGGTCGGTCGCCAGCAGCACACCGTCGGAGTGCTTAGCCTTGCTCTTCAGCTCTTTGATGAGCTTTTCCTTGCCTTTGATGCTGATGTATTGCGGCGCATAGTCATGCTCGATGTCGATGCCCAGCTGGGAGGCGGGCAGATCGCGGATGTGGCCCATGCTGGCCGTAACTTCGTAGTCTTTGCCCAGATATTTGCCGATGGTCTTCGCCTTGGCAGGCGACTCCACGATGACGAGTTTTGCCATTACGTTCTTCTCCTATATATAAATCCTCATCAGCCGCTGCTGCTCGGGCAGGCCCGCCTTCGTACAACCTCTCAGTCTGCTTCGCAGACAGCTCCCCTAGTAGGGGAGCCTCTGGCGAAGAGGCAAGGCTTTCCGATATGCCAAGGCCTCCCCTCGGTAGGGGAGGTGGCATCGCGCAGCGATGACGGAGAGGTTATTCCTCTTTAACTTGCGCTTCCTCCGCGCAGAATATACCGTTTGCCCGGCAGGCAGCTCACCCGGCCCGCAAGCTCGAGCTTCATCAGGACGCCCAGCAGCGCCGCCGTGGGCAGGCCACTCTTGACGCCCAGCTCCTCCACGCCCTGCGCCTTTGCGCCGAGACAGGAGAGCACCAGCCGCTCATTTTCACTCAGGGGCCGGGGCGTCTCCCGGGGTGCCGGGGCCGGTCTTGTGGCCTGCAGCCCCAGTGTACCAAATAAATCCGCCGCTGTACAGACCGCTTTTGCGCGTCCGTCCCGCAGAAGGGCATTCGTCCCCGCCGAGGCGGGCGAAAAAATGCTGCCCGGCACGGCGAACACCGGCTTACCGTACCGCTCTGCGTGGCCCACGGTGGACATGGTGCCGCTCTTTTCCTTGGCCTCCACCACCACCAGCGCCCCGGAGAGGGCCGCGATGAGGCGGTTGCGCTGCAAAAAGCCCACGGCACCCACCGGCTCACTTTCGGGCGGGTACTCGCTGATGACACAGCCCCGCCTCTCGATGGCCCGGCGGAGTTCCCGGTTGGCGGCGGGGTAGGTCCGGTCGATGGGGACGCCCATCACCGCGATGGTGGGGCAGTTCTCCCCTACCGCCGCCCGGTGTCCGGCGCTGTCCAGCCCGTCGGCCAGACCGCTCACGATGACGGCCCCCGCCCGGGCGAGGCCCCGCCCGATGTCCTCTGCGGCCCGCAGACCGTATTCGGTGGGCTTCCGGGTCCCCACCATTCCCACGGCGGCAGGCTCATTGAGCCAGCGGGGGTCGCCGGTGCAGTAGAGCACCAGCGGCATATCACAGATGCGGGAGAAGGCCAGCGGATAGTCCGGGTCGTCATAGGGCAGGATGCGGATGCGCCGGGCCGCGCACCGCCGCGCAAAGGCCCGGTAGTGCTCGGGGGTGTTATCCGGCAGGCAGGCGCGCTGGACGGCGGCAGGTCCGGCAGCGGCGGCGAAGGCGTCGGTGTCCCGGGCCTCCCATGCCTCCTGCGCCCCGCCGAAGGCGTCCAGCACGGCTCCGGCCCGCTGACTGCCCGCGCCCAGCGTCCCCGCCAGCCAGAGCCAGCACAGGAGCGGGTCGGGGGCCGGTTCGGACGGGAAAAGGCTCAGCTGCCCCTCCCCGGCCCGCGTCACAGGCTCTCCTCCCGGAAATGCCAGAGCAGGATGCTGCCCGCGATGCCGGCGTTCAGGCTCTCGACCCGGTCGGTCATGGGGATGCGGACAGTGCCGGTGCAGGCGGCGATGGTCTCATCGGTGAGTCCCTGACCCTCGCTGCCGATGACGACGCAGACGCCGTCCGGGTAACTGGACGCCGCCGCACTCAGGGGCTGGGACTGGTAGAGGGCGGCGGCAAGGCAGGTGATGCCCTTCTTTCGCAGCAGGGCGATGGCCTCGGGCATCTTCCCCGCCTCGATGACGGGGATGCGCACCGCTGCGCCCATGGAGGCCCGAAGGGTCTTGGGCGCAAAGACGCTGGCGCAGCCGTCGCTGAGCAGCACGCCGTCAAAGCCGAAGGCCGCCGCAGAGCGGAGCAGCGTTCCCACGTTGCCGGGGTCCTGCACCCGCTCGAGGGCGAGGTAGCGCCCGCCGGTCTTCACCTCTTTTAAGGTGTGCACCGGGGTGCGGAAAACGCCGAACACCCCCTGATGGGTCCCCACGTCGGCCAGCTTATCGGCCACATGGTCTTCCACAAGGTAGTGTTCGCCCGGCAATTCCGAAAGCTCCGGGCATTTTTCCAGCGCCGACTCGGTGCAGAAGAGGGTCTCCAGCTCTGCGCCCCGGCAAAGCTCGGGGCAGAGCTTCCGCCCCTCGGCCAGAAAGCGGCCCTCGGCCCGGCGGAACGCCCCGCTGGACGCCAGACGGCAGGCGTATTTGACTTTTGCGTTTTCCCGGCTGGTGATCTTCTCCATCCGTCTTTCCTCCAACTACCAAAACATACAAAAAGGACGCCCGCGTATTTGATACGCGCGGGCGTCTTTTTTAAGGTCTATTAGGCGTTCTTCACGGTCTCGACCAGAGCTGCGAAGCTCTTGGGATCGTTGATGGCCATCTCGCTGAGCATCTTGCGGTTCAGCTCGATGCCAGCCTTCTTCAGGCCAGCCATGAAGCTGGAGTAGTTCATGCCCAGAGGACGGACAGCGTTGTTGATGCGGCAGATCCACAGGTTGCGGAACTGGCGCTTCTTCATGCGGCGGCCAGCCAGAGCGTAGTTGCCGCTCTTCATGACCTGCTGCTTAGCCATCTTAAAGTGCTTGCTCTTGCAGCCGTAGAAGCCCTTGGCCAGCTTCAGCATCTTCTTGCGACGTTTGTGAGTCATGGTTGCGCCCTTAATACGTGCCATTTTTTATATCTCCTTTAGTTATCTCAGTAGAATGTGTTTGCCTGCGGCTCGCTCTTAGGCGTAGGGCAGCATGCTCTTGATGGTAGCTGCGTTGGTCTTATCAACGTAGCTGGGCTGACGGTAACCACGGGTCAGCTTGGTGGTCTTCTTGGTCAGGATGTGGCTGCGGAATGCATGGCCGCGCTTGATCTTGCCGTTCTTGGTCAGCTTAAAGCGCTTCTTAGCGCCGGAGTGCGTCTTCAGTTTCATCTTAGCCATTTTAGTATCCTCCTAAAATTAGTCCTTATTGGGTTTCGGGATCAGCAGAATGGACATCGTGCGGCCCTCGAGGACCGGCGGCTTATCCATGCTTGCCTGAGGCAGGGCCTCAGCAAAGCGCTTCAGCACGTCAGCACCGAGTGCGCTGTGCGCCATCTCACGGCCGCGGAAACGGATCGAGGCCTTTACCTTGTGGCCAGCGGCCAGGAACTTGGCCGTCTGGTTCAGCTTGGTGTTGAAGTCGTTGGTGTCAATGTTGAGCGAGAGGCGGGTCTCTTTGACTTCGACCACCTTCTGGTTCTTCTTGGCTTCCTTCTCCTTCTTCTGCTGTTCAAAGCGGTACTTGCCGTAATCCAGCACCTTGCACACAGGCGGGACAGCCTGCGGGGCGATCTTGACCAGATCAAGTCCGGCGTCCTCAGCAGCGCGCATGGCCACCTGAATGCTGACCACGCCCTTCTGCTCGCCGTCGGCTCCGATCAGGCGAACCTCACGGTCACGGATCTGACCGTTGATCTCCAGTTCCTTCGACTTTCCAGCGGTAGCGATAATGAATGCACCTCCAAACAATAGTCCATAGTGTTGCGTTTTTTGGCATAGAAAACGCGGCCGCCCCAGTTTCGGGACAGCCGCGCGAAATTCACTCAAAAGCGCGATTCGGTCTTTAAGACGAATCGGTTCAGGGTATAGCCCGGGGATCCTTACCCCTCAAGGCGAGCGCGGCACAGGCCGTAGCTGCTTTCTTTACTCGGATATTCTACCACACCCCGGGGAGGCTGTCAAGCATTTTTATGCGCTTTTTCAAAAAAAGATGCCCGGACAAGGGAATGGGGGAACAGCATTTCTGCCGTTCCCCCGTTGATTGCATCTGGCGGGTGTGCCCGTTCCCGCATTTCTTTTGACCCAGTGGGTGTGTAGCAGCACATTCTCTACTTCAAATGCACTCTTATCCTATGCTTATTATACCACAGAATAGATGTCGCTGCAATTTTGTGGTGCAATGATAGCTGATGTTAAGTCTGAGCGCAAGGCCCGCCCTTTTGCGCCATATTGTGCCTCAGGCGTCCAGCACGATCAAAACCGGCTTGCCAAGGGCTCTCCCTTTGGGAGAGCTGGCGCGAAGCGCCTGAGAGGGCAAGCCCGGCACGACAGAGCCGACATACGGCGATAGGCAAGCTCTTTGTCAGAGCGATCCTATCGCTGTGCCTGTGCTTCTCTGTCAGCGTCCTTGCCCTCTCCGTCACCTTCGGTGACACCTCTCCCAAAGGGAGAGGCTTTGCGCCCTGCTTTCTTATTTATACCTCTATCAGCTCTCCCAGCTCCAGCGAATAGATCCCTTTATATGTCACCCGCCGGGGGGCGAAGCGCTTCTCGATGGCCCTGGCATAGAGCTCCAGCTGAGCGCGGTAGGCGCGGACGAAGTCGGCAGGAGTCTTGCGGCGGTCCGTCTTGTAGTCCAGAAGCTCGAGGTGGTCGGGGTAGACGAGGACGATGTCCGCGATGCCCTGCACCAGCACCCCGGCGTCGGCGGCAGAGCCGTCGGGCAGGGCGCGGCCCTGGGCGGCCATGACCTCGGCGGCGGGCAGCGACGTGATAAAAGCCAGCTCCCGCAGCACATCCTCTGCCCCGCAGATGCGGCGGAACGCCTCGCTGCGCACAAAGCGGAGTATCTTATAGACATCCAGCTTCCCGGCAATGGCGGGGGACGTGAGCTGCGCCGCCGCCTGACGCTCCCGCTCGGCGCGGACGGCATCCAGAACGGCGTCGTCCTCTGCGTCCCGCACAGCGGCCAGCGCCCCGAAGTCGGCGTGCTCGAGGAAGGCATGGAGAGCCGTACCCATCTCGGCGGCGGTGAGGCCGTCCTTCGAGAGGAAGCCCGGGCGCTCGAGGGTGGTCTGCTCAGCAGCGTGGACGAGGCTGGTCACGCTGACCTTGGCCGGGATGTCCGCCAGCGCTGCCGCCGGATACCGCCAGCCGAAGCCCTGCCGCAGCGTCTCCACAAGGGCCGGGTCGGCCTCGGGCCGGGGAGGCTCTTCCGCCTCGGCGGGGGCTTCTTCGGGCGGGAGGACATCGGCCTGCACCGTAAGGGCAATGGCGCTCCCGGTGTCCGCAAAGGGCAGCTCGAGGTTCCCGGCCAGACGGCGGAGAGGTCCGCCGTTGGGGTGGACGAGGAGTGCCGCCCGCAGCCAGTCGGCGAAGCTGCCCGCCTGAGCGTTCAGGGTCTCCCCCGCCCCGGCGGCGAGGAAGGCGGCGGCTTTGGCGAAGGGGTTGGACGTCCGGCCGATGCCCAGTGGGACCGTCAAGATCAGCTTATCCTGCGCCCGGGTGAGGGCCACATACAAAAGCCGCATCTGCTCGCTCCGCATCTCGGCGGCGTGGACGGTGGAGAGGGCGGTGTAGGCCGCCGTCTTATAGGCCCCCTCGCCGCCCTCGGGACGGAGACGGAGGCCCGCGCCGCAGACGCGGTGGAGCAGGACGGGCTGGCGGGTGTCGGCGGCGTTGAACTGCCGGGCCGTGTCGGCCACGAACACCACCGGGAACTGCAAGCCCTTGGAGCGGTGGATGGTCATGATGGTGACGCAGCCGGGCCGCGCCCCGCCGGGGGCAGTCTCCTGCCCGGTGGAGCCCGCCAGCGTGGCCGCATCGATGGCACGGACGAGGGCCGAGATGCCGCCCGCGCCCGCCCCGGCGCAGAAGGAGGCGAAACGCCGCGCGTCCTCCCGGCGGCGCTGGCCGTTCTCCATGGCACCGAGGGCGGCGAGGTAGCCGGTGGAAACAAAAATTTCTTCCAGCAGTTCCTCCACCGGCACGCTCCGGGCCATCCGGCGCAGGGCCGTCAGACGCCGGTAGAACGCCTGCACCCGGCGGGTGAAATCATCCTCCGCCCTGCTCTGGACGGCCTGTAAAACTGCGCCGTAGAGGCTGATGCGGGTGTGCTGATCGGGTGTCTGCGCCCCGGCCCGGAGGCGGACGAGGTCGTCGTCCGTAAAGCCGAACATCGGCCCCAGCATAGCGGCAGCGAGATAGATGTCCTGCGCGGGATTGTCGATGACCCGCAGCAGGGCGATGAGGGGGCGGATGTGGGGCGCGTCCAGCAGGTTCTCCCGGGCGTCGGCGTAGACCGGGATGCCCCGGGCCGTCAGGGCCTCGGCGTAGGCCGGGAAGTCGCCTCTCGCCGCCAGCAGGACACAGCAGTCCTCGTACTGCACCGGGCGGGTGGTGCCGCCGTCCCGCACCGGCTCGCCGGAGGCCACCATCGCCTCGATGCGGCCGGCGATATACTGTGCGTCCGTCTCGGCGGCATCGTCGGGCAGGAAGTGGGCCTCCACACTGCCCTCGTACGCGCCGGGTGCGCCGCAGACCAGGCGCTGTCCGTCGCCGTAGGCCGTGTCGCCCAGAGCGGGCGTCATGAGCTGTTCGAAGATAAAGTTGATGCCCGCCACCACCTGCGGGGCAGAGCGGAAGTTGGCGTCCAGCGCCAGCATGGCGTTTTCGCCGGGCCTGCCGTCTTCGGACCGGGGGCGGGCCTCGCCGCCGGGCAGGAGGGGCCAGCTCTCCAGCTTTTCCCGGAAGATGCTGGGGTCCGCCTGACGGAAGCGGTAGATGCTCTGCTTTAAGTCGCCCACGAGGAAGAGGTCATCCCCCGCCGGGCTGGCCAGACAGCGGTAAAGGGCGTCCTGCAGGGCGTTCGTGTCCTGATACTCGTCCACCATGACGGCGGCGTAGCCCTGCCGGATGCCCTGACACAGCTCGGTGGGCTGACCGTCGGCGTCCCGCAGGAGCCGCAGGGCCAGATGCTCGAAGTCGCTGAATTCCAGCAATCTTCTCTCCCGCTTCCGGGCCGCAAAGCGGGCGTCAAAGTCCCGCACGGCGGCAAAGAGGGCGCGGAGACAGGGTTCGGCGGCTTTCCGGTCAAGCTCGGCTTCGTCGAGGCTGCAACTGATGAGGTCTTCGATCTTCTCAAAGAGCTTCGCGGCCTCGTCGGCCCGGGTCTTGACGGCGTCCTTGTGCTCGCCGGTGAGCCGCTTTTTCATATTTTTGAGGCCGGGGGCCTGTTCCATGCCGAGGACGTAGGGCGTCAGCCTGTCGTAGAGGGGCGTCCATTCCCCCGCCCCGGCCAGACGCTCCACCTCGCCCAGCAGGGCGGCGGAGTTTTCCAGCCGCTCGAGGGGTTCGGCGAACTTCTCGTTCACTGCCGCCACGGCCTTTTCCTTGGCGGCAGGGGTCTTTTTGCTGGCCTCGGCGTCGGCCTGCGCAGTCACGAAGTCCTCCCTGCAGTCGTTCAGCGCGGCGCAGAGCAGCTCCTTCGCGGCCCGGGCAGAGCGGGCTGCCTCCTGCATCAGAATATCATGCCAGCAGGTGCGGGCAAAGCCGTTCTCGTCCTGCCACGGGGCCAGCATCTCGTCCAGCTTTTTATCGTAGTCCGGCAGGGCGCGGAGGAAGTCATAGACCTGCAAAACCGCCTCCCCCGCCGCCTTGTCGGTGCGGCCCTTGCCGTAGAGGTCGGCAAAGGCGCAGAAATCCGCGTCCTGATAGGCCGCTTCCAGCGTCTCGGAGAGGGCCGCGTTCCGCAGCATCTCCACGCTGCCGGGGTCGGCAGGGGTGAAGTCCGGCGGGATGTCCAGCGCTTGAAAGTGCTTGTGGAGCAGGTCGAGGCAGAAGGCGTCGATGGTGCAGATGGGGGCTCTCTGCAGCAGCATCCGCTGGCGGCGGAGGGCCGTGTTGCCCGGCTCTGCCTGACTGCGGCGGAGCAGCGCCTGCCCGATGCGGGCGCGGAGCTCTGCGGCGGCGGCGTTGGTGAAGGTGACGATGAGGAGCCGGTCGGCGTCCACGGGATGTTCCGGGTCGGTGATGAGCCGGACGGCCCGCTCCGTCAGCACGGCGGTCTTGCCGCTGCCGGCGGCGGCGCTCACCAGCAGCGCACCGCCCCGGTCGTCGATGGCGGCGCGCTGGGCCGGGGTCCATTTTGTCTCGCTCACTGGTCTTCCTCCTTCTTTTTATCTGAATTTTCTGGCGGTTCAAACGGCTTTGCAGGGGCGTCCAGCGCCCGCTCTCCGATGCCCTCCTCATGGCAGCAGATGAAGCCGTAGTCACACCACCGGCAGGGGCTGCGGCCCGTGACCAGCGGCTCGGCGGCGATGCAGCCGCTGTAGAGCTGTTCGCCCATCCGGGTCACAAGGTCGTCCAGATGGAGCTGGATGCGGGAGAGCTTGGCCCTGTCGGCACGTTTCTCTTTCTGGTAGGGGCTGGGTACACCGCCCCGGAAGCTGAAGGGCAGATACCGCCCCGTCTCCTCGGCGTCCATGGCGTCGAAGACTTTCTGCTCGTCCCGGACGAGGCCGTCCAGCTTGTATTCCATGCTCCGGGCGGCCTTGCCCCGGGTGGTCGTCTCGGGGGCCGGGTCGGCCAGCAGGTACAGCACGCCCGCAGGCTCTGCCCCGGTGAATCGTCCGTCGGCGTCCCGGGTCAGGCTGAACAGGTAGAGCAGCATCTGACAGTCGAGGCCGCAGTAGACTTCCCGCAGGTCGAGCTTTTTCGTGCCGGTCTTATAGTCCACCACCCGCACCCAGCGGGTGCCGTCGTCCTCGATCCACTCGTCGGCGCGGTCCACGGTGCCGATGAGCTGCACCGTCCGGCCATCCGAGAGGCGGTAGGTCTGGCCCCGCACGGCATCCTCGCCGGGGCCGATCTTCAGCTCACAGGCCACCGGCTTGAAGCTGGACTGGCGCTGCTCGTCCCGCAGGTAGCACAGCAGGCCCGTCATGCTCTTTTTGAGGCGGGAGAGCAGATAGGCAAAGCGGGCCGTGTCCTCGGGGAGGTAGCGCTTTGCGTACTCATCTACGAGAAGCCCGGCCAGCGCCGCCATGGCCTCGTCGTCGAGGTCGAGGAAGGGCTGTAAGCCAGCGCAGGGGTTGTCGGGGCCGGGGTGGGGGTCGAGGGCCATCTGGAGCACCCAGTGCATGAGGGTGCCGCTCTGGTCGGCGGAGAGCTCCGCCCGCTTCCGGGGTCGCAGACCCAGCACGTACTGCAGGAAATAGCCGTACCGGCAGGTGTAGTATTTTTCGAGCTGACTGGGCGAGATGCGGAGCCGCCGGCCCAGCAGCGTTTCCAGCGCCTCGAGGTCGCTGACCTGACGGGGGCTGCGGCTCGCCATCCGGCGCAGGAGGGCGAGGCCCTCGGGTTCTGCCCCGCCGGGGGCATGAAGAGCCTCGGTGAGGCTGGCGCGTTCGGTCTCCGTCAGGGGCCAGCCGCCGCCCAGCACATCGAGGCCGTCGGCGGCAGTGGCGGCAAGGTCGGTCAGGTCCAGCTCCGGCGCACCCGGTCTCAGCACGTCCACGATGGGCTCGAGGGCGGCACAGAGGGTCTGGCCCTGCCCCTTCGGCCAGCTGAGCCAGAGGCCCCTGGCCGGGGCGGTGAGGGCCTTATAAAAGCAGACCTGCTCCCGCACCACCCGGTTCTCGAAGCAGTCCGGAAGCTCGATCTCCTGCACCATCAGGGCGTCGCGGTCGGCGTGGGTCAGCAGGCCCGTCTCGCCGGGCGCGGCGGGGAATTCGCCCTCGGAGAGTCCCAGCACAAAGACATAGTCCGGTGCGTCAAGGCGCATCTTGCCTGCGCTGGCCAGCACCACGGCGTCCAGCGTCTGGGGGATGTGGCCGAGGTCCGACGAGCGCAGCAGCAGCCCGAACAGCTCTTCGTACTCGGGGATGGTGACGCTCTGGCCGCCCAGCAGACTTGCCATCTCGTCCAGCAGGCCCATGACCACGTTCCACTCCCGGGCGGCTTCCTCGGCGGCGGGGATGCCCCGCTCGGCCCGGATGGCCTCCACCTGCGCGGCCTGAGCGTCCTCCGCGCCCAGCTCCTTCAGGCAGAAGTAGAGGGCGCGGCTCATCTGCTCGGCGTTGGCGGAGCGGAGCTTCGCGCGCAGGCCGTCGGCGGCGGTGATGAGAAGGGCGCGGGCCTTTTCGGCCCGGGCGAGGTTTTCTCTGTCCTCGTCGGTGGGCTCCACATCGCCGAAGCCCCGGGGGTTCTTCTCGAAAGGCGCGCGCCACGCCGCCGCGTTGGGCGACCAGGTGTAGGCGTAGTTCTCGAGGGCGCAGACCTCTTCCTCGGTGAGGGCGCAGAGGCCGGTCTTGGCCAGGGTGGTGAGCTGTTCTGTCAGCTCCGCACCCCGGGCAATGGCCAGCAGACACCGCACCGCCGTGGCCGGGGCGCTGAACTCGGGAGTCGTCGGCTCATCGCAGTAGAGGGGGATGTCCGCCATCCGGAACTCGTACTTGATGGCGGCGCGGTATTTCGAGATGTCGCGGCAGACCACCGCCACCTTCCCGCAGCGGACGCCCTGCCGCATGAGGCGGCGGATGGCAGCAGCGGCGGCGCGGGCTTCTTCCTCCCGGCTGGGAGCGGCGAAAAGCTTTATCTCCGGGCAGGCCATGGGCGGGTCACACCGGCCCGCGGCCAGCAGCTGGGCCGCAGCGGCAAGGCCGGGGGCGTCGGCATGGCGCACGTCCCGGCGCAGCAGTTCCGGCACAGCCACCTCAGTGCCGTTCCGGCGGGCCAGCTGGCGCAGCTGGGCCGCCACCTGCTTCGCGCCGGTGAAAAGGCTCATGTCCCCCGGCACGAGAGGGGTGCCGTCGTCGCAGAGGGCCACCGTCACGGTGGGCAGCGAGGCCAGCAGGGCGCCCATCAGCCGCTTTTTCGGGGCGTTGAAGGTGTCGAACTCGTCGATAAAGACGGCCCTGTCCCGCAGGAACTCCGGCAGTTCGCCCCGGGCCAGCGCGGCCTCGAGACGGGATGCGGCCAGCTCCAGCCGGTCGGAGGGGTCCATGCCTGTCCCGGCCAGCAGGGTCTCGTAGCCCTGAAAGATGAGGGCCAGTTCGCTGAGCTTGGCGCTGTCGGTGCCGCAGTCCTGCGCCAGCTCATAGAGCTGCCGGCCCGAGAGACCCGCGCTCTTGAGCTCGTCGATGGTCTCGGCGGCCATCTGGCAGAAGGCGGCCGAGCGGCGGTGGCGGTAATAGTAATGGACGTTGTCCTGCAGTTCCTCGAGGGCGCGGCGCACCAGCACGGCACGGCCCGCGTCGCTGAGGGTCTGGACGGCAGAGCCGCCCTCCGCCGACAGGATATGCTCGGCGAGGCTGGTGAAGGAAAAGCTCTCCACCAGTCCGCTCAGCGCGTCGCCCAGCTCCCGGTGGATGCGGCCCTCGGTGGACGAGGTGAACTGCTCCGGCACCAGCAGGATGCTCTTCTCCCCCGCCTCAGCCAGCGCCCGGATGCGCTGGTACAGCAGGGTGGTCTTTCCGCTGCCGGAGCCGCCTAAAAGTAGTTTTAACATGATGAATCTCTCCGTTGGGTCAGTTTTTTATCGTGGGAACCAAAAGCCTCTCCCTTTGGGAGAGGTGTCACCGAAGGTGACGGAGAGGGCTAGCCCGGCATGACAGAACCACCGCACAGCGATAAGCAGAAGCCTTTGTCAGGGCGATACCATCGCTGCGCCTGAGTCTCGCTGTCCGCGTCCTTGCCCTCTCAGTCACGCCGCGGCGTGACAGCTCCCCCAAAGGGGGAGCCATTGGCAAGCCGGTTTTGGTCGTGCTGGACGCCTGAGGCCCACTGTGGCGCAAAAGACCGGGCCTCGCGCTCAGACTTAATATCAGCTATCATTGTACCACAAAATTGCAGCGACATCTATTCTGTGGTACAATGAAGAAAAAATCATCTCAGAAAGAGGACACCTGCATGAAAATTTTAGCAGTAGATTACGGCGACAGCCGCACCGGCCTCGCCACCTGCGACCGCACCGAGTTCCTGACTTCCCCCATCACCCCTCAGATCACCGTCAAGGCCCGGGACAAAGTTGCCGCCAGGGTCTGCGAGGTGGCAAAGGAGATCGAAGCCGAGCTCATCGTCATCGGCCTGCCGCTGAACATGGACGGCACCGAGGGCGAGCGCGCCCGCAAGAGCCGCAAGCTGGCCAAAACCGTTGAGATCTGGAGCGGTCTGCCCGTCCGGATGTGGGACGAGCGCCAGACCACCTGCGCCGCTGCTGACCTCCTCGACGAGAGCGGCACCTTCGGCGCAAAGCGGAAAAGCATCCTCGACTCGGTGAGCGCGACGGTGATATTGGACGACTACATCCAGTGGCGGAAAGAGCACCCGGGGGAGATCTGAACGCCCCCGCCGCCCCTGTGGCAAAGTTTCTTTGCGAAGTCCGGACAGTTTGTTGCAAAGTCCACAGAAAATCGTCGTTTTCCGGTTTGTTTTCACAATTTTCCTGAGCCGAATTTGTATAGTTTTCCGGCTTGACAGCACCGGCTCTTCTCCGATAAAATGAGGGTAGAAGAACCCCCTGACCAGATGGCCGGAGAGGATGCTTCTTCATGAGAAAAAACAACTGGACTCCCCAACACAAAAACGATTGGAGGCGACCCACATGACAAAACTGAGAAAGCTGACTGCCCTGCTTCTGGCCGGTGCACTGACCCTTCTGCTCCTGACCGCCTGCAGCGGTGGCGGCGGCTCTTCCGGCCCGGGGGCCCAAGCCCAAACCGAAGCCAAGGTGATGCGGGCCATCCGAAAAAACCCCGCCACCGCAAGTCTGACATATGACGATGAGACGCAGCGTATCGCCAAAGACAAGCTTACCAATACCAATCTGGACACCGAACTGAACGGCGGCATTGGAAAATATAAGTTCTACCACAAAGTAGATATTGATTCTAGCAACTCCACCCTGACCCTCATCGCCCAATACGATTATCAGAACACCAAGCTGGAAGATCTCATCGATTGCATCATCGAGGGCAATAAGTCTTCTAACCTGAATTTCAATCTTTCCAGTAAATGGACCAAGGTAGGCGTAGCAGCCACGACCCATAACGGGAAGACCTACATCGCCATCACTCTGCAGGTAAAGAGGACCTGACCCGTCCCTTTTCCCTTATAAACGCAGATCACCCGCCAGTTGGCGGGTGATTTTTTTTGCAGCTGTCCCACCGCCCGGAGGGCGGAAAAGCAGCTTCTTATTCAAATTTCGTGATGGTCACACTGTTGATGGTGACAGCCTCCGTCGGGCGCTGAGTTTCGTCCACGCCGGTCTGGGCGATGGTGTCCACCACTTCCATCCCCTCGTACACCTGCCCGAAGACGGTGTCGGTGTAGTCGAGGTAGGGTGCGCCGCCCGCCGTCTGGTAGGCGCTCACCACGTCGGCCCGCCAGCCGGCGGCGTTCATCTGGTCGATGAGCTCCTGCGTCACCGAGCTGCTGCCCGGCAGGGTCTCCATGACATAGAAGACGCTGGCGCAGTCGCCGGAGGCGTCCGCTGCCGCACAGAGTGCGCCGGAATAGTGGTGGAGCTTATCGGTGGTCTCGGCGGAGAAACGGTTCCCGTTCCAGATGGTGGTGCCTTTGCCGTCCGCGCCCTGCCCGGCCTCCACCACGAAGTCCTTCTCCACCCGGGTGACGGTCAGGCCGTTGTAAAAGCCCTGCTGGGCCAATGTCGTGAAATTCTGCACGGCCTGTGGGGCCTCGGTGGAAAAAAGCACTGCTTTGAACACGCCTGCCGAGGTATCGAACACCGCGATGGTGTCCCCCGCCGCCGGGTGGGTGAACTGCAGCTCTGCCGACTCCACAGCCGGGCGGCTGACCGTCTGCACCGTGTCGGCCTTCCCGCCCTGGATGCTGGAGAGGATATTGTCCGCACTGCACCCGGCCAGAACTGCCGTCAGGGCCAGTGCCGCCATTATTTTTTTCAAGGCTCTCATGATCGGGCCTCCCTGTCCATATATTATAGCAAAGATGGCTTTTCAAAAGCTATCGCTATAGTATATCACATTCCGGCCCGGGAAGCGAGAGGGAAAAGCGTGAAAATTTGTTATTGGATTTCTATGCGAAAAACATCTTGACGAGCGGGCAAAAAAACGCTACACTATAGGCGTACCCGGAACCCACAGCTCAGAAGGAGCACAGCGGGCAGGGTGTGACAGTTATTCTATTTTTTTTTTTAGATATTTGACAGGAGAACGTGACTTATGGCAGAAGATATGAACAAGTCCGCCGCTGAGACCGAAGAGGAATATCAGCCTGACCTGATGACCCTCGAGGACGAGGACGGCAATGAGGTCACGTTTGAAGTGATCGACGCTCTGGACCATAAGGGCGTGCATTACCTGGCCGTTGTCGAATACGCCGAGAACGAGGAAGACCTGGACGAGGACGCCCAGCTGGTCATCCTGAGCGTCGGCGAGGACGACGAGGGCGAGTATCTCGACGTGGTCGAGGACGATGAGACCCTGCTGGAAGTCAGCAAGCTGTTCGAGAAGCGTCTGAGCGACCAGTTCGAGATCGAGTGATCTTTCAGCAAAGACTTCCTGCCCGGCGCGATTTGTTGCGGTTTATATGATCCTACTAATCATTCAACGGGAGCTTGGAGTTCGTCGGTGGATTGCAGACCTCCCCGTCATGGGTCGACCATGGAGGCTCGATGAGGAAGCGCGAAACCGGAGACAGAGCACCCACCTGTCCGCAAGGGTAGGTTTGATTGCCGCAGACGACCGGGCGGGATTCTTTATAGGTTTTCAAAAAGGCTCTCGTGCCGTATTTCCTGCCGGCATGAGAGCCTTTTTTCTTTTGTCTCTATTCCCCGGTCTCGTCCGTGAACAGGCCCGGGATGCCGCAGACAGCGGCCACACCCACCAGCGTGAACACGATGCGTGACCAGATGGACGCGCTGCCGCCCAGCAGCCAGCCGACGAAGTCGAACTGGAACAGGCCCACAAGACCCCAGTTGATGCCGCCGACGATCATGAGGATGAGACAGATTTTATAAAAGGTCTGCACAAAAAGACCCTCCTTCCTTTGGGCAGTATGCCCGACTGGAAGGAGGGTTATGCATTTTATAGGGTCAGCGCTGCTCGAAAGCCTCTCCCTCTGGGAGAGGTGGCATTGCGAAGCAATGACGGAGAGGGCAAGCCCGGCACGAAAGAGCATCCACACAGCGATAAGCATTGGCTTTTGATAGAGTCATCTTATCGCTGTGTTTTTGTTTTGTCTCAGCGGCCTTGCCCTCTCAGGCGCTCCGCGCCAGCTCCCCCAAAGGGGGAGCCACTGGCGTGTCGGTCAGGCTTCCACTGGACGAGCAAAGTACGATGTCTCGGAAACGGTAGTGCTCCGCTGTCTAGGCCAGCGGCAGCTTAACAAGGAACGTTGTCCAGAAGCCGCTGCCCTCTGTAGCAAGGCCCGCCCTTTTGCGCCCTGTCGGACCTCAGGCGTCCAGTAGGAAGTGGCCCGGCCTGCCAAGGGCTCCCCCTTTGGGGGAGCTGTCACCGAAGGTGACTGAGAGGGCGCGGACGGCTCGAAGTATCGCTTCCTGCTTTCCATCTGCCATAATTAAAATTTTTACCCCTTCGGAGCAGCCGCCCCGAGGGGGTTTTCTCTTTTTTCTGCGCCAAAATACGCAGAAAGCTTGCGTTGACTGCACAACCTTTCGTGGTTATAATGAAAGCAACAAAACAACCCATGAAAGGAGTTTTTATGCAGAAAAACATGACCGACCGCACCCCGGGCAGCTACGACGACTTCGTGGCCTACCTCGGCATGGTGCGCACCGAAGAGGAGCTGTTCTCCCGGCTGACCTACTGGTTCGCCGGGCAGGACCGCCCCGAGGACGTCCTCAGCCGCTCCGAGCTGGTGGAGGCGAGGGCGAAGGAGCTGGGCTTCTGGCAGGGCCTGACCTTCCGGATGGAGCGCTGGCTGGCCGACGGCAAGAGCGAGCTGGAAGCGGTGGGCCGGGAGGAGTTCCAGAGCCGCATCGCCGAGGACTACGCCGCCTACCGGGAAAAGGCCGACGCGGCCCGGGCGCGTTTCCGGGACCGCCGCCGCGCCGCGCCCTTCAACTTCACCCCCGACTGCCTCGAGAACGTCCCCATCCAGAACGTGAGCTGGCTGGTGGATGGGCTGCTGCCCATGGGAGAGGTGTCGCTTCTGGGTGCCGACGGCGGCACCGGCAAGGGCATCTGGCAGGCCCAGCTCATTGCGTATGTCACGGCTGGCCGGACCTCCGGCTTCTTCCCCCAGCCGCCGGAGAAGACCGGCAGCGTCCTCCTTTTTTCCGGCGAGGACGACCCCGGCAAGGTGCTCAAAGCCCGCCTGACGGCGGCAGGGGCCGACATGAGCCGGGTGATGGTGGTCACCAGCGACGCCTACTTTGCCCGCACCGGCAGCCCGCTCTGCATCCCGGACACCAGCTTTGCAAAGTACGTGGGGAAGGCCGCGCCCGCCCTCGTCATCATCGACCCGCTGCAGAGCTTTCTGCCTGCGGGGGTGGAGATGGCCAGCCGCAACCAGATGCGCAGCGCCCTGCTGCCCCTCAAGGCCCTCTGCGCAAAGCACGGCTGCGCGGCCCTCATCTCGATGCACACCAACAAGCGCGCCAACGTCTCGGGCCGCGCCCGTCTGGCCGACAGCTCCGACATCTGGGACATCGCCCGCAGCGTCCTCATGATGGGCCGCGACAAGAACAGCGAAAAGCTCTACCTCAGCCACGAGAAGAGCAGCTACTCCGCCCCGGCCCGGACGGCCCTGCTCCACATCGAGCAGGCGCAGGTGGAGGGCGTAAAGACAGCCGTGGCCGTCTTTGACAGCCGCACCGACAAGAAGGACGCCGACTTCGTGGAGGAGCGCCGCGTCCGCACCGCCCAGACCAAGGAGGATACCGCGCAGGCCATCCTCAACGTGCTGGCCGAGAGCAAGCTGGGGAGTATGCCGAATACCCAGCTGAGGGCCGAGGTGATGAAGGAGATGGGGTGCAGCGAGAAAACCTATAGCCGCGCATATAGCGAGCTGGCGAAAAGCGGCGAGATATTAAAACGAGCCATCAGACAAAAAGATGGAAAGAACTTGTGGTGTTCTTTCTTACCATACTGTAGTAAATCAAATGACCAAGTTCAAATATAATAACGTATATACGATATATATTCCATGTTGGTCAACCTGACCAAGTTGCTCATGCTGACCAAGTTCCAACTTGGCCTTGTGAGCCGAAGTTGGTCAACCTGACCAACTTCGATTTGAAACGATGTATCGAGGATAATTTCCAACTTGGCCAGATACCCCGCCCCTCTCGGAGCAGCCATATTTCCCGAAACCTGCGTGAATCGCCGTTGCAGCGGCTCACGGTCAGGCTTCCCTTCGTACAACCTCTCAGTCTCACTTCGTTCGCCAGCTCCCCTAGTAGGGGAGCCTCTGGCGAAACCGTTCACTTTGCGGGGACTGCC
>OMGQ01000687.1_pt1 | contig 28167 bp, 29 predicted proteins | sample 1646071 | NCBI WGS metagenome assembly OMGQ01 (sample SAMN05578585, study PRJEB25193) | human gut metagenome | biome: Human Microbiome; feature: human-associated habitat; material: feces | host: Homo sapiens | place: USA:Birmingham
AAATAAACCCAAGAAAACAACAGACCGGATTTTGAGCCGGTCTAATTGTCGTGGAGATTTTTATTTAGTTGAGAACATTTAAAAAACCTGCGAAAAGGTCTTGACTTTTGTTAGCAGGTTTTTATGAACAGATACTTTTTCTTCCTCATCAAACTCCTCTGGCAGATCACCAATATCCGGGAACAAATGCTTATCCGTTCTTTTTTCTTCTGAAACACACGTTATTTCTGCTGACACTATTCTTTTTGCACGCAGAAAATGGAAAAAATTCATGAGAAATGCTGTCAGGCTTTCTCCGCCCACACCAATCAAAGCAAAAATGCCTATCGGCAAAGCTGTTAGGCACAGAATGATGATCTTTGTGGTAAAGGAAAAAGCCGCTATCTTCAACACAGGAACTGCAATTCCTAAGGAAAAGACTACGGCTTCTATGGCATTTCTTAGTTTCAGCATCCCACCGAATAGTGAACCTTCACTGATGAAGTTTGGTGGAATCAAATAAATATCTCGTTCTTCTTTTGACTTTGAAATGATTTCCGACCTCCTTTCTCATTGGCTGATATACTCCCTTGGATTCACTTCTTCACCATTGACCAACACACCCAAATGCAGATGTGCTCCAGTCACTCTGCCAGTTGCACCTACTTCTGCAATAACTTGTCCAGCAGCAATGCTTTGTCCTTTCGTCACAAAAATATCACTACAATGGGCATAAAGTACCTGCACACCATTTCCACAGTCTACGCGAATATGATGCCCATATCCTGTCTCGGAAAATACAACAGAAGTGACAACCCCGCCTGAAACAGCATTGATTGGTGTACCTGTAGGATATGCAATATCCAATCCTTCATGGAAAGCCTGACTGCCGTTCAGAGGATCTACACGGTAGCCAAACTCCGAAGATACAGCAGCGTTCCAATTTTTCCCTATAAAAGGAGAACCCCAAACTCCACCACCAGTGAATACCAAATATTTCATGACAGCCGCTACATATTTTGGATTACCATAGCTACTCCATCCCAATTTCTGCTGCATCAGTTTGGAAAACTCCAATGCGTTTGCCTCGCTATATCCCCCATAATTCTCCAATGCCCAGCCGATATATCCGTTTCCGTAATTATAGCCCTGTAATGCCAAGCTAAGCTCGTCCATCTGACTGGGAGAACTACATCCAGCCCCCTGAAGGCAATCAGCAAGATAATGCACCCCGACTTCAATGGAATATTCCGGATCAGTGATACCGTTTGGTTTCTTCGGGTATTTGGTATTATAAGGACATTCGCTTGCCTGCATGACATCTGGTACTCTACCGCCGCTTTCTGCCATCATAACCGCACAGATTACATCGAAAAACTGAGGGATGCCATATTGTTCCGCATATTTTTTGATGAGGTCGCTATATGCCAACACTTCCGCACTGACTTGTGCGCTAACAGCCCCCATCATACTGCCATATAGAAATATTTGTAAATTAGACGCATAATCCAACGCCTTTTGTTTTTCTTTTTCGCTTAGATGGAAGATTTCATCGGCGAAATAATCATCTCCTGCATACTGCACCGTATAAGTATAGGTTGTGATACCATCTGATGTAGATGTTGATACATCATAAGTAAATAATGCGTCTGCATGATTTTGAATAAGTGACATCACTTCTTCTGTACTGATGTCCTCCGTTCCTTTCCATACGGAATACTGGCACAAAATCAGCATCGCATTTGCGCTTCCATAATGAAAATCGTCTGAAATCACTGCCGTTTCGTCCTCACCCAGTCCATCTATCTCTGACTGTATCTGTGTAAGGATACTTTCATGCGCATGATCTACTGCTGTCCATACTGCACTTTGATAAGATTGCAAATTTTGCATGATAACCGTTTGGTTGTTCAAAGCCTCCATAGAACCAAAACCTCCAAATAAAAAAGAAGGCAGCATACAAAGAAACAATATCGGCAAAAGCAACAGGAATCCCAGTCCAGCCAGACCTTTACCAATATTTTCTTTTTGGTCCCAAAGTACTTCCGCTGCTGCAAAAGGACCGCCCTTGCCATATTTAAAGGCTTTCAAAATGCTAATTGCCTGCACTGCATTCTGTTTCTGCACCCATTGATTACCTCCTTTTTTAGCATAAAAAAAGTTCTGAAATCAATATTCAGAACTTTTCTAATTACCTATCTCCATAGTGATACCGACAGGCTAATACATATATGTTGTTTTGATCAATTTTATAAATCAATCTATCTTTGTCATTGATGCGTCTGCTCCAAAAACCTGCTAGATTACCTGTGAGAGCTTCCGGTTTACCAATTCCTTCATTACCATTTCGAGAAATATCTTCCAATAACGAATTGATCTTTTTCAACGTCTTTCGATCTTCCGTTTGCCAATAAAGATAATCCTCCCAACCATTTTTCGTAAATACCTTATTCATTTTCAGGCACCTCGATCAATTCATGAGAAGAAAAATCCCCCTGCTCTAACTGTGCCTTGGATTCCATCAGCCAATCATAATTTGCTCTGTTGCCAACAACATAAATATTTTCCATCAGGTTATTGTAAGCTTCTTCAGAGATCATTACCACATTTTTATTGTCTTTTCTAGTAACAATTAGTGTTTCATAATCATCAGTTACTTTATCCATGCAGGATTTCATATTTTCACGTAATGTTGTATAGTTAACAGCGATCATACTATCCCTCCTTATAAACGTACAGTATTCTGTACTTAAATTATAACGTACAGTTTATTGTACGTCAATATCTTTCTCTATTATATGCTGTTTATAAGAAAACTACACAACCTATAGAAAATTATACCCTATCCCTTCTTTTCGGTGGCTCTGGCAATTTATTTTCAATGTGTTCTTGATATTGTATCTTTCCATCTTCCTTCATAAAAGGCTCTTTGATTACAGTTGGCTGAGCATACTGATGATACCACTTTGACCCATCTGCTGCGGTTACTGTTTTATAATCGCCTTTCACTGGCGGCATATATTTCTCCGTATCATACATAGCAAATGCCCTGCCTTCTGAAAACTCATGTGTTGTTTCCACACCTGTGATCCTGCCGCCACCCATTTCTATTTGACTGTATACGGGTACTTCTGTAACTCCATTAGGTTCTACGCTGCTGAAACTTTCATTTTCTGAATAAGGCACAGAAACACCGCCCCTATCCTGAAAAGCACTTTGCTCCTGATGATTGTTTTCACTATAAAATGGGATTGTATCAGCATTCATCTGTGGACTTGAATCCACAGCATCATTTCCATAATATTCGGAAGTAGAAGCACCAATATTCTGCTGATACTCCGCAATTACCTGTTCCGCAGAAGTTTGCATATCTACAAAGGTCGTTTCCTGCGAATTGTTACTTTCTGTACCAGCAACAGAGAATTGACCAGAATCCCCTGTAGATTCTGTATCATTTTTCTGCGTCGTATTTTCAGTATGAGCCATCTGTTCCATAGAAGAATGATTTACGCCCATATAGGAAGAAAATGCTTGTACTGCTTCTTCTCCTTTCATGGTTCCTGTTTTCGTAACATCACCCCTTGCAATACTGCTTATGACATTTGTGGAAAATCCACCACCGTTTTGGATAGAAGAATTATAAATAGATCTGGCAATATTGGAAGCGATACTATCGCTTTTTCCAGTGATATTATGGATTGCACCTTGGCTGAACTGTCTGCCTACGGCTCCTGCCAAGCCACCGTGTAAAAATGTTTCCTGATGATTTGTAGCACTGCTGGTAGAAGATTTACTGCCACCGACCTTTCTCGCCCGATCAATGGTACGCATAGCAATGGCTGCTTCACCGAGCATAGAACTTCCTGTTCTGCCTACATTGATTCCCAACATCTGAACAAAACTGTCTATTTTCTGGGAAACCTTCAAAAAAGCAACTGCGCACAAAAACCAAATTAGAAAATTTCCGTTTTCCAAGGATAAAGGATTGGCAATAAAGCCTGCAAACATAGATGTAAAGATACGAAGGCACCATACATTCATCAATATCATCAAAATTTGTCCACCCAGCATCCTGCACCAGCTTCGAAAAATATTCATAGTATTTTGCGAACCACCCATGGAAAAAGCCAATGGTGCTGTATATACCAAAACACCTAATAAAACATATCTTTCTGCCGCTTCAAATAGCAGTCGAATATAGTTCCATGCGAGAATTACCAGTAATATCAAAGCAATCAATGCAATGGAACCGCTTAATGAAGCCCCTAGTATAGTAAGCAATACAGAATTGAAGTCTGCAAAATCCAATGGCGGCAGTTCTTCTGTCATCAACCACGCATATGGCGTTCCTCCGATCTCTAAGATAATATCTAAAATATCTTTTGCAAAAAAAGCGAGGAACAGAAAAATACAAGTTCTGACTGTAAGACTGACTGGATTTTCTGCCTCACCACTGCTGGATACTCCAAAGTTTCGGAACAGCTGAAAGACTAGGTTTAACAGAAGCAAGCCAATGGCAAGTGCAACAATGATACTATAAAATGTTTCAGCTGCCGGGAAGTACGTCAAAAATGTTTCCATATCACATCCCAAAGCCCCCAAAACTGATGTATTGATCATATCCAGTATGTTCATCACCTGTGTTGCAATCCATTCTACAATGCCATCAAGTATTCCCAAAGGAAATCCCTCCTTTGCTTATGCCTTCCATTGGCCACCTTCAAAAAATGGTGTGATATATGCCATGATAAATCCAAGACCATTGATGATTGCCCATGTAATGATGATTCGCTTTAACCAAGCCCTAGACTCGTCCACTGTTCTGCCACTTCTGGAAAAGTTCATCATCAAAAGTGCAATAGCAGCCGTTACTACTGCCGCTATGGTGGATATAGCTACAATTTGACCATATACATCTTTCATGATTTCCGTAGCCTTTTCCCATACAGTTGCCGCAAAAACAGGCTCCGTCATATAAAGCAACATGGTACTGCTACAAAAAAGTAGATAGCCTGCCTGAGCAATGGAAAATCTTTTCTTCTTCTCTTTTTTCATGTTTTGACCTCCTGTAAATGGAATATAAAAAAGGCATCTGATTTTCATAATCAAATGCCTTTGAATAAAAAATATATTTTGTTGTTTGGATAGACTTCCATATTGGTATCTTATCATATAAGAAATATCGTGTAAATGTCAGGGCAGTATCAATTAAGTGTCAAAGTAGTGCCAATTTCATTTCAGAAATACTTCTGGACATAATGTCCAGAAGCTATCTTTCCATATGCGTATATGGTTTTGGCTCTATAGAAAAAAGCACCTGACAAAATTCCTGTTCATAAAGCCCAATTTGTCTCACAAACCCTTCATAATTCTCTTCATTTGCTGGAATTTTCAGCCCACACTTGACCACCATAACATCTTTTCTCGGCTCCACATTATCCTCATATGTAGTACCCTGATTGAGCCATAGTGTTTTATTCTCACCTTCTGCCTCTTCTGGATACAGATAATATCCTTGCTTTGCGTCAAATCGAAACAGATAAGCCAACAGCTGTAAATAATCCTGATTGCCAATATTTTCAATGGGTTTGTATTTCGCATCGGCAATCACCCTGTTTTCCCTGTCTTTGCTGATAAAATCAGGATAAATCAAACCTACATTACCTGCAAACAATCTTTGGGTGCCCTTCCTGCTTTTATTTTTGGGATGGTAGAACATATCTCCTATGAGTGTATGGATATATTCTTCCCATAACCATGCACCATCAAACAGGATACCATAAATCTGACGGGAACCGCTGCCAATCTGGTGCTTTTCATGTTGTAAGATCAACAGACAAAGATGCTGCAGCGCCCGATATTCATAGTAGTATGCATGCTGAATCCTATGCTGCTGATTCTCAGAAATGACTTTTCGTTTTTCGTGGGGCTGATACCGTGGTGTTGCATCTACGACCATCCGCACTTCTTCCTTAACTTTCGCCAGCAGATTTTTGCCAAAAGCTTTTTTTCGGATAAATTCTATTGTATGACGCACCAATTCCATCAGCATATTATCATAAGCATACTCCCTTTGACTGTACGCAATTTTTCCTGTAAAGGGTGTATTTTCTTTTATGTGTCTTGCTATATCCAGCCTGCCCTTCACATGGCTGTCATTATACCGATTACAGATATATGTTTTGTATAATCCTTTTCGCATGGCTTTTTTCAGATATTGTGGAAAAAAAACAACAGCAAATGAAACAGTTTGTTTTCCTGATCCGCATCTGTATCCAGATTTACAACATTAGGAAAATCCAACACACGCTCCAACAAATACTGAAGAAAAGCATCCTGACCAGATACTGAAAAACGGGATTCTAACACCAACCGTTCTTTTCCATATCCAAGAAAACCCATAACATTACCGGAACGAAAACAATCATTGATACGCTGCAAAACCATCTGATCTTCAGTGATGTCTTCCGCTTCCGCAACACAGGAAGGAAAAATAAAAACCCCCTCCTGTTCCAGCTGTTTCAATGTCTTATTGGCGATTTTCTTTGTAAGTAGTGGAATTGGGGCGAAGTCTTCTTTTCTGCGCTGTGTATTATCCTTCATGCGTAACTGCTGCATCAATATCCTCGCCGTCCTTCTTTTTGTAACCGTATGCCTGTTCAAAGCGTTTCATAATTGCCCTCTCGTCATACATCCCCTGGATATAATCCTGCAAAAGAGGCTGCAGATAGTCCGTCCAAAGCTGGTCAAACGTCAGATGTTTCAATTTCAGGAAATAGGCAGGACCAATCTGATAATTCTCATTCAGTTCTTCCACATTTACAATTTCCTGATTCAACGCAGTCATTCGCTGAATGGCTTCTTCTTCCAACGCTTCATTTTCCAAAGCAGACAGCATTTCCAGACAGTTCTCCGCCTTCAGTTCGATAAAACGAAATCTACGCCGCATAGCAAAGTCAAAGCTATCCACAGACCTATCAATATCATTCATAGTACCGATAATATATACATTATCTGGAACGTAGAACTTTTCTTCTGGGTTCATGTGCAGATTTGCATACTGTGTAGAAACTTCCCCAGCACGACCACGATATCCTGGATCGATGGCAAAGAACAATTCTCCAAATATTTTAGAAATTTCACCTCGATTGATTTCGTCAATGATAAAAATATACTTTTTCAACGTTTCCTGTTCTGCCATTTTTCTGGATGTCTTATTTTTGGTTTCCTTAATTGCTTTATAAATAGCAAAATCATAGGAATATGCCTGCGAAGCAAACTGTTTTCCAAAAAAGCTCGCAATATCCTTTACCTTTTGAAAGTCCTCACCGGACTCCAGCATTTTTCTGATTTCATCTGTATTTAAAACGAGCCTGTCCGTTACATTTCCTGGAATAGACAAATAGATGCACCTTTCATCCACACTGGTGATGAAAAACTTACTGCCATTGATGGTTTCAAACGAATCCACGCCCAGTTCCACACTCGAAAAGAAATTTTCCATGGCATCCTGAGCAGAAATTTCTTTTTCTATGGTTTCTTTGGATTTTTGGGAGTCCTCATAATTCTTTCTGGCGCGCTGGATAAATTTTTTGAAAATACCATCCTACAAAGCAAATCCCATTGTTCCATCTTCATGAATCTGGGGACGCAATCCCTCTACAAAATCGGAATAATCATAGCTCGGATGAAACTGTACAAACTCCACCTGTTTCCTTTGTTCACCAGAAAGCTGTGTATAGTCATCGAAATAACCATTGCTGATGATATCAGTAGCAATTTCTCTGGCAAGGTAAGACTTTCCAGTGCCCGGTGCCCCACGGAAGATGATGTTTTTCGACTCCATGAGCATTTCGGAATATGGATTTCTGTATTTTTCTGTTTCAAGTGGTGGCGGCGGTGGCGGATTTATCTCACCCGTCTCTTTTTCACGGTAGGAAAGAACAAATCGGTCCCCTTCCGCCCCAAACCGTTTCAAACATTCCTGTACAAAGAGAAGTGTAGAAAAAATATTCCAACAGTAAAATATGAGCTTTCTGCCATTATCATAGTGATAAGTCAAATATTCCAAGGTCTTCTTTTGTTTACGAAAATCTTCTAGGCTGTCATAAATACCACGAAACACCCCATGGGTCGGTTTATATTGGCAGATTGGAAAATTTTCTTTTTCTTCTACAGATAAAGCCACGATTTGTTTTTCAAAAATCTGGCAAGCCAAACGGGGCATGGTCTGATTGGAGTTTCTTTTTTCTCCCTTTCTATAATTGCGTTTGATGATCTCACCGTTAGCTTTTTGAAAAAATACATCCAGCGGTTTGTAGTGATCCCCCATAGTCAAATCGTCCATAGTAAATCTCTCATCCGTAGAGGAAACATCATTTGCCGTAACGATCAACTCGTATCTTTCCTGTTTCGCCTCAATGCAAAATCCATGTTTCTTCAAAAACGATCTTGCATCTGTTCCATGAACCCCCTCTGTTGAGATTTCTGTGCCATTTGCCAGATGATCTGCCACAGCAACCACATATTTCGTTGGGTACTTCTTACCATCATCCGTAATTAAATCATATTTCATACTTTGATTGTGAGACGATATCCCGTTCTCATCGATATATCGCAAAGCATCTAGAATATGCTGGCGATTTATGTTTGGAAAAGCCATAGTCCTGCCCCCTTATCCCCTTGCAAAATCCTGATTTGTTTTTTCTGAAAGGAACTTCTGGACATGATGTCCAAAAGTGAACGTTAACTTATCTCCATTATAATGACATAAAGCACATACGACAAGATTTTGTATTACGATACAAAAACGATTAAAATATAAAAAGTTTTTGCACTGTAGTACAAAAACTTTTTATCTTCATTCGTTGATAGCAAATGCCGCATATAAAGGGACACTCTTTATATTATTCTCGAAACCAAAATTTATGGATGATATTCTGATTGCTTTTTGAATACCATATTTTTTTATGAATACACCAAGACTTTTTGCCCTTACATTATCAGCTACTTTTACCTCCACAGGTATGATATCGCCTTCCGCAGACTGAATCACAAAATCCAGTTCTGCTTTTCCAATTGCTTCCCAGTAATAAAGATCCTACCCATTTGTTTTCAACGCAGCAGCAACATAACTTTCAGTTAATGCCCCCTTAAAGCCATCAAAGGCATTTGTTTCAGTTAGAATCATTTTTGCCGGTATGGAAAACTTGGAGCACAAAATTCTTGTATCCATCATATATATTTTAAATATTGTATCAGCCAAATCACGCTGATTTAAAGCCCATAGAAATTCTTCAAAATCCACAGGATACATCATAACCATATCCACCTTGCCAGCAGGAAAAGAGTATTTTTCTCTGTTTAAAGCTATTTCTAATAATCTTCCTGCTGTAATAACGTGTTATTCAGGTGCTTTTTCGAAAAAATACTTCAATGAAAGAAACGCTCTTTCACATGCCTGTATTTCATCAAATATAATAAAAGTTTCGTTTTTGAAAATGCTTTCTCCACTCCTAATAGACAGTTCTGTAATAATACGTTCTATATCAAAATCTTTCTCAAATATACTTACAAGCTCTTGAGAGTCTCCCATATTAAAGTAAACCGTATTCTTATAGTATTTTTGCTGCTTATAAGAGCAGTATATATTTTTCCGATTTGTCGTACACCTTTAATAATCAAGGGTATTCTTTTGCTGCTATTTTTCCATTTAAGTATTGTATTCTCTATTTTACGTTCCATAAAGTGTTATCACATAACATTTATTTTAACATAAAATCATTTGCTCATTAACATTATGATTCTCTTAAAATAGATATATAGTATCATAGCAGCTTTTTGCATAACAAAATTCTGCTCTTTTATAGTGAATTTTATCTATTTGTTTTTTCAAAAAAACAAGTACATTCCATACACTCCCTGGAAGTATATCCCCATAAAACTCTCCCTAATTGCATGACAGCTTCATTCTTCTTGCGGAAATAGGTACTTCTTGAAATATCCTTCATATAGTCCCTAAGTTTATCCACGATTTCATCAATATTCTGCATTTCCTGTGGTGAGAGATATGTATAATACAAGATCCAATAGTACAGTTCACCATTTTTATGCTTTGTTCTCAGCAAATCTACAGAACAGTCAATCATACGCAGCATATTCCTGCTTCTTGCAATGGTTTTTGTCTGTGCCTCTATCTCTGTATCATTCAAGTCAAGTCCTGCTTCATAAGTCAATTCCAGAAAACCTTCGATATCTCTACCATATTCCTGATAAAAATTTCGATTGATCCGATTTACGGAGACTTCCAAACTCCAAACAACATCTCTATAATGTTTCAACAGCAATTCTGTATTATGATATACTGTTGCGTCCTCTTTTTCTTTCTGCTTCATACCATTTTCACTCCCTTTACTTCTGGACATTATGTCCTAAAGTCACATTTCAACTTCCGACCACTCTGCCCCAACTTCTGGACATAATGTCCAGAAGTTCCCTTTGTCATCTAAATTTATATATCTTTAGCTTTTAGACATTATGTACAAAGGTAACAATCAATCATTTCCATATAAATCCTTTTGCATTTCCTGTTGATAGTAAAAATTGATCGTTGTCGGCGCATAATAAAGCGTAGTCAATAAATAAGCTCTAATATTGCCAATCTTCGCAGTCATTTTTTTCATGCTCTCCAGTACATACTCGATATGAGGTTGTCGTATTTTCAAAAACTTTTCCTTCACCATTGCATAAGGATATGGTACACCTCCAATGGTTACGTACTCTCTTTCTACACAAACAATATCGCAAATAAGCTGATACAGTTCTTCTACCAATTCCTTTTCCCTTACATTGCCATGCTCCATATAATAAGCATAATCAATATTCTCCTTTATTTTTTCCATAAAACAGATAATCCCATCAACCTTTGATGGATTGATGGGATTATTCTGACTCTTATAAATTTCACTTAACTTAGTATAAATACTATCTTTTTCTCCGAAGTCCAGACTTCTGGTTTCCTGACTTTCAGAGTTCTGTTTTTTCGTACTGAACACTTCTGTTTTTCCGACTTCTAGCATTCTGTTATTTTCATCTTTGGACTTCTGGTTTTCCGCAGTTAGCCCCTCTAAATCAGACAATGCAGGCTTTGAAGTAATAAAGTTTTTTACATATATGATGGTTGGTTTTCCCAAGCCTCTTTTCTTTCTTTCAATCAAGCCTATGCCCTTTACAGTATCCAGCTCCGCCAGAATTTTAACACCTTTGTCTTTCCCACATTGCAGGTCAGCCATAACATTCTCCAAAGTATAAATGATATATACACGATTTTGATCATCCAGCCATCCATTTTTCATGGATAAGGACATTCTGTCTAGCATAAGACCATACAGCAGTTTTGCATCCGTTGACAATCCTTTGAATCTAGCATCCTGTATCAGTGCTTTCGGTATACGGAAAAAAGCAAATTGTTCTGCCTCTATACCATAATAATAATCAAACTGATTCTCTTTCTCCACCCTCACCACCTCCTGCTCGCTGCTGTTTCCATTGCTCCAAAAGCTGACAGATAATTTCTTCCATAACTTCTTCACTGTAGGAATCTGGAAAATATCCCTTAATTCTGTTCGCGTTTAACATAAATGGTTTATCTATTTTGACTTTCTTGCAGCATAGTATTTCCTTTACGCCATTCTGCGTCAACAACCCTTTTTGTGACTGTTCTTTACATTGTTCTGCCTCTTTGGTCTGCAATTTTATTTTTTCTTCCAGCAGGATATCTGTTACCCACTCTTGTTCTTCTTTCTTCAAAAAGGATAACGCAATACCAGGAACAATACCTATTTTTTTCCGATCCAGCATTTCCAATAAGTCATCATTCAATCTGGCAAGCCAGACATACCTTTGTACCGTTTTTCCACTTTCTCCAAAAGCTTCTCCCATCTGCTCCAATGTATGTAAACCGCCTTGCATCCCCTGATGTTTCAACGCTTCATACTTCATCTGATAGGCTTTTGCTTTCTGACTAGGCAGTATATTTCTGCGATAGATATTAGAATCTACCATCAGTATAGTTGCTTCATCATCATTGCAATCTGTCACAACTGCCGGAATGACATTTTGTCCGATTTCTTTGCAGGCTGCTGTTCTTTTGTGTCCGGATATGATCACATATCCACCTTGTTCTCTTTGTCGAACCAAAATTGGTTCCAAAACGCCATATCTTTTTACACTTTCTACCAGTTCCTGCATCTCTGCATCCATCTCAAATCGAAAAGGGTGGTCTGGAAATTCATGTAAATCTGAAATATGTATCTCTATGACACTTTTTCCTTTTTGCTCCATGGTATCCGAACCAAACAAATCATCATAGCTGGTCAACTTGATTTTATCCAAACCGTTCTTCACTTTCCAGCACCTCCTTTGTCAGCATTTGATATGCCTTTGCAACTTTTCCTTTAGAATCATAGCAAAAGATGCTTACGCCCCTTGTAGAAGCCTCCTGTGCTCTTACCGACATTGGAATCATACTTTCAAAAATCCTGATTTTTCTGCCGTAGGCTTCTTTTAGCATGGCTATGATATCTTTTGCATAGTTCGTTCTCTGATCTACCATAGTGAGCAAAATACCTGCAATCTCTATTTTCGTATTGAGATGTCGTTTCACTTTCCCAATGGTTTTGATGAGCTGTTCTAATCCTTTTACTGGCAAATATGCTGCCTGCACAGGTATGATGACACTATCAGCACAAGAAAGTACATTGATGGTTAATGTACTCAAAGAAGGCATGCAATCGATCAAAATATAATCATAAGCATCTTTTACCATATCTACATACTGCTTCAGTATCCGCTCTCTGCTCATGACATTCACCAATGAAATTTCCAAGCCAGAAAGTTCAATATTTCCCGGAAGGATGTCTACGTCCTCCCCATGATGAAGGATTCCCTCCTGTAGATCGATTTCCTCATCCTGAATGATTTTCCCAAGGATGGTAGCCAGCGAAGTTTCCAGTTGATCCGGCTGCGGATAACCCATACTGACTGTCAGGCTCCCCTGCGGATCAGCATCAATGAGAAGCACTTTTTTCCCTTCTCTTGCCAAACAGATTCCAAGATTTCCACAAGTTGTTGTTTTCCCTACGCCGCCTTTCTGATTGGCAACGGCAATCACTTTACACATTTTCATTCTCCCTTCTTCTACGGGAGCACACTGCAGTTTTGGTATGCAAAACCAGACCTTATTATATAGAAATGGTATAAAAATATGTAACTGCAAAGTTATGCCCCTGACAACTCCTTAAATTCCTTAAAAACTTTCTGTGTTGTTCGGGATATATGTCTTTTACCATATAGCCGCCTACATAGCCGTTCTGCGCGGATGTCAGATCGCCGTTATAACCTTTTTTCAGAGGCACGCCGATTTCATTTGCCACTTCATATTTGAACTGTTCCAAAGCGGCTCTTGCCTCAGGTACGTTTACTTTGTTGCTTGTAGAAGATGTGTTGCTCATGGTTAAAAACCTCCTTCAAAAAAACTGTTTGTTTGGTGTTGCAATGTTAGTATGACACGGACGTATTTTATTATGTCAGGTACATATTGGTACAAAAATTGTATAAATTTTCAAAGAAAATCTTGCGCAGCCGTTTTGTATCTTTTATATGCTTTCAAACCAATGACAAAATACCCAGCCGTTTTTTGTCCAGTTCATATAATACAGACAATTGTCCACCCCTTATCATAACCTCACAGGATGGACACATCACAAATAAATTCCTCCCACAAAACACACAAAGAAAATAATGAACAAAAATTTTCCTTTTTCTATATGTATTATGTAGAAATTACAAAACGTCATTGACCGGTATACCGGTATGCAACATAATGAGTGTATAAAAACGACTTGATTCTACGATAAAACAAACGCAAAACAAACAAAGGAGAGATGCGATTATGAAAGCTGGATTTATCGGACTTGGCATCATGGGCAAACCCATGGCGAAAAACTTATTGAAAGCCGGATGTGAACTGTATGTAAACGACCTGAACAAAGATGCCATTGCAGAACTGGTTGCTGGCGGCGCAAAAGAAGGCGATTACGAAACCATCGGAAAAGAATGTGACATCGTTCTGATGATCCTACCTAACGGCGCCATCGTTCAGGATGTACTCTTTGGCGAAAACGGTCTGGCAGGCTATTTGAAACCCGGCACTGTTGTATGTGACATGAGCTCTGTAACACCTACAGAATCCTGCACATGCGCAGAAAAACTGGCAGCAATGCAGATTGGCTTTGTAGACTCTCCTGTCAGCGGCGGTGAACCCAAAGCAATCGACGGTACACTGGCATTTATGGCAGGCGGCAACGAAGCTGATTTCGAAAAACTGAAACCCTATTTTGACGCCATGGGCGCTTCCGCACTGCTCATCGGCAAAAGCGGCAGCGGTTCCGTTACCAAACTGACAAACCAGGTTATCGTAAACCTGACCATCGCAGCTGTTTCCGAAGCATTTGTACTGTGCAGCAAAGCAGGCGCTGACCCTGAAAAAGTATATCAGGCAATCCGCGGCGGTCTGGCTGGCAGCGTTATCCTGGATGCAAAAGTGCCCATGATGATCGAACGCAACTTCAAACCCGGCGGCAAAATCTCCATCAACCACAAAGACATCAAAAACGTTATGGCAACTGCGCATTCCATCAACGTACCCATGCCTCTGACAAGCCAGCTCTTCGAAATCATGCAGTACCTGAAAGTAACAGGTCACTTTGATGAAGACCATGCAGGCATCGTTCAGTACTTCGAAAAACTGGCAGGCGTAGAAGTGAAAAAAGTCAACGCTTAAGGAGGTCCTGTCATGAAATACGGATGTGGCACCACCATTGACAATTACAGCATTTTACAGGCTCTGGGCTTCGATTACATCGAACTGCCCGGCAACCAGATTTCTCAAATGACAGACGAAGAATTCGATGCACTGAAAACCATTCTGGAAAACGGCAGTGTCAAATGCTGCGGCTTCAATGCAGCTCTGACACCGGACATTGTTATCACCGGGGAAGGTTATGATCTGGAAAAAGCATGGAAAGAAACAGAAGCATTCATGACCATGTTTGCAGATGTGGCAGCACCTTATGGCATCATCGTCATGTATGAATCTCTGAATCATACCGAAAGCGCATTTGGTCTGAGAATTCGGGAAGGCGCAGATTTGGTGAAAAAAATCAATCGCCCCAACTTGAAAATCGTATTCGATATTTACCATATGGCTATGGAACAGGAAGACGTTCAGGAACTGGTATACGCTCTGCCCTATGTGCATCATATCCACATTGCGGAACGTGTGGGCGCAGAACGCAGATACCCTTCCGATGCTCTTTATGACTATTACAAAAAACTGCTGACACCTGTCATCCGCAGCGGTTATCAGGGTGCTATCTGCACAGAAGCCTTTGACGGCGACGTCCGGGAAGGCGCAGAACGCTCCATTGACCTGTTGAAAAAGATTGTCGCAGAAATCGAACAGGAGGGATGATATGAAACAGGATATTTTGATCGGCTGTGTTGCCGATGACTTCACAGGCGCCAGCGACGCTGCCTCTTTCCTTATGAGCAAAGGTATGAAAACCATTTTGTTCAACGGAAAACCCGATGGGGAAATTCCTCCCTGTCAGGCAGTTGTCATTGCTCTGAAAAGCAGAACACAGGAAACAAAAAGTGCTGTAGCAGATAGCATGGCTGCTTTTACCTGGCTGAAAGAACAAGGCGCACAGCACTTGTATTTCAAATACTGCTCCACATTTGACTCCACAAAAGAAGGGAATATCGGTCCTGTGGTAGATGCCATGCTGGAAGCTTTTGGTGAAAAATACACCATTTTGTGCCCTGCTCTTCCCGTCAATAAACGGACTGTAGAAAACGGTATCCTTTATGTAGACGGTGTGCCTCTGAGCGAAACACACATGAAAAACCATCCCCTGACACCCATGTGGGAATCTGAAATTGCAAAACTCATGGACCCTCAGGGAAAATATCAGACATTGAATGTAAACACTGAACTGCTGGCAAAAAGCAAAGAAGAAATTCTGGCTGTTGTGGATGAGTTCGGCAAAGATAAAGAACATTTCTACATCGTACCCGACTATGTCAACGACGAAAATGGCACCAAAATCGCTGAAGTTTTCGGTGACCTGACTGTTCTGACAGGCGGCAGCGGTATTCTGGCACCTCTGGCTGCAAAATATCAGCAGGCACAGACTGCCAAAGACAGCATGGAAAACAGTGTAGACGGCAAAGGCATCGTTTTGGCTGGCAGCTGCTCCAAAGCCACACTGGAACAGATCGCTGACTTCCAGACAAAAGGATATGCTTCATATAAAATCGATCCCATGGCTGTATTGTCTGGCACAGAAACCGTAGACACTGTATGGGATTTTGTGAAAGCACACGCAGACGAAGAAGTGCTGCTCTACAGCTCCGATCAGGCAGAAAACGTGGCAGAAATCCAGAAAGTAGGCAAAGACAAAATTGCTGCTCTGCTGGAAGGTCTGACTGCTGCCGTTGCGGAACGTGCCGTTGCAAACGGATATACAAGAATCATCGTTGCTGGCGGGGAAACCTCCAGTGCCGTTGCGAAAAAATTGGGCTATCATTGCTTTGAAATTGGGGAAAGCATCGCGCCGGGTGTGCCGATCATGGCGCCACTGTCCAATGAAAACATCCGTATTGTTCTCAAATCCGGCAACTTTGGTCAGACAGATTTCTTTGCCCGTGCATTACAAATGACAAGGAAGTGAACAAATGGAAAATCTGAAAACCGCAGTATGGATTGCACACAGCTTGTTTGAAAGGGGAAAAGCCACCGGCTCCTCTGCAAACATGAGCTTTAAAGAGAAGGATCGTATTTATATCACCGGCAGCGGAACCTGCTTTGGTACTTTGAAAGAAGAAGATTTCTCCGTACTTACTTTGGATGGAGAATGGATTTCCGGTCCAAAGCCCAGCAAGGAATTTCCGTTACACAAAATGATGTATGAAAAAAGCGAGGACATCCAGGCTGTCATTCATACACACAGCTTTTACGCAACTCTTTGGTCTTGTGCCGTACATGAAAACCGCACAGACTGCATCCCCCAGTACACCCCTTACCTGAAAATGAAACTTGGTACAGTGGGACTGGTTCCCTATGGAAAGCCCGGCTCTGAAGAACTGTTTTCCGCTTTCCGCCAGTGTGTTTCCGGCAGTGATGGATTCTTGCTGGAAAACCACGGACCCATCGTAGGGGGCAAAAATCTGCTGGATGCCTTCTATTGCCTGGAAGAACTGGAAGAAAGCGCAAGAATGGCTTGGGAAATCGAATCCAAGCAAGGTCCCCTTTCTTTCCGCAAAATCTGACATACAAAAGAAACCAACTGACAGAAATCATGTCAAGGAAAGGAGATTCCCACGCCACAATGTGTTGTAATCGCAGATGACTTAACCGGCGTTCTTTTAAAAAAAATGAATTATCAGGCCTATACGGTCATGAATACAGAAAGCATGGATTTGCAGGCATTGGAAGACTGTGACTGTGTGATCTATCCCACCGACAGCCGTGGTGTTGCTCCGGAAGTTGCCTATGAACGGGTATACAATATTTGCAGCCTCCTGAAAGATGATGCTGTCAAAGTATACTCCAACCGCATCGACAGCACATTACGGGGCAATCTGGGCAGTGAAACCGATGCCATGCTGGATTGTCTGGGAGAGGATTATATCGCCATTGTTGCACCCTGCTTCCCTGCTTCCGGCAGAATCGTTGTCGGCGGCTATATGCTGGTCAATGGTCTGCCTATGCATAAAACAGATATTGCCATTGACCCGAAAACACCTGTCAAAGTTTCAGAACCGGCAGTGCTGTTTCAGGAGCAAAGCAAATACAAAACAGCATCCATTCTCATGAAAGACCTGATGCATGGCAAACATTATCTGGCAGATGTGATGAAAGCTCACGTAGCAGAAGGCTGCCGAATTCTGGTGGTTGACTGTGTCACCCAGGAAGATCTGGATTTGATTGCCGATGCGGCCATCACCAGCAAGCTGAAAATCGTCGCTGTTGACCCCGGCGTTTTCACCGCAACATTATCCAGAAAACTCATCACACCCACTCAGAAAAAAGAGAAAAACCGGATTCTGGCTGTTGTCGGCAGCGTGAATCCCAATACAAAAGCACAGATGGAAGAACTGTGGCTGTCTCAGCGCATCCATAACGTCTTTGTGAAAACAAGAGAACTTTTGGAAAGCGAAGAACAGCGCAGCGCAGAAATTCAGCGGGTGATCCATGAAATTCTGGAAGTCAGTCATCTCAATACCGTTTCTACCGTAACCGGTGACGGCATCTATCCCGAAAACCGCATTGATTTCCAGCCTTATATGGAAAAATATCATTGCTCCATGGATGATGTGACCGATAAAATCAACTCCGCTTTCGCGGAAATCGCTTATGGCATCTTCCAAGCACAGCCGGAATATAAAGGTCTGTATACCAGTGGCGGCGATGTGACCGTAGCTGTCTGCAAAAGATTCCAGACTGCCGGATTATCCCTGTCTGACGAAGTATTGCCTTTGGCTGCCTACGGTCAATTCCTGACAGGTCCATTCGCAGGCATCCATATCATCACAAAAGGCAGCAGTCAGGGTGAACGGGATGCCATCAACCGCTGCATTACCTATCTGAAAGAAAAACTTTACATTTAAAGAAAAAACAAACGGAAAGAGAGGAATTTCCATGAATAAAAAACCTAGAATTGCGATCCCTCTTGGAGATCCTGCGGGCGTTGGTCCCGAAATTGTCGTAAAATCTATTGCATCCCAGGAAGTTTTCAATGCCGCTGAATGCGTTGTCATTGGTGATAAAAAAATCATCGACAAAGCCATCGAAATCACTGGCGCAGATATTACCGTTCATGTGATCACAGAACCCGAAGACGGCGATTTCCGCCCCAGTGTTCTGAACCTCATTGATTTGGACAACGTAGATATGACAAAATTCGAATACGGCAAAGTCAACGGCATGTGCGGTCAGGCGGCCTTTGCTTATATTGAAAAATCCATTGCCCTTGCCAATGCAGGCAGAGTGGATGCCGTTGCCACAACACCCATCAACAAAGAATCTCTGAGAGCCGGAAACATCAACTTCATCGGTCACACTGAAATTTTCGGCGCACTGACAAACACAGAAGATCCTTTGACCATGTTTGAAACAAACGGCATGCGTGTTTTCTTCCTGACAAGACACGTTTCCCTGCGGGATATGCTGGACATGATCAAAAAAGACAGAATCAAAGACTATGTAAAACGCTGCCTGGAAGCTCTGCGGAAACTGGGCGTACAGGATGGCACCATGGCTATTGCCGGTCTGAACCCTCACAGCGGGGAACATGGTCTGTTCGGTTGGGAAGAAGTGAACGAAATCATCCCTGCCGTAGAAGAATTGCAGGCAGAAGGCTACCCTGTTGTAGGTCCCATTGGCGCAGACTCCGTATTCCATCAGGCTGCCATCGGCAAATACAACAGCGTATTATCCCTCTACCACGACCAGGGACATATCGCCACCAAAACTCTGGACTTCGAAAAAACCATTGCCATCACAAACGGCATGCCCATCCTGCGTACTTCCGTAGACCACGGCACAGCCTTTGATATTGCCGGCACTGGGAAAGTAAGCGCAGTCAGCATGATCGAAGCCATTCTGCTGGCAGCAAAATATGCACCTTATTTCACCAAATAATCACGTATTTATTTAAGGGAGGTTATGACAATGATCGGCGGATTAAGCGGCGACAGAATGTTATTAGGTCTTGCCATCGGTATTATCGTACTGATTTTCTTGGTACTGAAAACAAAAGTACAGGCATTTTTGGCACTGATCATCTCTACCATCATCGTTGGTGTTGTCGGCGGCATGCCTTTGACAAACATCACATTAGACGACGGAAAAACATTCGGCATCATCAATTCCATCACCACTGGCTTTGGCGGTACACTGGGCAGCATTGGTATCATCATCGGCTTCGGTGTCATGATGGGGCAGATATTTGAAGTAACGGGGGCTGCCAAACGAATGGCATTCACCTTCCTGAAACTCTTTGGCAAAAAGAGAGAAGAAGAAGCCCTGGCTCTGACAGGCTTCCTGGTATCCATCCCCATCTTCTGTGACTCCGGGTTTGTGGTACTTTCCCCCATCGCAAAAGCGATTTCCAAAGCAACGAAAAAATCTGTCATCGGGCTGGGTGTTGCACTGGCAGCTGGTCTGGTAATCACCCACTCTCTGGTTCCTCCTACTCCCGGTCCTCTGGGCGTATGCAGTATCTTTGGCGTTGACGTTGGTAAATTCATTCTGATGACCATCGTGTTGGCAATCCCCATAGCAATCGCATGTATTGCTTATGCTAGATTGTACCTGAGCAAAAAAATACTATCAGATTCCCAATGAAGACGGCGAATTTGTATCTATGCCTTATCAGGAACCTACATATGAAGACACATTCAAAATGGAAGAAGAAGGTCTGCCTAGCACACTGCAGTCCTTCCTGCCCCTGATCGTTCCCATTGTACTGATTCTGATCAACACCATCGCTTCTGCTTTGGGCAAAACAACAGGTCCCATGGAAATCCTGATCTTCCTGGGTCAGCCCATCGTAGCCGTTGGTCTGGGTCTTTTGGTTGCTATTTTCGGTCTGGGCAGAAATCTGGATCGTCACACAGCACTGTCTGAAATGGAAAAAGGTATGATGTCTGCTGGTATCATCATGCTGGTTACTGGCGGCGGCGGTGCCCTGGGTCGGATCATCAAAGACTCCGGTCTGGGCACTTACATTGCGGAAGGTCTGTCTCAGACAGCTATCCCCATCATCATCCTGCCTCTGATCATCTCCACACTGATGCGTTTCATTCAGGGCTCCGGTACAGTTGCAATGACAACAGCAGCAAGTATCTCTGCTCCTATCATCGTCGCTTCCGGTGTCAGCCCTCTGCTGGGCAGCATCGCCTGCTGCGTAGGCTCCCTGTTCTTCGGTTACTTCAACGATAGTTATTTCTGGGTTGTAAACCGTACACTGGGTGTCAAAGAAGCAAAAGACCAGTTGATCACATGGGCTGTAACCTCCACCATTGCATGGGCTGTAGGTGTCATTGAGGTACTGGTACTGAGTTTCTTCATGTAATGATTTTTTGATTAAAACATCTCTTCTATATCATAAAAAGCAGGTATTCCCAAAAGGGAATACCTGCTTTTTTAATCTTCGTCTATACTGATATTTCTGGGGCTTTCCATATGATACACAATGCTTTCATAAGTCTGGATCATATTGCCCTGTTTCATGTTTTCAAAAATCTCCAAATGCTCCTGATATGTCTTTTCCATACGTCCCGGTACATGCAGTGAATGCAGCGCCAGATTACGCATACGATACATATAAGTGCCAAAAAGGTTGTTCAGTTCCCGATTGGCAATATGGCTGACCAATTGAATATGGAACTGCATATCCGCTTCAAAAAAAGCCGTCACTGACTCCTGTTCCAACGCTTCCTTTTGCTGTTTCAAAAAAGATTCCAGTAGGTCAAAAGTTTCCTTTGTTTCTTCCAAATGCGCCTTCTGGGCAATTTCTCTGCCGCAGTATCCCTCAATGGCTGTACGAATCTGATTGGTATCCACAAAGTCCTGTATGCCCATTTTATGCAGGCAAAATCCCTTGTTTGGCAAAATATCAATGTATTTTTCCTGAGAAAGATACTGTATGGCATCTCTGACAGGTGTACGGGAAATCCCAATTTCCTTGGCAATCTTGGTTTCCGAATAGATTTCACCATACTCCATTTTGCCTTCCAATACCATGTTTTTGATGTGTTCATACGCCAGCACATGCAGCGCCTTTTTCTGATCCATAGTCACTCTCTCCCCAATATTTTCTTTCCTTTGTGCCGCATATCATAGAATGATATACCAATAAATCAAATATTTCTGATATTATTTTACCATAGTTTTTCTTTCGAATCAACGAAACAATCCCCTTTTATCTAGGGAAAAATCCCTATAAAATAAGGTTTTGATGGAAATAAAAAAGGTATGGATGTAAAACCATACCTTTTTTTATCTGCATTTATTGTCAAAAATATAACTTATTGTGATGCAGCATCATTTCTGCAAAAGCGGATTTTTCACAATACCATATTGATCCTGCACTTTTACCACCGCATATCCATCTTGGAATCTTTCCGCTTCATCAAATACAGGAGAAATGACCATTTTTCCAGTTTTGTCTACATAGCCATATTTTTGTGTCTTTTCATCCAACACAGAGCAAAGCCCTTCTGAAAGACTGAAAAGCAGCTTACCCTGTTCCATGGAGATTTCTCCAGTCTTGTCATAATAACGGTCTACATTTTCCCCTATGCCGGAAGGCAGCATCACATCCTGAGATATGCGCAAACAATATGCATTGCTCTTGTAAGAATCTCCGGGCTGGTCTGCCATTTTTCTGACTTTATCGCCCTTTGTATTAATGAGCCAAACAGGACCATTTTGTTCTTCCAGCACATAAGCTGTGCCATCATAAAAATCGGATGCCCATACATACTGGGGTGCAATGACTTCTTCCCCTTGAAGATTGATATAGCCATATCCCTGTTCTGTCTGTACTAAAGCCATACCATCCTGAAAACTTTTACAAGACTTGTACTTGGGCTCCGCAACATAGTTTCCTTTCTTGTCGATCACGCCATATTTCCTTGTTTCCAAATCGCGAACCACTGCCCGTTCTTCAGAAAAGTATCCGCCACTTGCAAATTGCAGAGGAATCTGCAACGTTCCGTTTGCATCAACATAGCCTTCCACTGTTTGACCGTCCTTTTCATCCCTTACGCATGCCAGCCCTTCCTGAAAATCATTTATGGAATCATAAACCACATCGAACTGTTTCTGCCCATTTTCATCCATAACGTATTCCTGTTCCCATTTCTCTGTGTATACACAGAACATTCCTTCTCCCAGATATCTCATTTCAAAGATTTCTCACGGCGCAAAATGGCTTTTTACTTTTCCGCTGCTGTCCAAAATATCATAAGTGCGTTTGAAATGGTCTTTCATATCATTGATTCCAAAGAAATATCCATCCCCCAAATTTGCCACTTCATCATAGGTATCTGTCAGTACCATTGCATAGACAGGTGCTTGCCCTTCGCCGGAAATGACGGGTGTTTTTAGATTTTCTTCATAAATAATCTGATTTTCCCGAACGGTTACAGTCACTTCCTGTTTTGCGCTGTTCCACTGAAAGTCTGCATCTGTCAACTGGTATCCGCATTCATTCAATATGGTAAGCCAGTTCCGCAGAGGAATGAACAATCGACCGTTTTTCACTTCCATTTTTCCCACCACAGGCTGTTCTTCGCGATTGACAACGATCTTATTTTCTTTCACATACAAAAATATGGAACTTTCGCCCAGAAGCACCCCTGCCTGCTGGTCTACACTATTCCAATAGATTTGTGCGTCAGGATAGATGGATGTAAAAAATGTCCGCACTGGCAGCATCACATAGCCGTCTTTCAGATAGATTTCCGCATCCGAAGACTGCAAGACATCGTCCCTATAAAAATTTGTCGTACCAACTATCCCACGATACACATGAGGCTCCTGTAATAAGCGTTCCTCTTTTGCCCATGTCGGTACTGTCCCTGTCAAAAGCAAAGCGCTGCTCAACAAAATACAAAACCCTTTTTTCATGTAAAATTCCCCCTTATGTATCATTTCATCACAGGATTTTTGATAACCCCTACTTTTACGTTTCTTGTGCCATTTTCATTTGGAATCATCTGTTTCACCACTGCATATCCATTCGAGAATCTTTCCGCCTCATCAAACAGCGGAGAAACGACCATATTCCCTTGTTCATCTGCATAACCATATTTTCCTGTTTCTTTATCAAGGACAGCAGAAAGCCCTTCTGAAAAACCAGACCGAAGTTCATAGGTTTCTCTGGAAATTTCTTCGTTTTTGTCATAGTATCGCCCAGTACCTTGGTACCCCTGCGGATAATCTACTTCCATCAAATCACTTTCCGGGAAATAGAAATAGGATAATGCATCTGTAGATTCCAATAACTTTCTGACTTCTTTCCCAGTTTTATCAATGACAAGAATCTGCTTCTGATCTTTTGTAACGGCAAAAGCGGTACCGTTTTGGAAATTACTGACAAAACCATACTGAGGCGGAACCACTTCTTCTCCCTGATGGTTGATAAACCCTTCCCCGGAAATCGCCTGCACATGTGCCAAACCTTCCCGGAAAGGATCTGCAGAGCGGTATTTCGGTTCAATGACCACATTCCCTTTTGTGTCAATGAAGCCATACTGCCCAATGCCAGATTCACTCATGGATACTGGTGCCAGTCCTTCTGAAAAAGATCTTGCCGAACCATATTTCATGGGAATCTGCAAATTTCCTTCTGTATCTATGTATCCATACCGGTAGCCATTTTCCGTTTTTTCCCGAACCAATGCCAATCCTTCGGCATAGGACCAAATCTGGTCATAGTCTGCGGAAAACAACTTGTTTCCTTTGGCATCTACTACATATGCCGGGCGTTCTTTCCCTTCATACTCATAAACACAGAAACGGTTTTCTCCCAAATATCCAACATGATGCGCTGTTCCGGGTGCAAATGTGGCAAGCACCTTGCCAGTACTGTCAAAAATCTTCTGGTCATTTTCATCACTGTAGTTTTCCGCAATGAAATAACCGTCACCTGCATTCCAGATAAAATCATATGCTTCTGTAGGCTCCACCAGATAAACAGGGGTCTCACCTTTTCCCGTGATTTCTGGCTTTGCCAACTCCTGTTCCCTGTTGATGACATATTCCCCAATCTTGACAATAGCTTCGCCTTTTTCACTGTCCCAGACAATGCTGTCCTCATCCATTTCATAGTTGCATCGTTTCAGGATTTCCTGCCAGTTTCGCAGGGGTACAAACAAACGACCCTCTTTCACTTCCAGTTTGCCTGATACGTTTATATTTACACTCGCCGCAGCTATCTCGTTTTGCGGCACATCCAATCGGATAGGATATTGCCCCATCCATACCGTTGCCACCTGTTTCTCTCTGTCCCATATAATTTGGGCGTTTTCATCCACTGCCGTAAAGAATGTCCGCACTGGCAGCATCACATAGCCGTCTTTGATGTAGATTTCTGTGTCCAAAGGCTGCAATACATCATCCTTATAAAAATTCTTCGTACCAACTTCCGCCCGATAAGTATGTACCACCTGTTCCACATCATTTCCATACACAGGCACCGTTCCCATCAACATGGCACTGCTCAGCAAAATACAAAACCCTTTTTTCATACAAAGCCCCCCAATCTGTCATTTCAGCAGCGGATTTGCAATGATGCCCCATTCTTCGTCACGGGAACCATCAGATTTTTCTACCAAACGTTTTACCACTGCATAGCCATCCCTAAATGGCTCTGCTTTTGTAAAAGATGGTGTAATGATCATTTTCCCCGTTTCATCAGCATAACCCATCATTTCCTGTGTATCGTCATACACTGGCGCAAGCCCTTCTGACATTCCTTTTTCCAAATCGAAAGCTGCTTTGGAAATAGCTCCATTTTTATCATAATTTTGTACCACATGGGTATGGTCAACTCCTGAAACACCCTCTACAACATATTCTACCTGCATTAATCGGTCATTTCCTTCCGCCGATGCACTGCCATCTTTCACATCTGTGATTTTCCGTAATTTCTTTCCCATATCGTCAATGATCCAGACCTCATTACTTTCCCCTGTAACAGCAAACGTTGTTCCGTTGACAAAATTACTTGCCGATCTATATACCGGCGAAATCACAATTCCCCCCTGACGGTTCACAAATCCTACACCTTCCGATGTCCGTACCATTGCCAATCCTTCTTGGAAACTGCCACATGATCTATAAACAGGCTCGATGACAAAATCGCCTTTTTTGTCAACAAATCCACATTTTTTGTCAGCCAATTTTCCCAGACTGACTGCCGCAATCCCTTCGGAAAATGGTTCTGCTTTCGTAAATTGCAAAGGAATTTGGAGATTTCCTTTTAAATCCACATAGCCATACAGATATTCTCCATTTACCAGATCGCCAACAACTGCCATTCCTTCGGAATAAGCCAGAATTCTGTCATAAGGCAGGGTAAACATCGTTTTGCCTGTCTGGTCTACCACATATTTCTCACTGCGATCTGCACTAGTCACATAAAACAGATCTTCTCCCAGATATTCCAATTGGAAAACACTATACGCCGGAAAATCAATCAATACCTTTCCTGTGCTGTCAATCACATCATAATCACATTCCGGTCCTGCCGTAATCACACCTACCGGAACGTCTTTTCCATATTTCATCGCAATAAAATATCCATCGCCTACATTCTCAATGAAGTCATACCGTTCTGTCATTTCCATGGCATAGCTTGGTGCCTGCCCTTCTCCGGAAAGTACCAATTCCTCCACAGCTTCCTGTTCCGCAAGTTTACTTTCCTTGATTTTGACAACAGCCTCCTGCTGTGTGCTGTTCCAGACAATATCCTCATCTGTCACAGAATAATGACAAGCATTGAGAATATGTTTCCAGTTCCGCAGAGGCACAAACAAACGCCCCTCTTTTGTTTCCATTTTTCCTGACACAGGAATCTCTTTTCCATTGACTTGGATTTCGTTTTCATCCACATTCATGGTAACGACAATTGGTCCCTGCAGGACGGAGGCAATCCGTTTTTCCTGATTCCAATCGATGATTGCATCTTCCCACATGGCTGTAAAGAACGTCCGCACCGGCAGCATCACATAGCCATCTTTCAGATAGATTTCTGTATCCAAAGGCTGCAAGACATCATCCTTATAAAAATTTTTCGTTCCCACTTCTGCCCGATAGGTATGTGTCACCTGTTCCACTTTAGGCGTATCCCCATACACAGGCACTGTTCCCATAAGCAAAGCACTGCTCAGTAAAATACAAAACCCTTTTTTCATATAAAGTCCCCCTTTTCCATTCCTGTCGATTCACTTCTAAATTCAGTATAGCAGAATCCCATTTTTTGTCTGCTGTTTTAAGAAATCTGTACATATTTTGATACATTCTTGTAATATTTGTTATCCATTTGCAACAAAAAAGCTGAAATTCTTTTATTTATAAAGAATTTCAGCTTTCTATGTTTCTTTATGAAGACGCCTCTAAACGACATTCTTTTTGTTTAAGCATACTGTCGGAAAAGTTTTGCCATCTTATACAGATAAACCAGCTGTACAATGGCAATGACAGCGGTACCGATGGTAAATGCCAAAATAAGGAGCGCTGCCAGCAAGAAAGAAATTAAGACAACTAACGTACTCACAATCATTCCCGCAATAATCACACAATACCATTTCCACAATGTCAGCCACTTTTGAGAAAACTCCAGATCAAATTCCCGCAGCACTGCCGCATGGCTATGGAATTCATAATATTTTGCGATCAAACCCAAAATCAGCGTAGGCAATCCAATGACAAGAACCATCAACGGACTTTCCACCTGAATCACTTCCAAACCCATGGATAACACCGCAGCTAAAATGCTGAAGATACCAGCTATACGATATTTTTCTTCTACACCTCTCATAGGCAGCAGAATCACGCCGTACAAAATCCCTACAACCATGGACAAGAGGGTTCCAAAAATATAAACACCTGATTCCTTGCCAACGAGATTTTCATTGCTCAAAATACCTGCAATGGCACTGGGAATGATCAGCCAGAACAATATCCACAGCCATTTCCCCAGAACTTCCGCCTGCTCTTTTTTTGCGGTTTCCTTTGCCAGAATATTTCCGTCTTTTAGGATATCTGGCATTTGCGCATCGTTTGCCCAAGTCCCCTGATTCTTTTCATCATATCTTTCGTCCATAAATATCCCCCTTTTCATCTATGCCTTTTCAAAATACTACACTTTTCTGCTGTGTTTTCCAGCCTCTTTCCAATTTAAGTTTTCTATATTCTACAATAGATTTCATTTTTTGTATATAGCATACAATTTATTTTGTATATTCTTAAAAAAAAGTAATAAAGCAACTTCCCCTGAACTGAACCCAAAAAGTTAGACAATATTTTCAAATTAAAATTGTTTAAGAAGC
>OMGQ01000693.1_pt1 | contig 27793 bp, 19 predicted proteins | sample 1646071 | NCBI WGS metagenome assembly OMGQ01 (sample SAMN05578585, study PRJEB25193) | human gut metagenome | biome: Human Microbiome; feature: human-associated habitat; material: feces | host: Homo sapiens | place: USA:Birmingham
AGCGGAACGGAGTCTCGTCTTTTTCTTCATAAGCTCCCAGCCCGTTGAAGTTTTCTTGTGTGAGATACCCCGCCTTTTGGGAATCTCCGTCCAGAAAAGCCTGTCGTATTTCTTTCAATACACCTGCCGACTGTTTGTTTACATTCCAATAATATTCGGCGCCTTTGGCAGTATTCGGTCCACCTTTCCAAAGCGTCTTTTCATTCAGTGTGATTCGTTCCGCGGATATGGAGCCCATGATATTTGCTCCCAGACTACCATTCCCGATGGGTAGCGAACGGCTTTCCCATGTCTTGTCCGGATTCGCCCCTGTGCCCGAAGCGCGTAGCCAGACAGCTTGTCCGTCGAGATTGTTGGGAGTGTCGAACCATATGGAAAGTTCTTGTGTATAATCCACCGTTTCTATTGATGATGCAGTGAGTGAAAAGAGAGTGCAAAAAATAAGGAAGCAGAGTTTCTTCATAAGATGTATTATTTATAAGGAATGTGATGTGCAAAGGTATTGTTTTTTTAGGATTTCAGCGAACGGCCTGCTTTCGATTATAACCAATAAGCTTTTAAAAATCACCAAAAGTGCTTCTTTGTGTAGGTAGTAAGATGTTTCTAATGAGAAACTGTATGACGAAGGGCATAAGGACCTCATTGTAATATCGACCAAAATGAACATGTTTATAGATAAGGTCCGTAAGAAAGCAACGATGATGAATCCATTTCCTGTGGCAGCCCGCTTTGTTTCAATAATGCAACTTTCTTTATGACAGTTATTACCTAAACAGTTTCTGCTATAAATCTCATCCGGCTAATAGCATGAAAAAATAAAAGGATTTATGTCTGTCACTTCAATGCGGCAATCTTTCAACTTTCTTTCCCTTTCTTTGTTCTTTCTGCTGAAATATGCTACTTTTGTATTATCCTCATAGATATGAGAACTAAAGAAAGGAACAAATCATGGAAGAAGTAAAAAGAATCCCTTATGGAGTTTCCAACTTTGTGGAAGTGGTGGAGCAGAACCAATATTACGTGGATAAAACGATCTATCTGCCTTTGTTGGAAGAGCAACCCAGTAATTTGTTCTTTATCCGTCCCCGCCGCTTCGGCAAGAGCATCTTTCTGAGTATGCTCCGGGCTTATTATGACATCGCTCAAAGAGAAAAGTTCGATAAACGCTTCGGCAATCTATGGATAGGCAGTCGCCCTACACGGCTGCAAGGGACTTTCCAGATACTCTTTCTTGACTTTTCCCGTGCCAGCGGTGGTAGTGGTACGTTGGCCGAGAACTTCGACCGTTATTGCTGTATGGTCATGGATTTGTTCGGTATGTCCTACGAATCTTATTATTTTCCGGGATTTGCTCAGGAGATGAAAACACAGCCCGATTTTGTAAGTAAACTGAATTATCTGAATCTTCATGCGGCTGAAACCGGAGCGCATCTTTATCTTATCATTGATGAATATGATAACTTCACCAATGTGGTGTTGAATGAGCAGGGCAAGGAAGTCTATCATGCGCTGACCCATGCCAGCGGCTTTTACCGTGAAATCTTCAAGAAGTTCAAAGGTATGTTTGAGCGCATCTTTATGACCGGTGTCAGCCCCGTGACGTTGGATGACTTGACTAGCGGATTTAATATCGGTTGGAATATCAGTACCAAGCACCAGTTTAATATGATGCTGGGATTCAGTGAAACGGATGTGCGTGAGATGCTCCAATACTATAAGGATGCCAGACAGTTGCCGGGCAATGTGGATATAAGTGCGATGATAGAGGAAATGCGTCCGTGGTATGACAATTATTGTTTTGCCGAAGAAAGTCTGGAACGTGACCCGAAGATGTTCAATTGTGACATGGTACTCTATTATTTGCGTAACTATATGGATTTGGGCAAATCACCCAAAGAGATGATAGACCCCAACACCCGTACTGACTACAACAAGATGAAGAAACTCATCCGTTTGGACAAATTGGACGGTAACCGCAAAGGCGTGTTGCGCAAAATCACCGAAGAGGGGCAGATTATCACCACATTGACGACTACCTTTCCCGCTATTGATATCACCAAGCCGGAGATTTTTCCCAGTCTGCTCTTTTATTACGGTATGCTTACCATCACTGCTACTCGGGGCAACTATCTGGTGTTGAGTATTCCCAATAATAACGTGCGTAAGCAGTATTACGAATTTCTGTTGGAAGAATATCAGGATAACCGGCATATCAATCTGAATGACCTTGGCTTGATGTATTATGAAATGGCTTACGAAGGTCATTGGCGTGAAACGATGGAATTTATTGCTCATGCCTACAAGGAAAACTCTTCCGTGCGAAGCTCCATCGAAGGCGAGCGCAACTTGCAAGGCTTCTTTACTGCTTACCTGAGTACAAATGCCTATTACCTGATAGCTCCGGAACTAGAATTGAATCACGGTTATTGTGACCTGTTTCTTATGCCTGACTTGATACGCTATGACGTGAAGCACAGCTATATCATCGAACTGAAATACCTCTCCACCAAGGATTCCGAAGCGAAAGCCGAAGCCCAATGGCAAGAAGCTGTAGAGCAAATAAAAGGTTATGCCGTTGGTGCTAAGGTGCGTCAGATGGTGCACGGAACCGAGTTGCATTGTATTGTGATGCAGTTTCGCGGATGGGAACTGGAACGGGTGGAGGAAGTCATGCTGAAATAAGCTCAATTTATACTGTCATTTCTCATTTTAGGCAAAATATATCTGTAATTCCCTTATTTCAACAAAGAGTTGTCTGATTGCCAGACTTTGTATGATAAACTAATTTATGCGCTAAATCTATATATTTAGCTTGGTAGGCATATATACTCACCACGTGGGCTTATGGTTGCTTACCTGTGGACTGGAAATATTTTAGACATAAGAATAAAAGATAAAGCAGTTATGTGTAATTATTATTGTAATAAAATAAGTGTTAAAGATGACTCAACCTATTAAAAAGGGTAACTAAATTTCTTAAACATATCAAACGATGAGTGTGATTCTGTAATATGTTGATATATAAATAGTTATCTTCCCTCTTTTTCCCTTTAAAACCAACGACCTGTTGCACACCGAGAAACACATCGTTTCTCGGTGTCGAACAAATCGATAGATAAGGCAATTTGAAACTAATTACGAAATAGCTTTACTAATCTTGCTCGATGGTGATGCGGTAAGGAATAAAACTATGTGTGGATGAACTTGTTCAAACCAGTACTGAAGTAAGCAGAGCCATGTACTTGACTTGCTCAAGTCTCTTACATCATTTCATTGTATGTAGTACTCCATCCCCCACTCAAAGGAACCCAAGCCCACATTCCACCGACTTTTGCCCACGTGATGAATCTATATACCCCGCTTGTTGGGCATATATATTCAGCGTGGTGAGTATATATACCTACTACGCTGAATATATAGATCCATCAGCTAATTTGAGAAAACTGAATGCGCTGAAAGCACTCTACCTTGTTTGCAGTATCTTTCTGCGAGGGATGTCTTTTTCCGCTTTCAGCCGCTATTTCCTCCTATCAAGGCGTTTGCAGACAACACTGAAACGGCTGAAACCGGATTATAACATGAATATTCAATAAGAGGGTTTTGGCAAGGTCAGAACCGGATAGTTGGGTGTTTTAATCATTGTCTTTTTGAGATAAGAACCATTTCTCCGATGGAACGGGTTGATTTGGTGAAAAGTGAATATTTAATGGCTATTTTTTAAATATTGATTTTTGTTGTTGTACCTATTTTTGTGACGTTGATTTTAGGAGAAAAACCAATTGTTTGATTAATGGAGACTCTTATTGTCAGCGAATAGAAAATCTTAATAACTTAAATTTATGAGAAACAAATTCTTTTTATGTCTTTTCGTGTTAGTATCGCTAACAGCTTGTAAAGACACTAAATGGGTAGAAGTTCCGGGTGGAATGCCCCCTGAAGGAGCAATCACCGGACAGCCGGGAGTGGATGATCCGGCTGAGAAAACATTAATCAATTGTCAATACATTGGTGGTGACCCTTTCGAATTAAACCGTATTCCGGTAGAAAATCTGATTGTCAGCAATGATCTTATTTATTTGGCTGCGCGTCCTTATGCTAATGGAGATATAGCTTTTGACTTGCCTATAAATGATGCAACTTTTACAGGCGGGGTTTCGCATGAAGCTACTTATGAGGGACGTAGCGGTGTGATAAAATTTGACGGAACCGGAAAAATGAATGGAAAAGATGGATTATTGCATTCTACAGAAGAGACATTTAATAAAAGTTTCACTTTTGCTACCTATATATTTATAGATGAGTGGGTGCCCGGAGCATATATCTTTAAAAAAACAAGTGGAGATAAAGTGTTGGCTGCCTTACAATTAGGTGCTAACGAGCAGACTGTGAGCTGGGCGTTGGGAAATGCATCAGTGACAGCAGGTACCTATGTGGATGCCAAGGGTTTGGCTCCGGGAGCTTGGCATTATCTGGCGGTAGATTATGATGGCAATAAAAAGCAATTCAGGATTTTTGTAGATGCGTGGTCTTCTACGCTTGACAAAGAAATCGTATTGCCTACTGCCCGTGCCGATTTTTATATAGGTGAAAACTTCAAAGGCCGTTTGGATGAAACTTCTTTTTGGAGTATGGCAGCAGGTACTGGTGGGAAAAATGGTATAAAATTCGATAATTGGAATATGGTAGCAAAAGTGTTGGCTTATTGGCAATATGATGATTCTACCAATCCGGGGAAGGACTCTCACACTTGGTTGGACCGTTGGAAAAAAATACGCGAAACCTTGGCAGCTCAGGTAGGTAATGACAGCCGAAAATTACGATTAGGATTCGGCAGCGGGCAATGGAGGCAAATGATGAGTGCTGATAATACGCGTACCGCATTTGCTAATAATTTGAAGAGTGTTTTGAAGGAATATGAATTTGACGGAGTAGACCTTGATATTGAATGGCCTACTACGGAGACAGAATATGCTAACTACAGTGCGACGATTGTGAAAATCAGACAGATACTTGGCAAAGACGTATGTTTCTCCGTATCCCTTCATCCGGTTGCTTATAAAATTTCGAAAAATGCGATTGAAGCTTTGGATTTTATGTCTTACCAATGCTACGGACCGGCAGTGATGCGATATTCTTACGAGCAATTTGTAAAAGATGCAGAAATGGCTGTTGAGTACGGGATTCCGGCAGATAAACTGGTTCTCGGTGTGCCTTTTATCGGGACTACCGGTGTAAATGGAGAACAAGTCTCTTACTCTGATTTTATAAATGGTGGACTTTCGGATGTTGCTTTGGATGAATTTACGTATAATGGCAAAACGTATACTCTTAATGGTCAGAATACGATTCGTAAAAAAGCGAAGTATGCTTGTGAGGAAGGCTATAGAGGAATAATGAGTTGGGGGTCCGATGTGTCGGTAAATAATGAAAAATCATTGTTGAAAGCGATACAAGAGGAGTTTGTTGCTTATGAGATTAATAATCCCAAGTAAATGTAATCTTAATTATTAAATGTAATATTATGAAAAAAGAAAAATTAATGAAGATACAAGAACGACTTGTTTTTCTTCTGATTTTCCTATTCTTATTGCCGATAGGGGTCATTGCCCAACAAAAGATGATTACGGGGCAAGTAGTGGACGAACAGGGAGAAGCTGTTATTGGCGCCAGTGTGATGGTGAAAGGTGCAAAAACCGGAACAATTACGGATTTGGACGGAAATTTTTCTGTTCAGGGAAAAGCGGGGCAAACGCTTTCTATAAGTTATGTTGGCTATACTCCATTGGATGTGAAAATTACAAAATTACAAAACAATCGATTCGTATTGAAGGAAAACACGGAAGTGCTTGACGAGGTTGTTGTTGTCGGTATGGATACGCAAAAGAGAAATACAATTACGGCGGCGGTATCTGTAGTGAAAGGAGATGATATCGTCAATCGTCCCATAACGGACCTCACCAGCGCTTTGCAAGGTAATGTAGCAGGATTAAATTTCGCATCGGATGCAATGGGAGGAGCTAAAGGAGGTGAGTTGGGTACGGATATAAAATTCAATATCCGTGGTGTTGGCTCTATCAATGGTGGCGAACCGTATGTATTGGTAGACGGAATCGAACAAAGTATGCAGAATGTGAATCCCGCCGATGTTGCTAGTATCAGTGTGTTGAAAGACGCCTCGGCAGCCGCGATTTATGGTGCCCGTGCCGCCTATGGTGTGGTATTGGTTACAACTAAAAGTGGAAATTCGGAAAAAGCTAAAGTAAGTTATTCGGGAACAGTTGGTTTTAGTTCTCCTATCCGTACTCCACAGATGATGAATTCTTTGGAGTTTGCTTATTATAATAATGCTTTGTATGATGCCGGTGCATCTGCTTCGGGGATTAATAGAATCTCAGACTCGGTTATAGAAAAGATTAAGGGATTCATGCAGAATCCATATTCAGAGGAATTTCCGGGAATAGATGTATCTAGTAACGGAGAAGACTGGGCTAGTGCATATTATGCCCAGTATGGCAATACGGATTGGTTTAAATACTATTACAAGGATAAGTCCATTCGTCATTCACATAATTTGAGTGTACAGGGTGGATCGCAGAAGATAAACTACTATATCGGTATGGGATATGTCTATCAGGAGGGCTTTCTGGATCATGTTAAGGATGATTTGAGCAAGTATAATCTGAATACAAAGCTACAGGCGAAGCCTACTGACTGGTTGAGATTCAACCTAAATAATAATATAACTTTGCAAATGATAAAACGTCCGATGCCCAACCAGTCTATTATTTATAATAAGATAGGTTCGCATCGTCCGTCACAAGTTACACATTTGCCGATTGATTCAAAATATAATATTCCCAGCTGGAACGAAACGCTTTTCATGCAAAATTCGAATTATGAAAATAATCGGCTTTCAGATGCCTTGTCAGTATCCGCTACGGCTACTCTAATGAAAGGATGGGATGTTACGGCTGAAATGAAGATACGTTTTGATGTAGAAAATAACAATATGATTCTATATGAGAATCCGCAATATGAAACTCCTTTAGGGACGCTAAAACCGGGTGATGCTACTGGACGCAGGCAAGGATTCTCTTATCCGAATATCGATTGGAAGTTAATGAAGTTCGGTTCTTATGCCCGTGGAAGTCTGTTCAATTATTATTTGTCGCCTAATGTGTCCAGTATGTATATTCAGCAATGGGGAAAACATTCTTTCAAGGCAATGGCGGGATTCCAAATGGAAATGAAAGAAGATTCCAATGAGTATATGTATAAAGATGGAATGATGAGTAATGATATCTTTTCTTTTGCAAATGCCAGCGGGAACGTCATAGCCGGAGAAGATCGTACACATTGGGCTACAATGGGGGCTTACCTTAAGTTGAACTGGAATTATGACAATATATATTTCTTTGAGTTCAGCGGGCGTTATGATGGCTCTTCACGTTTTGCAAAAGGAAACCGTTGGGGATTTTTCCCTTCATTCTCTGCTGGTTATGATATTGCCAGAACAGATTACTTCCAGAGGCTGAAACTTCCGGTGTCTCAATTGAAAGTCCGTGTGTCTTATGGTCGTCTGGGTAATCAGAATGGAGCCGGATTATACGATTATCTGGCCACTATGTCATTGGATGCTTTGGGATCTAATGGTTGGTTATTGCCTACTGCCTCTTCTGCCAGTGCTATCAAGGGAACGATAGCAAAGACCCCTAAAATGGTAAGTCCGTTTATTACATGGGAAAAAGTGGATAATGCAAACTTGGGACTTGATTTGATGCTGTTCGACAATCGGCTTTCTTTAGAAGCAAATATATACCAGCGCATGACAAGGGATATGATTGGCCCGGCCGAAGCTATTCCCGATATTAGTGGTATAGCTTCCGAAAACCGCTCTAAAATAAATAATGCTACATTGCGTAACCGCGGATGGGAGCTTTCGGTGAACTGGCATGATCAGCTGAAATGTGGATTTAGTTATGGCGTAGGATTCAATGTGTTTAGCTATAAGGCTGTCGTTACCAAATATAATAATCCGGATGGAACCATTTACAATAATCACACCGGGTATGGTCCTAATAAAGGATATTATGAAGGGATGGATCTTGGTGAGATTTGGGGGTATCAGGCTGACGATCTTTTCATGACAAACCGTGAGATTGACGATTACTTGCGAAAGGTGGATATGAGTGCGCTCAAGCCGGATGATATGTGGCGTCGTGGAGATTTGAAATATATAGATTCCAATAATGATGGGAAAATAGATGGTGGTGACGGTACGATATACAATCATGGTGACTTGAAGATTATTGGTAATACAACTCCCAAATATTCGTTCGGTATCAATTTGAATGTGGGATATAAGGGTTTTGAAGTATCTACTTTATTGCAAGGAGTGGCAAAAAGGGATTTCCCGATTTCGGGAAGTAGCTATATGTTTAGTGCAGGTAGCTACAACTTCAAGGAGCATCTGGATTATTTCAGCCCGGAGACTCCGAATGGCTTTTTGCCTCGTCTGACTAGCTGGAAAAATAATCAGGACTTTTATGTAAATACAGGGTATAATTCAACTCGCTATTTATTGAATGCAGCTTATATGCGTATGAAGAACCTGACTGTATCATATAATTTCGATAAGAAGTTGCTAAAACATATCGGTATTAGTCGACTGAAATTGTATGTAGCATGCGATAACCTGTTTACTGTAACAAAATTGCCAAAACAGTTTGACCCGGAAACGCTTAATCAGGTGAACGGAATGGCTGGAGGTACTACTACAGAGGCTCCGGGTCTAACCTCACCGGTCGTATCTAATGGTAATGGTATGGTGTATCCGCTAAACCGGAATTTTGTATTCGGACTTGATTTTACTTTTTAAATAGAGGATAATGATGAAAAAAATATATTTATTAGCAGTAGCTTTAGCCGGTACTTTATTGACTTCCTGTTCTGACTTTCTGGATAAAGTGCCTTTGGTGGTGCCCAGTAGCGAGACATTCTTGACGAATCAAAGTGCCGTGACTAATTATGTCAATGGTTTGTATATTGCTCTTCCTTCTGCAGGTGCCTATGGCATGGGAATAATGGGAGAAGAAAAGAATAGTGATAATATGGTAGCCATGGTGTATGACAGGCGTATGAACGGAGAGTTGCAAGAATCTATCGGAGGCGTAACAGAATGGCAGAAAGGATACCAGAATCTACGTAGTGTCAATTACTTCTTAGAATATTATAAAGTACCGGCAGCTGAAGAAACGGCGGAAGTATTATCTCTGAAAGGAGAAGCCTATTTCTTTCGTGCATATTGGCACTATTACTTGTTGACTAAATTCGGCAGTATTCCTGTGATGGACAAGTTTTGGGATGGAAACGCTACCGTTGGCGGGTTACAGATTCCGGCACGTGATCGTTCGGCAGTGGCACAATTCATTCTTGATGATTTGAAGGCAGCTAAAGAGTTGCTATATTCCCGCAGCAAATATCAGGGATTGCGTATTTGTAAAGAAGCTGCTATGGTTATGGCGATGAGAGTGGCACTCTTTGAAGGTACGTGGGAGAAATATCATAAAGGTACTGACTTTGCTGCTGCCGAGTATAAATCAGATGATTTTTTGCAGCAAGTACTTACTTTGGGGGATGAATTGTTTCAAATGGGTATTACATTAAACACAAAAGAGAATGATAAATCAGTGAAGAATATTGATGATGCGTATGGAAACCTGTTCAATTCAAAAGATTTGTCGGCTACCCAGGAAGTGTTGTTTTGGAAGAAATATTCAATTGCCGACAACTTGGTTCACAGTTTAAATACGAATTTATCCAGTGGAATGTGTGATGCTGAGGGACCAGCCGGACTTTCTCAATCATTAGTAGATAATTATTTAAGTGTGGATGGCAACTTTATTGATCCCACAGCCGCAAAATTTAAAGATTTCAATGAATCTTTTAAGGATAGGGATGGTCGGTTGCTGGCCACTGTAATGCATTCGGACTGTAAATACAAATCGATGACAGTGAAAGGAGCTAAGAAAATGCTGGTGAAGGCTTATTCAGAGGAAGATAAAGATTTAATCAATCCTCCTCAAATTGTAAGTACCGGAAATCAGAGTAATACTACCGGCTATCATATCCGTATGGGAATTGATACTACATTCGTAAGTGGGCAGGGAGAAACTGCCACTCCAATGATTCGTTATGCAGAAGCCTTGCTGGCTTATGCAGAAGCTGCGGAAGAATTGGGAAAATGTGACGCTGCTGTTTTGGAGAAGACTATAAAGCCATTACGCGAACGGGCCGGAGTCACTTATCTCGCTCCATCAGCTATTGATCCCAATTTCCCTGATTTTGGTTATACAATTTCTGCCAATCTGCAAGAAATCCGTCGGGAAAGACGCTCTGAACTGCCATTGCAGGGAATGCGTTTGGATGATTTGATGCGTTGGAGAGCACATAAGTTATTCCAGGGGAAACGTGGCGGAGGCGCTTACTTTGGAGCCGGCAGCGTTTTATATAAATCAATTGATCCGAAGAATGAAGAATTGGCTCAAATTCTGGTAGACAATAACGATTACTTGGATCCACTGAAAAATGTTCTTCCACGTGGGTTCCAGTTTGATGCGGGACGTGATTATCTGCTTCCGATTCCACCGAGCGAGATATCATTGAATAAAGAACTGACACAGAATCCGGGGTGGCGCAAAAATTGAGAAGCATCAACTTAAGTTCATTGATAATTATAAAGAAAAAAACATGAAGAATATATTCTACAAACTATTTTCAATATCTCTATTGGGTGTATGCTTGATGGGATGTGAAGATGAAACTAAGTATTTGCCTTTACCACAAGCTGTTCCTTTTACGATGACTGTCAATAATACGACTTTTGTAATGGGCGAAAAGTTAGTTGTCGATTTGGATATTAATCCGGATAAGGATGGAAGCGAGGTTTTGGCTAACGAAGATTTTGATATTTATTTTACCGCTAAAACTGGTACGGAGGATGTGTCCGGCGTATTCAAAGATTTTCATAACATCGTTACTTTTCCGAAAGGTGAGAAGAGTATTCGTGTTGAGTTCCCTCTGAAAGAAACTGGATTGGAAGGAAGTAAAAACTTTAATTTTGTAGCTTTTTCCCGCGGATACGAGATTGGTAACCCTAGTTTTCCTATGAAAGTGTCCGATTACTATCGGGTAAATATGGCAATACAAGGCAATGCGGACAATATAGTAACGGAAGGTGATAAATTTGTGTTGGTAGCCAGTCTGGATAAACCGAGGGCAATACCTATTGTGGTAAGTATCAGCGCAAAAGCGGAGGATGAGAGCTCTTTTGAAAATTTGCCCAGTGAACTGACTATTCCTGCAGGAGCGCTGAACGCAAAAACTGACCCTATATCTTTAGTTATGGATGGAGCGAAGACAGGAGACAAGGAGTTGACATTGAATTTCACTTCAAACTCTGAAGCTAATCCGATGAAGTCTGATCAATTAGTAATTATGATGACTGACCTCGAATCTCTTGCCAATCCAGATATGTATGATCCGACCTTGGTGTATGAACATCCGGAATATCCATTTGTATCTAAAGGCAATAAAAGCAAATTCGATGCTTGGTGGGGGAGTGACAGAAGCTCGTCTGTAGAAATAACCGGAAAAACGGGTGCTAAACCTGGAACTGATTATGCTTCGTTAACTTCGCATCCCAACCAGAAATTAGCAGAGGAAGGATGGAAATTCTGGAGTGGCGTAGAGTTCCATTTTATACAAAGCTCTTTCGGGTGGAGTATGCCGACGAAGCCGAATACGTCGTTTGGTAACTATAGGCATTGGTCTTTTAATTATATTCCAACTAAATCAATACAAGATGTGTTTGCTGCTAATCGCGATAAATGTTCTAATGTAACAGAAGACGGTACTTATCAATTGTGGGTACAAGCTGGTTCCACACCGGGAGACGGACTTGGTGCGAGTAGAGATTACGGTTCGGCTGCTGTATATATTGGAAGAGGCGGTTCAGGTGCTTCTACCCGTTTTATACACATCAATCCGGGAATGCGTATAGAAATGAGAGTGCGTGTGACGGGAGATCGTACGGGTATTGTTCCGGTCATTGAGCTTAGAGATGCACCTGGGGGCGTATTTGATAAACAAATACAGAGAATCGATATTCTTAGAAATACGAAAGGAAACTTGGTGACACAAGGTGTTTTCTCGACAATGGAAGATGGTACTAAAACAAGCCCACTCCCCAAAATTGGTGATTATAATATTTATTGGGTAGAATTGACTACAGATGGAATAAAAGTAGGAATCAATGGAAGTACGAATGTAGATGTCCCTTCGACAAGTTCTTGGGGTTTTGCTCCTGCAGATGGCTTGGCTTTGGATTTCCTTTTTGCTCCGGCAGACAATCGTCCGGACGGATGGGATAGTGTATTGAAGGCTATTTCCGAACCTAAGACCGATCCGAATACACCTATGATGGAAATTGATTGGATTCGTTTTTATACGAATAGCACGTATTCGGACGAAGGTGTGACATACTGGGCAAATGCAGGTCAATTATTCTACTAATATAGTGTTCTGCTTTCAATAGATTAATTGATAAAATGTCGGAAGTCAGGTGTTTATGCATCTCTTTCGACATTTTCACTCTTAAAAGTTTTATTACCATGAAGAAAGAAATCTTAATTATTCTCGTGCTATTGACGTCTTTGATTAGTATGCATGCCGCCAACTTGACATCTCCCCCTATTTCAATAGTTCCCCGTCCGGCGCAGGTCGTGCCGGGAGAGGGCAACTTTACCTTCTCTTCTCAAACGCTGTTTTCGGTAGAGAACCATGAGCAGGCTGTCATCGTCCGCAACTTTATAAACTTATTGAAGAGAAGCTCGGGGATCACCTCACAGTTGGCAATAGGTGGCAGTGAGAAGAGCCATGTCTGCTTTACAACCGACTCTTCTTTAAAAAGCGAAGCCTATCAGTTGGCAGTTACTCCGGAACAGATTCAGGTAAAGGCATCGGATATAAAAGGCTTTTTCTATGCATTACAGACCATCCGCCTATTGTTGCCGTCGGCTGTTGAAGGCAATCAACAGGCTAAGAATATCCGATGGAGTATCCCCGCAGTAACCATTCAGGATGAGCCACGCTTCGGCTATCGGGCATTGATGCTGGATGCCGCCCGTTTCTTCATCCCCAAGGAAAACGTGTTGCGTATCATCGACTGTATGGGCATGCTCAAAATCAATACGCTTCATTTCCATCTCACGGACGATAACGGCTGGCGATTGGAAATCAAGAAATATCCCCGCCTGACGGAAGTGGGAGCATGGAGAGTGAACCGCATGGACGTTCCCTTCTATTTCCGCCGTAACGCCGAACCGGGTGAACCCACTCCTATCGGTGGATTTTATACACAGGAAGATATTAAAGAAATGGTCTCCTATGCTGCCGACCGCCAGATAGAAATTATCCCCGAAATAGATATGCCGGCTCACAGCAACGCTGCACTGGCTGCCTATCCGCAACTGGCCTGCCCCGTAGTAGACAGTTACATCGGAGTAATTCCAGGTTTGGGCGGAAGTAATTCAGGAGTGATTTATTGTGCCGGAAACGATAGTGCTTTTACATTCTTGCAAGATGTTTTAGATGAAGTGATGGCAATCTTCCCTTCGCGATATATTCATCTGGGAGGAGATGAGGCGCAGAAAGGGTACTGGAAAAAATGCCCGCTTTGCCAGCAGCGGATAAAGAAAGAGCACCTTGCCAACGAAGAAGACCTGCAAGGTTACTTTATGAAACGGATGAGCGACTATGTACGCAGCAAAGGACGCGAAGTGATAGGTTGGGATGAACTGACAAATAGCAGTTTCCTGCCGGAAGGTGTTATCATCCAAGGCTGGCGCGGACTCGGTACGGCTGCTTTGAAAGCCGCGGAAAAAGGACATCAGTTCATTATGACCCCTGCCCGCATCTTGTATCTGATTCGTTATCAAGGCCCGCAATGGTTCGAACCCCAGACCTATTTCGGAAATAACACGCTGAAAGACATCTACGATTACGAACCTGTGCAAGCGGACTGGAAACCGGAATATGCTTCTTTGTTAAAGGGCGTACAGGCATCTATGTGGACGGAGTTCTGCAATAAGCCGGAAGATGTCGATTATTTAGTGTTCCCCCGTCTTGCCGCCCTGGCGGAAGTGGCATGGACACAGCCTGCACGCAAGGAATGGACTGCGTTTTTGAAAGGACTGGATGCCTATAATGAGCATCTGACAGCTAAAGGCATCGTTTACGCCCGTTCAATGTACAATATCCAGCATACGGTAACTCCAAACAACGGAATGCTTGAGGTGAAACTGGAATGTATCCGCCCCGATATGGAGATACATTATACGACGGACGGCAGCGAACCTACGGCAACTTCACCGCTCTACGAAAAAATAGTGCCTGTAAAAGAGGCGCTTACCCTAAAAGGTGCAACTTTTGCGCACGGCAGACAGATGGGAAAGACATTAATACTCCCTGTCCGATGGAACCTGGCTACCGCCAAACCTGTACTGGGAACCAATCCGACTGAAAAGCTCCTGACGAATGGAATACGCGGAAGCCTGAAATATTCGGATTTCGAGTGGTGCTCATGGGCGGACAATGACTCTGTCTCTTTTACGATTGACTTGCTGAAGCCGGAAATGCTGAACACGTTGACATTGGGATGCATCACGAACAATGGAATGGCTATCCATAAACCGGCATCCGTGAGGGTGGAAGTTTCGGATGATAACTCCAAGTTCCGCGAAGCCGTCGTGCAGAGCTTCACGTCTGAAGAGATTTTCCGTGAAGGGAATTTTATAGAAAACCTGTCATTGAAACTGGGAGGCACACAGGCACGTTATGTACGTGTGACCGCCAAAGGTCCGGGAGTTTGTCCTGCATCTCATGTGAGACCGGGACAGACATCGAGAATCTTTTTTGATGAAGTGATGCTGGAGTAAGACAAGCCAAGCAGGTGTGGAGGGCGGCGCATAAGCGCGGATTATTTTTTAAAGTCTAGTAAGGTGACGATTGATTAAATAGGCTATATATAGCTTGCGTGTTGGATATATAGATCCAACACGCAGGTCATATATGCCGTACACATTGGATCTATATGTCCAACACGCACGGTATATAGCTCCTGTAAGTGACTGATAATTAGTGTTATTCTACCAGACTTTTCGCTCTTTCCAATGCTACATTGATATTCGGGCAGATATTCTCTTTTCCCAGCAACTCGTAGAATCCGGCTTTTTCCAGTACATCATGCACGTTCTTGTTGACTCCCGAAAGGATAATGGTAGTCTTTTCCTTCTGTGACATTTCGCAGAGAGCAGTCAGGTTATGAATACCTGTGGAGTCGATAAACGGAACCTTGCGCATACGGATGATACGTACTTTCGGGCGGTCTCCCAGTTGTGTCATTGTTTCTTCAAACTTGGTAGCGATGCCGAAGAAATAAGGGCCGTTGATTTCGTATACCTCTATACCTTTGGGAATCATCAGGTTTTCTTCGTGTACGGTAATATCCGATTCTTTATTCGGGTCAATCTCATCGGTAATTACCGAGATTTCGGTAGTCTCCATGACACGTTTCATAAAGAGGACGCAAGCAATCACCAATCCTACCTCGATAGCGACAGTCAGGTCGAAGATAACGGTCAGGAAGAACGTGATAAGCAGTACGGTAACGTCCGATTTCGGATTCTTCAGTAAAGCTCTGAATACACGCCATCCGCTCATGTTGTAAGATACGATGACCAGTACTCCGGCAAGGCATGCCATCGGGATATATTGTGCGAGTGGCATCAGGAAGAGCAGAATCAACAGTAATACTACTGCATGAATGATTCCGGCTATCGGTGTCTTACCCCCGTTGTTGATATTCGTCATGGTACGGGCGATGGCTCCGGTGGCAGGAATACCTCCAAACAGAGGAGCTATGATATTGGCAGCTCCCTGTGCAATCAGTTCAGTATTGGAATCGTGGCGGTCGCCTATCACACCATCAGCTACCGTGGCGGACAGCAGCGATTCGATAGCTCCCAATACGGCAATGGTGATAGCCACCGGAAACAGTTCCCTGATAGCTTCCCAATCCAACGCAGGCACAACGGCATCGGGCAACTCCGATTTAATGGTGAAGCGGTCGCCGATTGTCTGGATGCAGTCGATCCCTCCGAAAGTTTTCATCAGGTAAACGGCTACCGTGACTACGATGATGGCAATCAGCGAGCCGGGAATTTTCTTTGAGAACTTCGGAGTGATGGCGATAATAATAATGCTGACAATACTAACGATGGTATTCCACCAGTTGATCGTGTCGAAGTGTCGGAAATAAATCAGCCACTTCCCGACGAAGTCTCCCGGCACTTTCTCGTCTCCGAAAGATAAACCGAAAATATCGGCAATCTGGGTCGTGAAAATAGTGACGGCGATACCGCTGGTAAATCCGACGATGATAGGATAAGGAATGAATTTGATGACAGCTCCCAGCTTGAACACTCCTAATAATACAAGGAGTACGCCCGCCATTAGCGTGGCTACAATCAGTCCGGCCTCGCCGTATTGTTGTATGATGCCATAGATAATGACGATAAATGCTCCCGTAGGACCGCCGATCTGGACTTTGCTGCCTCCCAACAGGGAAATGATGAATCCCGCAATGATAGCGGTGATAATACCTTTTTCGGGCGAAACTCCCGAAGCGATACCGAAAGCGATAGCCAGTGGAAGCGCTACGATACCTACGATGATGCCGGCCATCAGGTCCGCCATAAACGTTTCTTTCGAATAATTCTTTAGACAAGAAACCAGTTTGGGTTTAAATTCAAATAGCTTCATTTTTAGATGTTATTATACGTGTACTCTGTACTTTTTTGCAAAGTAGAGGTTGCAAAATTAGATAAAATAATCGAAATAAGTATGTTTTTGAACATACTATTTGTCTGTTGATAGATTTCATCAATGAGGTGATAGTTTTTATTCATTAAGAAAAGGTGGTTTATTGTGAACAAATCGTTTATATTTGCGTTATAAATAGTACGACAAGTTACGTTTGGTAATCAACCAATTTAAAATATATATAGAATTATGGCTAAGAGTATTAAAGGAACTCAAACAGAGAAAAATCTGTTGACTTCATTCGCAGGAGAATCACAGGCTAGAATGCGTTACACTTATTTCGCAAGTGCAGCTAAAAAAGAAGGCTACGAACAAATTGCGGCTATTTTCACTGAAACTGCCGATCAGGAAAAAGAACATGCAAAACGTATGTTTAAGTTCCTCGAAGGCGGTATGGTAGAAATCACTGCCAGCTATCCGGCCGGTGTAATTGGTAATACACTTGAAAATCTTCGCGCTGCCGCAGCGGGTGAACATGAAGAATGGTCACTGGATTATCCTCACTTTGCTGACGTGGCAGAACAGGAAGGTTTCCCGATGATTGCTGCTATGTACCGCAATATCTCCATCGCAGAAAAAGGTCACGAAGAAAGATATCTTGCCTTCGTAAATAACATCGAAAATATGACTGTATTCGCTAAAGAAGGCGAAGTGGTATGGCAATGCCGTAACTGCGGTTACATCACTGTAGGTAAAGAAGCTCCTGAAGTTTGCCCGGCATGTTTGCATCCGCAGGCTTATTTCGAGGTGAAGAAAGAAAACTATTAATCAATAGATGAATAGATAAATCTTGGATGATTTAGATAAAGAAAATGCCGCTTACAGTAATATGCAAGCGGCATTTTTCGTCACCGAAAAAACAAATTGCTATCATTTTACTCTCTCATCCTGTTTGTAGAAGGATTTGTCCTTTTTATTAATCAAAGAAGAGATACTTCACTATGTTCTGACCATGTTTTGAACAAAGTTAATGACAGATTGGTAGGATTTATCTATTTTTCGGATAGCCTTTTTGTATTTAAACAAGAGTTATCCTTTATCTATTGATTCCGGTAATCCTTGGGAGATACACCGTATTGCTTTAAAAACTCCCGATAGAAATAAGATTTATTAGAGAATCCACATTTGAACATAATCTCGGATACGGTCAACTTGGTTGTCCTTAATAACTTGGCTGCATATTCCAGTCTAATCCCTCGTACAAATTCACTCGGAGTCTTATCTATTATTTCTTTGAACTTCCGGTACAAGGTAGCTTTGCTCACTCCTACAAATTCGGCAATAGAAGAAGGGCTTATCGACTCGTCATCTATATTATTTTTGATGAAATCTACAACAATTATAAAAATATTGAAGTTAGAGATTAAAGCTATTTCATTGTTAATTTTCACAAAATATCTTTTGTGTATTAAAAATATTTTATATATTCATATATTATTAACCAAAAAACTATGTGAAATGAACAAACTTTTACTCTTAGTTCTAATTTTTATTTGCATTTCTTGTAATGACATGGATGAAAATATAAATTTAGAACAATCGGCCATTACTGAGATCAATAATATTCTCAGGTCTTTGCATCCTAATAATTTTGAAAACAATTGGGAAAATCAAACTGATATTATCCTTACTCGGGGAGATTCAGTTAAATTGCCATGGGCTAGAAGTTCTACCTCCGACACGTACCCAGAAGTGAATGAAGACATAAAAAAAGAAAATGGTTGGACTTTTATGAGCACTGATAATACTGATTTAGGTTCAGACTATTTGATTTTTTATAATAAATATACAGGTATACTCAAGCTGTTCTATTATAATACGAATAATCAGCCAACAAATTGTGCAATGTGGTTTTTTAGGGACCTTGAGGATATTGGATGGTTAAAACAAGGTACATATTTCACGACTCCGATAAGTGAAAAAATATATTCTTCTGAGATAGGAGTAGCTCCTTTAAGCTTATCTAGGACAAAAGGAATAAGTCAAGGTTGGAATGCTGTTCAAGTACCACTAACATATGTAGGACTTGGCACAAAGGGCTATATTGATGTAAGCCCTGAGGTTTCCAATATCTCGGAAATTATGTTAGAAGGGAATTACAATGAAGTAACAGAGGGAACTATTATTGAAAAACACTCTTCTAATAAAGCTTCTGAGCTAGTTAATTCAGTCGCTAAAGCAGGAGGCAAAGCTGCCGATAAATGGATTAATGAAAAAATTTCTGGTTCAACAAGTATATTAAAAAATATTCCAGGTGTTGCAGGAGGTAAAGCTGCCAACAAATGGATGAGTGAAGAAATGTTTGATTCAACAAGTATATTAAAAAGCACTTCAGGGCTTGTAGAGCTTGGTGTAACATTTTTAATTAATAAAGGACTCAATTCTTTATTTGGTTCTTTCATTGGTTCCAAGAAGAAGGATGAACTTAAAATACAAACTATTGAACTAAGTACAACAGGGTCAATTAAAATGACTGGATCAATAAAATTTCAAGCTACTGGACTTGCAGCTCCTCTAAGAGGTATTAATGCGACAAATTTAGGTGTTTGGAATTTAAAAGATGCACCACAGATAACTCATGACTTTGAACAGTGTTTTATATATGGACGCAATGACCCTTACAATGAAATTCTTGGAGAATTTTATAAAATATCTTCTGATGTCAAATACGATGTTGTAATAAATCCAACAATAATAAACGAAATAGAAAATATAGAAACAAGATATAACCTAGTTGGGTTTATTGGTACAGAATGGGATAAGATATTTAAAGAACATTATAATTATGAACGCATTATTGGGGGGTATAATGGAATATATTTTGCTTGGGATAAACTTGACAAAAATGAAAGACGTCCTCTGATTTTACAAAATCCAAACAATGATTCTTCTAAGATAATTTGTATAGACACTAAAGGTAAATACTCTACTTTTTTTGTGAATATAAATGATAGAAAAAATAAATTGTATACTTTGAATCCATACAATTACCAATATTACTCTGAATATAATAATGCTATGTATGATAAGATGTCGCGATATACATACACTTCCACAAATAATACTCCATTTTACAATGTAGTAATAAATAATAATAAAAAAATTATGCTTGGTAATATTGGAGTAAATGTTGAGGTTCGATTTAGAGTAAAGGCAACAGGAGAAGAAATAATATCTAGTAAAACTTTTTTTCCAGAATATCTCTAATTTGGTGCCCTGTAATGGACAATTTATGTTGATCCACCATATACATTCTATGTTCTTTGCGGGACTGTAATCTAAATTGTTGCGTAATAAAGAAAATTGTCAACTTTCTTTATTGCGCAACATTCTTGTTTTAATAAAAACGCAAGTTTCTGATGATGAATACATTAATCTGCAATTTGCTATTGGAAGGTTATGATAAGCGCACAATAATACATAAACGTGACCATCGGCAGCGTCTTGTTGCAATGAAATGTTATTACCATTCCTTTTATTTATGCATAATCACAATAATGGTAGTCGTAATTTCCATTCAGCACGGAATCTGCTAACTGTTTAGCAATACTTCTTTGTATAATTTTTGCCCCTTCTACACCGAAGAAAACATCGCATACGCCATAAAATAAAGCATTGGATAATAAATCATACCACCAGTCCTGACATAGCCCCAATGCAAGCGGTCGGGCGATTCTGCCAACCATATATAATTGCCGCCAAGTTCGGGACTGCTTGGGCGATGAAGAGCGAAATACTTGTCGCCTATCTTCTGTTCGAATAATGCACAATCTTTATTATGTGGTGGGAATATCATCCCATGCCGTGTATAGTTTTTCCAATCATTGGTGTGAATCAGTCCGACCCCTACAGCTACCGACGATACTTCTGTGAAAGTAAGGTAAAAACCATCTTCGGTTGTTGCAACACGGCAATCCTCAATACCGAATGCTTCCAGCTCTCCTTTTCCGAAAATAGGTGGAAATTCCGGTTCGTCTTTGAAGTGAATACCGTCGGTACTTGAAACCAATCGTAAGTAAGACATCGTAGTCAGATAATTCTTTCCTTTGTAACCGATAACGCGTGGGTCTGAAGCATCTAAATCGGGATCATTCTTTAAAAACGAAACCACTTCTATTTTTCCTTTTTCATTATATATAGGAAAACTGATAATTCCTTCTTTCTGTATAGGTCTCTCTGCGACGCGCAAAAGTAACCAAATTTTGCCTTGATATTTGAAAACTCCGGGATTTAACAAACATGTAATTTCCATTCCGTTGATTCCCGCTTTTAAATCTTTTGGAGCCAGTAGGGGGTTCTGCTCACATCTTTTAGCTATATCCATAATATTTCGATTAGTGATTATTTCTGTGAACAAAAGTATGAGATGAGAGACAGGAAAGCGTTTACTATATTCTCAAAGAGGTGTACACATGCTCAAGAACATGTTTTTAAGAGGATGATATTAGGGAATGATTTTAGAAGAGGCAGTGATATTCGTATTTATATGTTGTTACTATTTAAATGTTTGATTTATAGATAAATATGCGGTGTATTGAAGTGTATTATATTCTCATAAGTGTATAGTATAGTTTCTTTGAGGAGTACAAGAGAAACATATAAAGATAAAAAAATAAGAGGCCAAACTCAAAAATATAATTTGAGAAAGCCTCTTGTTTTTTCTTTTTAATAAGAATAATACTGTAAATCCTATTTCTTCACGTACGGATAATCTATCGTATATAATCTGTCAGAGTTTGTTTGATAGAGGTGAAGCCGTTAAAAAAAATTGTTAGACAGCCTCTTTTCGTTATCGGTTTGGTATACTGTCTTTATAAATAGTAATTGTCCTTTTTCTTGTTGAATCATTCTTGATACTGGTTACATCTCCCCGGGTCGTGAAATACACATAGTTTCCCAGATCGAGAAAACGGTACACTTTCACTCCGTCGTGCTCGAACAGATAACTGACTTCATAAGTCTGGTTATTTTCCGATTTTCCGCTTTTCAGTGGAATACCTGCATAGCAGGAAGCTAGTCCCGTTATGCAGAAGAAAAGAATAAAGGTCCGAATCAATGTTTTCATAATCATTTCTTCACGTGAGGATAATCTATCGTATAATGTAATCCGCGGCTTTCCTTACGTTCCATTGCTTGGCGCATAATCAGATAACCCACATTCACCATATTACGCAATTCGCAGATTTCTCTGGACGCTACGCTGCGTTTGAACAGGCTTTCAGTCTCTTCGTAGATAATATCGAGTCTGTCCCAGGCACGTTTCAGACGGAGGTCGCTGCGGACAATACCTACATACGTACTCATAATCTGGTTCACTTCCTTCATACTTTGCGTAATGAGCACCATTTCTTCCGGCGAACGGGTTCCTTCATCGTTCCATTCGGGAATATCTTCATTATAAGAATATTGATCGACCACTTGCAGACTGTGTTTGGCAGCAGCGTCGGCATATACGACTGCTTCTATCAGTGAGTTGGAAGCCAGGCGGTTGCCTCCATGCAATCCTGTGCAGGAACATTCTCCCACGGCATAAAGACGTTCGATGGAAGATTGTCCGTCCAGGTCGACAAGGATACCTCCGCAGAGATAATGGGCGGCCGGGGCTACCGGGATATAATCTTTCGTGATGTCGATGCCCAGGCTAAGACATTTCTCGTAGATATTGGGGAAGTGTTTCTTTGTTTCTTCGGGATCTTTGTGGGTGACGTCCAGATATACATGGTCGTCTCCACGGTTCTTCATCTCGTTGTCGATGGCGCGTGCCACGATATCACGGGGAGCGAGCGAAAGACGGGGATCATATTTCTGCATGAACTCTTTGCCGTCCATTGTACGCAGTACACCTCCGTAACCACGCATTGCTTCCGTTATCAGGAAAGAAGGGCGGTCTCCCGGATGATATAGGGCGGTAGGGTGGAATTGTACAAACTCCATATCCTTCACCGTACCTTTGGCACGGTAAACCATGGCGATACCGTCTCCGGTAGCGACTAGCGGGTTAGTGGTTGTTTTATAAACGGCTCCTACTCCACCGGTAGCCATCAGCGTCACTTTAGCAAGATAGGTATCTACTTTTCCCGTTTTCGGATCGAGGATATAAGCACCATAACATTTGATGTCCGGTGTCTGACGGGTTACAGTCACTCCCAGGTGATGCTGTGTCAGGATTTCAATGGCAAACTGGTTTTCGATGACCGTGATATTCGGATGGCGTTGTACGGCTTTAATCAGGCTGTCCTGAATTTCCGCTCCCGTATTATCTTTATGGTGAAGAATACGGAACTCCGAGTGTCCGCCTTCGCGGTGCAAGTCAAATTCGCCTTTCTCGTTTTTGTCAAAATCCACTCCCCACTTAATCAGTTCTTCAATTTGTGCGGGAGCTTCGCGCACTACCTTTTCTACTGCGGCACGGTTACTGATCCAATCGCCGGCAATCATTGTGTCTTCAATGTGCTTGTCGAAATTATCCACCAGAAGGTTGGTGACGGAGGCTACACCTCCCTGGGCGAAGTACGTATTGGCTTCTTCCAGCCCACTTTTACAGATAAGAGCAACTTTACCTTTGTGCGCCACTTTCAGCGCAAAACTCATACCGGCAATTCCGGAACCGATAACGAGGAAATCGAATTTTCTTACCATAATCTTGTTATTTCTCACCGCAAAGCTACAAAATAAGTTACTTCGTTGTACTTTTCGTTGTCACTAATTCATAAAATTGCTACCTTGCAGGCAAAAATCTGACAAAATGAATCGAATTTTTCATGCCCGCATCGCCTGGTACCAATATTTCCTGTTGGTGGTGCTTACTGTGAATGCCGTCGGCGCATTGTGGTGTAAGTATATCTTAGTGGCGGTACTGTTTATGTTGATGCTGATTGTAGTGATCGAACAAATTATACACACTACTTATACATTGACAACAAACGGTGATCTGGAAGTCTCACGTGGTCGTTTTATTCGCAAGAAGATCATCCCGCTTTCCGAAATTACCGCAGTCAGGAAATACCATTCCATGAAATTCGGCCGCTTCTCGGTGACGGATTATATCCTGATAGAATACGGAAAAGGGAAGTTTGTTTCGGTGATGCCTGTCAAGGAACAGGAATTTGCAGAACTACTCGAAAAGAGAATGTTCGCAAAGGAAATAAAGGCCACGGAGGCAATAGACCCTGTAGACTCTCAAGCGGATGAATCGTAGCGTGTTTTGATAATAATGAAAAGATTAACTGATTATATACTATGAAATATCAAGTAATTATCATTGGTGGCGGTCCTGCGGGATATACGGCTGCCGAAACTGCCGGTAAAGGCGGTTTGAGCGTATTGCTTATCGAAAAGAATAGTCTGGGTGGCGTCTGTCTGAACGAAGGCTGTATTCCTACGAAAACATTGTTGTATTCGGCAAAGACTTATGACAGTGCAAAACATGCATCAAAGTATGCAGTCAATATCCCGGAAGTCTCTTTCGATTTGCCTAAGATAATAGCTCGTAAGAGTAAGGTAGTGCGTAAACTGGTGCTGGGAGTGAAAGCGAAGCTGACTGCCAACAATGTTACAATTGTATCAGGAGAAGCGCAGATCATTGATAAAAATACGGTTCGCTGCGGGGAAGAGACTTACGAAGGAGAGAATCTGATATTATGTACGGGTTCGGAAACCTTTATTCCTCCTATTCCGGGAGTGGACGCGGTGAACTACTGGACGCACAGGGATGCTTTGGACAGTAAAGAATTGCCGGCTTCTCTGGCTATTGTTGGCGGCGGAGTGATCGGGATGGAGTTTGCATCGTTCTTCAACAGTTTGGGAGTACAGGTGACAGTGGTTGAGATGATGGATGAAATCCTGGGTGGAATGGATAAAGAGCTTTCGGCTTTGCTGCGTGCGGAATATGCCAAACGTGGTATTAAATTCCTGCTTAGTACGAAAGTGGTCGGCTTGTCGCAAACGGAAGAAGGGGCTGTTGTTTCTTATGAGAACGCGGAGGGAAACGGCAGTGTCATTGCAGAGAAGCTGTTGATGAGTGTCGGCCGTCGCCCGGTGACGAAAGGTTTCGGGCTCGAAAACCTGAATTTGGAGAAGACAGAGCGTGGCGCTATCAGAATTAATGAAAAGATGCAGACTTCTGTGCCGGGCGTGTATGTTTGTGGTGACCTGACAGGATTCTCTTTGCTCGCCCATACGGCTGTTCGTGAAGCGGAAGTTGCCGTACATTCCATCTTGGGAAAGGAAGATGCCATGAGTTATCGGGCTATTCCGGGCGTAGTCTATACCAATCCGGAGATTGCTGGAGTGGGTGAAACGGAGGAATCGGCGTTGGCAAAAGGTATCACTTATCAGGTTATCAAACTTCCGATGGCTTACTCCGGCCGTTTTGTGGCGGAGAATGAAGGCGTCAACGGAGTCTGTAAAGTACTGCTGAACGAACAGCAACGGGTGATTGGAGCCCATGTATTGGGCAATCCGGCTTCGGAGATTATCACTCTTGCGGGCACTGCCATTGAGCTCGGATTGACGGCAGCGCAATGGAAAAAGATTGTTTTCCCGCATCCTACGGTAGGAGAGATTTTCCGGGAAGTGTTATAAAGGGATTCCGATATCTGCGATCGTTCATTGATGCGGGTATCTTACTGATAAAATCAAATATATGATGAGAAAATATATAATCACTCCGGCTTTATTGGCAATAGTTTGTATGGTGATGTGTCATTGTACATTTGTTGATATCATAAACTGTATTGTATGAAAAAAAGTCTTTTGTTGGTCACCCTTTCAGTTTGTTTGTTGCCACTTTGGGGACAACAAAATTTCTCCCGGATAGATTCGCTTATCAAGAAGATGCTCCCCGAAGCATCCGAGGTCGGCATATCCGTCTACGATCTGACGGCTAAGAAATCACTTTATAACTATCGTGCGGAGAAACTTTCCCGTCCTGCCTCTACAATGAAGCTGCTGACGGCTATTACCGCCCTCTCCCGCCCCGAAGCTGCCGAACCTTTCCGCACGGAAGTATGGCACGATGGCGTGATAGAACATGATACTTTGCAAGGCAACCTGTATGTGGTAGGCGGATTCGATCCTGAATTTAACAGCCAGTCGATGGATTCATTGATAGAAGAGGTAATCACTTTCCCTTTTTCGGTGATTAACGGACAGGTGTACGGCGATGTTTCGATGAAAGACTCTCTTTATTGGGGTAGTGGATGGGCATGGGACGATACCCCTGCGGGCTATCAGCCCTATCTCTCTCCATTGATGTTTTGCAAGGGGACTGTGCAGGTTTCTGTCGTTCCCTCTACAGTGCAGGGAGATACTGCAAGTGTTTCCTGTCAACCTGTATCCTCCTATTATACAGTGACGAATCAGACGAAAACACGTACCTCTTCTGCCGGAAGATTCTCTTTCACGAGAGACTGGCTGACGAATGGCAATAATCTCCTCGTTTCGGGCAATGTCACTTCGATCAGAAAGGACGATGTAAACATCTACGATTCTCCCCGTTTTTTTATGCATACTTTCCTGGAGCGTCTTCGTGGGAAAGGAATCACGACTCCCCAGTCGTATGGTTTTGCCGAATTGCCTCGTGATAGTGTGACTGTAGAACGGATGGCTTGCTGGAATACTTCCGTGCAGAAAGTGCTGAACCAGTTGATGAAAGAGAGTGATAATCTTAATGCGGAAGCATTGCTCTGTCGCTTAGGAGCCCAGGCTACGGGAAAGAAGCAGGTGGCTGCCGAAGATGGTATTGTCGAGATTATGAAATTGATCCGTCGCCTGGGGCATGACCCGAAAGACTATAAGATTGCCGACGGTTGCGGACTGTCCAATTATAATTACCTCTCTCCTGCCCTGCTGGTGGACTTTCTGAAATATGCGTACTCGCAAACAGAGGTGTTTCAGATGTTATATAAATCTCTTCCCGTTGGCGGAGTGGACGGAACATTGAAATTCCGGATGAAAGGTACTCCTGCCTTCCGGAATGTTCATGCCAAAACAGGTTCGTTTACGGCAATAAATGCGCTTGCGGGCTATCTGAAGATGAAAAACGGACATGAAGTAGCCTTTGCCATTATGAACCAGAATGTGCTTTCGGCAGCTAAGGCACGGGCATTTCAGGATAAGGTGTGTGAGGTGATTATTGGGAAATAGATGGTGTCATAATACCTAACTTGAAAGACTTATCCCTGCTAAAGCTCTGTGCAGCAGAAGCACTTTCCTAAAGAAAAGTGTTTTGACACCCCAAAACAACCCAAGTGGAATTTCGTTGTTGAATCCGATTTCTATGTTGTCATAGGTTAAGTTTCTACTCTCCATGGAGGGCTTATTGATTCTTCTATAACTTATTGATTTTTCTATAAAAAGATAATTGTATTCCCTAATAAGCAAAAATCGTTGGATTTTGTTTACCAGAGAATACAATTATACTTGTTTAGAATCGAATATTGTAAATCCTATATTCTATATTACTTGGCGTATTCAGCCCAATTGGTATTCTTCATATCGCCGCTTTTAGCCAACTCTGCGTGCATACCAAGTGCAGCCTGAATAGCGTGTGGAGTCTGCGCGCGGTTGCCGGCCAGTTTGAGGTAATCCCAAAGAAGCTCTTTGTAGTCAGGATGAGCACAGTTTTCGATGATGGCTTGTGCACGTTCTTTCGGACTCTTGCCACGAAGATCGGCAACACCTTGCTCGGTGATAACGATGTTAACATCGTGCTCCGTGTGGTCGTGGTGGGATACCATCGGTACGATTGCACTGATCTTACCTTCCTTAGCCACAGACGGACAAGTGAAGATAGAAATGTAAGCGTTGCGGGTAAAGTCTCCCGAACCACCGATACCGTTCATCATTTTTG
>OMGQ01000695.1_pt1 | contig 27769 bp, 20 predicted proteins | sample 1646071 | NCBI WGS metagenome assembly OMGQ01 (sample SAMN05578585, study PRJEB25193) | human gut metagenome | biome: Human Microbiome; feature: human-associated habitat; material: feces | host: Homo sapiens | place: USA:Birmingham
TTTAGGTGGAAAGATCTCGTTGCGTCAAAGTGAAAATTTACGCTTGCGTCTGAGACCCGTCGAAAAGATACCCATTTATTTGACTAACAATTAGACGCGAGGGCTCTGCTCTGACGTCATCGTACTGGAAAAGCGTGGCCGAAGAGGTCCTAGCGCCTAGGCCAACTATCACACAATAGACACCAGCGTTATTTTTTGCTTCATTTGTCCACTTGAAGGTTTGATGTGCGAAGTGGATTTGCATGCCTGCCCCGAAAATTGGTGCCCAAATCGGAGCAACTTGTCTACCTTGACAAATAGAGTTTGTAGAAACAAAAGCTATTGTGATTTTTTGGTTTTGTTGCCAAATTTCGCGAGCTTTGGCATACCAGCCTGAAACATAGTCGATTGCTCCGGCAAGACTACTTCCCTCATACAAAGAGCGAATTTCCTGCTTTTGCTCTTTGGTCATAGTCTGGGAGCCAGAAAAGGGGGGATTGCCAAAAATAAACGACAAATCGCTTGCCGGAATGACGTTTTCCCAGTTTGTTGTAAGTGCGTTTGCACAAATGATATGAGCGCAGTGCTTGAGCGGGATGGAAGGGATCACTTCACCAATCAAAGCACCAAATCGTTTATTCATGACGTGTTCCATGAGCCACATCGAAACACGTGCAACCTCGACAGGAAATGATTCGAGCTCAATGCCATAGAACTGGTTGATTGAAACTTTCGAATACTTTTCCACCCAGTCTCCTAATAAGGCATGCTGCCGAAATTCTTCAAGAATTAAAAGTTCCTCAACAGCCTTGAGCTCTAACTTTTTGAGTTCCCGATAGGCGATCACCAGAAAATTGCCGCATCCGCAAGCAGGATCAAGACATTTGATGGAAGCCAGTTTTGATTGAAATTCGAGCAGACGTTTCTTTTTATTACTCTTTAGGTTGAGGATGCCTTGCAGTTCGTCTTCCAATGCATCAAGAAACAGTGGCCTGATGACCTTGAGAATGTTTTTTTCACTGGTGTAATGTGCGCCTCGCTCATGACGCAGTTCGGGATCCATTACCGACTGAAACATTGAGCCGAAAATAACTGGAGAAATGTCGCTCCAAACAAGGTGCCCGCACTCAAGTAACAGATTGCGAGCTTTCGCATTCATTTTTGGAATGGCACAACGCTCGGAAAAGAGCCCGCCATTGACGTATGGAAATTTCTGCAAAGTTGCAGGAAAGGTTTCACGTCTCGGATCGTCTTCGGGAATGTCCAGGATTGCGAAGAGTTTTGTGAAAAATTCAGGGATATCAGATCCGTCAGCCTGAGACGTGGATTCTAAGGCTATGGTCATCTGTCCCTTTTTCAAAAAGATACCTGTGTCCTCTGCAAAGAAGCAGAAAAGAAGCCGGGTCAGAAAGACGTTGAGCTCGTGAATGTTTGATGCGTCGTAGTGATTGAGCGTACGAATGATGTCGTAAAGACGCCCCATCTTTTCGCAAGCTTTAGCGTCGGCCGGATGGGATGTGTAAGCAAGGGGTTTCTCATACAGTCCCGTCAGCGGCAGGAAAAACTCGTAGTTTTCACGCAGATCTTCAAAGGCAAAAGATGTCCAGTCATCGACTCGCTTGTCGTATGCAACAACATCGACAAAGTTGGTCGTGAGAAAGAAGCGAATCTGGTGCTTTTGAAGAGCAGGAGAGTTGACCAAAGAGGTAATTGCTTGACGGAGGTCCTCTCCATTTTGGGCAGGATGAAAATAGATTTGTTTCGCTAAACCGTAGTCCCCCGGGGATATTCCAACATTGCGGTTGCTATTGGCTTCTTGTAGACGTTTGATTGTCGCCGCTGGAAATTTAAAAACTTTAAGAAAGTCGAAGAAGAACTGACCAAAGTTTTTTTCTTCAATCAGTTTTTCCAAACCTTTGATGATTGTCGAATGGTTGAGTGCAGCCATAGTTGTGCGATCCTAAAGGGCGCCATGAAAATTGAACGTGGCAACGGTGAGCAGAATAGCTTACTTACTGTTGCGACAATTTCTGTCGTGTTTGAGCCGAGAATATCTGATCAGAAGCCTTCGAGCCGCAGGTGCGAGTAAAGCTTCGACACCTGCGAGCGCGAGATTTTTCATCAGGAGAGTTCAGTTAGATCCAACTCATAGTTCTTGAGTTCATGTTGCAAACGATCAATTTCCTGTCGAATGGCAAGTTGTCGGTTGTGACGCTTCGTTTCTCTTTCGAGGGTTTCAGCGGTTGGCAGTCTCACTGGCAACATCTCAATGTCGGTCATCTTGATCATTGGAATGGCCACGCCCAGTGAGCGGGATTCAAAATATTTTTGGACTTGCGGCGATTTCAGGTAGCGGAATAGGTATTCCGGTGTCACCTTGTTTGCCTGGCTTGGTTTGATTCTGGCTATGACAAATGATTGTCCTGCGACCCATTTTTCCCCAGACTCAAACATCTCAGGCATTTCAGCCAGTTGGTCCTCAACAAACCCTATCTTGCCAACACTGCCTTTGATCGCAATCAGGATATCTCCGTGTTTCAACCATGCATTGAGTGCTCGAACCAATCCATTTCGGTCAACATGAATGATTTTCCTAGGAGCTTGAACAATACCCATGTCATCAATATCTGAGGCCAGCACTTCCTTTAACTCCAATCCCGAGTTCTGGTTAACTTTAGCGACAGGGATGCTCTGAGCTCTCTTGATAGAGACTAGATCCTTGAGCATTAAGTGATCGCCTAAGGTCAAGGCTTGCAATTCTTTGGAGCTAGCCATGACGTGGCGTTTGACATCGAGTAGGTTCCCGCCTTCAGATAGCTCTCGGACTGGAACAGGGATGGATATTTCGACCAAACTTTCGAATGGAATTTTCCAGCGAGGAGCTTTTTTGTCGATTTTTTCGTTCGAAAAATCCGTGAATATAACGTTTTTGGGGTGAACGTTTTTACACACAGTTAGTAGGGCAAGCTGAACCATTGACAGCCAAGTGCTGCCTTGAGGGAGCAACATAACGTTGTGCAGGACAGCGTTATCTAGGAGTTCTCCTCGGAAATTTTGGTACGGCATTTTTTTCGACCACAAAATTTCAGCTGAGTGAACAATCAGACTACATGTTGCCAATTCATCAACTGATTCTTGGTCGAGCGTAGGTTCTAAAGAAATCGGGAAGCTATAGAAGCCAACGTCATAACCTCGAGGCAGAGCGAAGGTTCCGTTCGTACGGTCACGGATTGCCAACATGCTTCCGCGAGATTCCAAATCCCTAACCGTTAAGTGGCCAGCTCCGATTATCTGAGCCAGTTTTGCAACAAGGTCTTTTTCCGTCGGGTGCTGCATGAAAAGAAACCAATCAACGGACAACCCTTTCTGCAGAAGTGCGGCGACAACCGGAAAGGCGGAATAATCGCAACACAGAATCGGAAGTCCAGAAGGATTGGCAGCAACGGCTAGCTGTTCTGCACAACTTTGAGCCACACTCCTTCGGAGTACCGGTTGACCTCCCTTCTCATTTTCGAGAAGGGATTGAAGCAGGTCGATTGGCGACTTTCCTGTTTCAAGTTGCTGTTTGAAATCAAGAAAAGTACTGAAAGGGTCCATGAAATAATGTTCGCTTTTCAGATCAGCGATTGTTTCCGGAGCTAGGCCAACTACAGATCCCCAGGAGTCCAGTAATGAGATCCAGTTATCAAACTCATTAAGCTTTTCCGACTCGCCCAACCTTGCCAGATGAGTGTCGACAAGTATCGTGAAGCAGGCGATATTGAATGGTTGGCGTGCAGTAATCATTTTTCCCAGTCCTTTTTTCAGCAACATCCTTTTTGAGCCTTTCTGGCCAAATTTGGAGAGAAGCTGTCTTTTCTGTAAACCGTAATCAGAGTCTTATTTCCTGTAACGACAACATAGCCTCCAGAGCTCAGAATCTGTTTGAGTGCTTGCGCTTCACCTTCCAGACGTTCAAGAACCTTTCGGCAACTTTTTTTGTCGAGGACAACCTTATCTCCCATTTCCTTTCCGTACGCGAGGGTCAGGTCAACGTAAGCCTGTTTGATCCCGCGCTGAGACATGCGTTGCCGAAAATGAGCAGTTGTTTGTAGCTGTTGCGAGGTAATCATGTTAGTCCTTTGAGTTTGCGAGTACCGTGTGGTACCTGCCTGACTAAATTTTCTTGAACGCTATGTTATCTGCCTCGATCAGAAAAGTCAATGAAATAATGATAGTCAGATAAAAATTAAGATAGGGATTGCCCTAGCACTGCTCAATTGGCTAGATTTTTCAGAGGCTCCGCATTTGAGCCACTGACATATGCAGGTGTAAGAGAGTTAAGCCTACGAGATTACTGATTCAGAGGAATGTGCTTTCAGTTGCCGGTACAGAGTCGAGCGGGCAATACCTGCCTCTCGTGCGGCCTTTGCAAGCGGAACGCCAAGAGCGATTTTTTCTCGTGCCTTTTCGATGATTGATCCGTCCGTCGGTTTTCTACCTTTATAGACACCACGCTTTTTAGCTAGTTCGATGCCTTCGCGTTGACGTTCTCGGATCATGGAACGTTCAAACTCAGCAACCGCACCGAGCATAGACATTAGCAGTTTAGTCATGGCCGCGTCATTTCCCGACGCATCCAAAAGGATCGACTCTTTCAGGAAGCGAATACTGACACCTTTGGCCTGGAGTTCCTTTGTTGTGGTCAAGAGGTCGGCCAAGTTGCGAGCCAGACGATCCATGCTGCACACAACGATGGTGTCACCCTCGCGGACGTATTCCATCATCTGTTGAAACGCCGGGCGGTTGGTGTTGGCACCACTTGCCTTGTCTTCAAAAATCTTATCTGTGTTTTCCGACCTCAGTTGTTCAAGTTGTCGTGCGAGGTTTTGATCGACGGAACTGACTCGCGCGTACCCGACAATCTGTCCTTTCATTTGGTTTGTCCTGTTAGGGTGGGCAAGCTACGAAAATGTAGCGAATTATTGGTTTTATATCCTAAAGAGACACTTGTTGCAAGTACTTGCAAGTGTTGCGTTAGCGTGTACCCCAGGGAGGCTTCTTAACAATGACTTCTGTGCGTTTATTTGCAGGTTAATGCGTTCTACATGTGACAAAAAAGCCTGTAATTCCAGAGGAACTACAGGCCAAGCTAAAGACGCAGTATTATCTTATTTTGCCATCAGCAGGTGATAGATCTTTTCCTTTGCGAACCACTCGGGTCTCATGCCATTTTTTTGGGCAATCCGGTTGGCTGAGGCACAAATAGCGTCAACTGTGTCTTTTTGCAGTTTGGTGTCAATCTTTTTGTCACTAGCCAGGACGTCGTCGTGAACTTGCTGGATCACGCGGACGATGTCTGCCTGCGAATAGCCGAAAACGTTTTTGATGATCAGCAAAAGCATGAAAATGATCTTTGCCTGCTTGATGGTGAGAGTAGTTTGGCTCTCAGGTTTAGTGACGAGCTTGTCAGTTTGACTGGCATCGTTAATGGTTAAATGGATTTCCATGAAGTGCTCCATATCTGAAAAGAAAAATTGCTGTCCTGAGGGACTTTCAATAAAGCACGAAGTGCTCTAGCAGAAAAATAATCAAAAAATTTTGGTCGCTACCTCCTCTTTTTTTGTGGTTGCATGAAAAATCGCGGGATCGAACAGTTCCTCGCGGGGTTGAGGAGAAGACTAGAACCATTTTCTAGCTCCCCAAGTGCGACTAAATGCAGCTATGTGCTAGATGCAGCTATGCGCTGTTTGCAACTTTCCGCAATTTGGTCGATGGGCTTTAGGTAGGACGGGGCACGCCATTGAAGCCCACTCAGTTACAGTAAAGGAGTGAAAAAATTCGCGATGTCCCAATTTTTTTTGTTAAGTTTGTCCGTTTAAGTTTTGATCTGAATCAAAAAAAGACCATGATTCTCCCGCGTGTACGGGGTATGAATCATGGTCAGTTATACAAAGCATGCGTTGCTAAGCGCTGCCGTACTCACGCGAAATTTTGACTCAATGGAGAGAGAATCTCTGAAAATCCCCGAAAATTACTGCTGGATGAAAAAATTGCTCCGGAGCAATTTTTTGGTAGAGCCGTTCTCGGTAGCCCATTCGCAAAGGCAAAACTCTCCCACTTCTCCATAAAGAACTGACATTCAAGCTCAAGAGTCGCCCGATTGTATGCCCCGTCATAATCGTCTTTGAGGCGGTGTGCCATGCAGAGTTCAACTGCATCATTATCAAAATCTTTCGGTTCTCGCTACCTCGAGCAATTACGTTGGGAATCGACGGATTGTTTTCCGAAACTTTTTGCTTAGTACGGAACCTATCTAGCCGTGCCGTATTCAACAAGACGAATTTCACCCATTCTCAGGTATAGTGCTGTCTAGTTGTATAGTATTATGTGACAGTGGATAGCTGGTCGAAAGAATAAATCGATTATTAAAGGTTTGTTTGAAATCTTAAGGCGGTTAGTTGATCGTAACTAACCGCCATTTTGTAAAAACAGGATGAATTAGAAGAACCCTGTCTTAAAGGTGGTGACGACCTCAACTCCACCACTATGATGGTTTATAAGTTTAAATTCCCACTTGCCATTTTTTGATATTCATCCCAGAGAGAAAAGTCGCGATGAGGAGTGAACACATCTTCCTGACAGATGTGAAGTTCTTTCTTCAACGAGGTAACCAGTTCACTGCCTGACAGAGCCGTGTGGTGCCCGATTGGAATGGCACCTGAGAGGCGAGCAGTCGCGCAATCAGGAGTGGCCCAGCTGAAAATACAACCGGTTTTCTTTTCGATGTAAACCGGGAAAATTGAATTGGTACCGAAGACTCGAACTGCTTTAGAGGCATTATGCAAGTCTTCAGAAAGAGTTTCGATTTTTAAATTGTGGCGTTCTTCCCAGACTTTTTTTTCGTCGGTTAAAGCTACACTTAAAACTTCGGCTCGACATTTTTCCCACCAGGCTGCGCCCCATTCTTCTGGAGTATGACCGTTAACTTCGATTACGTCTTGATAAAGCCAGGGGCAACAAAAGGGATCACCACCAAAATCTGGATTAACATCAGTTTCCATATAGCCGCCATTAGTTTTCCAGCCGTGAATAAAGCGAATTCGATCTTCTTCAGATAAAGATTCTGTATCAAGTTTAAATGTTTTTGATGATTGAATCGTAAGGGCTTCCTGTGCCGTTAAAATTTTTGTTAAGTTATTCATAAATATCTCCAAATTAATTTTATAACCAAGATTTCTGCTGATGCGAAAATTGGAAAGATATAAATCATTTCAAAGTGGGTGCTGGTGGTCACCAGCGTTCCCGTTTTGACTGTAGAACACCGAGATGAGGGGGCAAATGCGCTTAATTGCAATTTTTTGCAAACGACGCAATTGCCCCAAATTGCGAAACGGGTGCTTTTGAGTGAATCATGTTTTTGACGGGGTTACTCTTCCGTGGCTTAGTGGAGGGCAGCATATTTGGTGCATTTCTGGTGCACATGCTCACGATAGAAACTTTTTGGCGACCGCGTTGCTCCAATTTTTGGGAGCGATTTTGTCCGCTCGATTTTTGATTTTGATCAAAGATTTGTAATAAGTGACTGGCGGGGAAGCAAACGCCTTATTGAGCTTTGTATGGCTAATGAGCGTCAGTTAGAACAGGTGACTGTCGGTGGTCTTTTTTTCTGTACTTTTGACTTTGTGTCAAAAATCCTTGATCTCCGACTCGGTAACGTTAAGTTGCGCAAGTTTCTTTCTTGGCGTTTTGCTATCAGACCGATTTGAAGGCTCTTTTTCTCATAATCGCCTTAGAGAGACTGAGGTAAGGGCTATCCTCAGGAGAAAATGATGAGAAAGATAGTTTTTGGCATCTGTGCACTGACGCTAGCCGCATGGCACCGCATGGCTTCTTAATTTGGGGATTAACCCTCCCGCCGTGAACAGCAGAGGACTTTCACATGAGGTTTTTTATCTCAATGGTGTTTTGGCCTGGGGATTGATGGCGATAGCCATTGTGATGTTGAAAAGCTTTTTTTTCCGAAAACATGCCCGACGCATTAACGCTTTGCGCAGGCGAAGGATTGGCAACAGCCGTGGGCCACGCCCACGTCCAGGCCGGAGGTAGCGCACCAAAGGTTCGCAAAGGACACTCCAAATGGAGATGAACAGAAAAGGATACAGGCTCCTAGAATCGGGGCAAATTGATGCAGGGTAGTTGGCCCACGTGTTGTCCGATTTTTGAGCGGGCAGGGCAAACGGCCCGAGGTATACCTCATTGGTAATGGATTTTCAGGTGGTTTTATATGGCAAGACGCACTTCCCGCCTGTTAAGTTCATTACTTCTTTGTTCCTTTTCTGCGTTTACTTAATTTATTGGGATTTGCTGGTGCCTATGCTGGATCCTGTTCGGAAGTACAGAATTTGCCCCACTCCTCCATAACGAACCGACGTTCAGGCTCAAGGGTTGAACGATTGTACGCGCCGTCATAATCGTCTTTTAGGCGATGAGCCATACAGAGTTCAACGGCATCGTCATCCAAAATCTTTCGGTTCTCCCCGCTTCGAGCCCACGTTTTAAAACCGGCTCGAGCGGTTCCATGTTGAGTTGCGATGCATGGTTTTCCAAGCTTTTTGCTCAGTATGGGATCTATCCAGCCGATGCCGTCTTCCGCAAAACGTTTTTCGTGCATGTCTTTGAAAACTTTGCCCATTGCTGCGTCGGAAAGAGGTTGCAATCTCAGTGGAGAGGGGAAGATCAGATTAATTCCCTTAATGCGAGGAACCATCCTGAGAATGCGTATGGCGGCTTCCGATAAAAACACTGTGTGAGAGCCGCTTTTTTTCGTTTTGATGTTTTCTTGCGGAATGGTGAGCGTTTTTGCAGTGAAGTCGACGTCAGACCATTTCGCTAGATGAACCATTTTGGATCGGAGAACGGTGACAATTGAGAAAGCGGTCATGAGCTGAGAAATTTTCCCAGCTTCAAGAAGTTCCCTGATGAAGCGTGGAATTTCGTGGAAATCGAGCGCGGGCAAATTTTCCGGTTGCTTGCGATCAACCTGGAGGGGTTCCAGTAATACACCAAGAACGCCGTTGAGGTCGGCAGGATTTTCCCCGTTGCACCACCCACGAGCTTTGGCCCATCTGAAGATATGAAAGACTAGGCTACGACAGTTCCGCCCAGTATCCGTCGTGGTCTGCCAGAGTGGTTTGAGCATTTCATAGACATCAGCAGGCTTAAGAGCATTAATTGGGATACGACCGATAACGGGAGAAATATGGTTACGAACGTAAGCGCGAGCAACACTTTCACCCCGGATGTTGTTTTTCCAATATCCGGCTCGGTCGCGCTCAGTAATAAACTGATCGGCACAGTAGTCAACTGTTCTTAAAGAGGCAAGCCTGTGGTACTCCTCTTCTGCCCTTATTCTTGCGCGCTCCGCAGCCTCTGCGCGTCTCTTTTCTCGAGGATCGCCGCCCTCTAAAACCAGTCGTCTGGCTTCGGCAGCAAGCTCGCGAGCTCTGGCAAGGGTTGTTGTTTTGGTCGAGCCAAGCCCGATCATGGCTCTTTCGCCGGTGCTCCGAATAGAAAATCTGAATACATAGGAGCGTGTTAGGGTTATCGGTTTTATGGCTAGGTAAAGGCCCGGAACACCTCCCAGGGCCGTATATCCAGGTTTGGTAATCTTGGCGACTTCAAGGACGGTGAGTGTTTTGGTAATTTTTGGCATAGCCCCAAACTATTGTTTTCCTAGCGAGCATTTTTGCTAGCAAGCATTTCTGCGGATCGAACGTTTAGTTCTACCACCTGTTATACCAAAAAAAGAGCGGCTGCAGAGGGATTTGAGTGGATGGAGGCGGAGCGGGTATTTGACTAAGTTGTTGAAAATAAAGGGGAAAATAAAAAATCCACGGACGCCGACGGACATCTGTGGACTTCAAATGGTGGAGATGAGGGGGATCGAACCCCTGACCTCTGCATTGCGAACGCAGCGCTCTCCCAGCTGAGCTACACCCCCACGGGTCAAATTTTCAACCGCAAGCATGTGCTTGCGAGGCAGGCATTATGCCCGAGGCGGACATTGAAAGCAAGAGCCTAAGGCACCTCGAACGGAGGTTCAAAGCACCATTTCTCAACGTTAGGCAACTGCTTTTTCAACAAATTCCTTGAACGGAGCAATGCTCTTGGGCTCAATGAGCGTGTCGACCGGTTGGCCGTCTTTCAGGACGACAAACACCGGAATATGACGCACGTCGAACTTCTCCTTAATGCCGGGGTTGTTGTCAAAGTCGCAGCTGGCAAACACCAACTTGTCGCTGTAATCCTTGGCAAATTGCATGAACAGAGGCTGGAGACGGCGGCAGTCGGGACACCACTGTGCGCCGATGGCAAGAAGCACAGGCTTTTGACTTTCAGCGACAACCGAGTCGAAGTTGGCGTCGGTTACCATCGTGATGTTGGGCATGGTCTGCATAGCGGTACGTTCCTTGGAAAAACTGAAGATGAGGGCAGTATATCCGACAAGTGCACTCAGGTATTTGTGAGTAAGCCGATTTTGTTTTGCCAAATGTACGCGACCTTTCAAGCTGTTGAAAACTCCGCAAAATCTTGCTGTGAGAACAAGTCCGAAACGGCGAGAAAAGCGCGGAAATCCTTATAATTCATCGGCTATGCGTAAAACCAAGAAACCCGCAATCGCCAGCGAATGGCGAGAAAACAAAGAGGCGCAGCAGCGCGCTGATCAGAAAGCAGCTCGGGAGCAGGCCAGAGCTGCTCGTGCCGAGGCGTTTGCACGCTTTTCCGGAGCGGCCGGCTACCTCATGATTGCCGGTGGTTGGGTCGTGTGCATTGCTTTGGCCGTCTTGTTTGGGCTTTCGCTTGCAACGTACTCGCCGGCTGATCCTGGATTTTCCGTAACCGGCACTCAAAAGGCCGCCAACCTGTGCGGCATCGTCGGGGCCTGGGCGGCGGACTTTTCCTATTGGCTGGTTGGCCGGTCGGCCTGGTGGGTTGTGGCGGTGCTCGCTTTTTCCGGCGTGCAGATGGTGCGGGCGTTGTGGGCTCGCGCCAATACTGTGCAGTACAGCCTTCGTCCTTGGTCCGCAAGCGTCGGTTTTGTCATTCTTATGAGCGCCTCTGTCGGATTGGAGACGCTGCAGTTCGGTTACGCGGGCGTGACGCTTCCGCTCGGCGCCGGTGGTCTTTACGGTCAATTTGTGGCGAGCCAAGTGACGCCATTTTTCGGAATCTGGGGCTCGACCTTCCTCTTTATGCTGCTAACGGCCGTCGGTCTGTCATTTGTTTTTGGCTTTTCTTGGTTTGATCTTGCCGAAAAACTCGGTCTGATTTTCGAAACGATCGTGAAATTCATCACTACGCCGCGTCGTAAGGAAAAGCCGCAGACTGTCTCTGAACAAGACGAAGCGACCGAAGAAACGACGGAAGAGAAAGTCGAGGCTGATCTTTCTGCTCCTGCCGAAGTCAAGGATATTGTCAAGCGACCCTCTGCGGCTACAACACGAAGCAAGCGTGCCAAGGCTGCCGCCGCGACTTCGTCTGAAGGCGTCAAGGGGCCTGATCTGGAGATCCTGATCGATCCGCCTTCTGATCAACGCGGTATCAGCGAAGAGACGGTAGAAAAGATCAGCCGCCTCATCGAAACCAAACTCAAGACATATCGCATTGACGCAACCGTCGTGGGAGCGCAGGCCGGTCCTGTCATCACGCAGTATTGGCTTGAACTCGCGCCCGGCGTCAAGGGCAGTCGCGTTGATGACATTCGCCGCGATCTCACGCGTTCGCTATCGGTAGACTCGGTGCGCGTGGTGCCCGTGATTCCCGGTAAGCCCTACATGGGCCTGGAAATTCCAAACGGTAGCAAACAACGCTTGGCGGTCTATCTCAAGGAAATCATCGGTAGCCCTGACTTTACCGAAAGCAAATCGGCGCTGTCGCTTGCTCTGGGCAAGGATATTGCGGGCAAGCCCGTGGTGGTCGACTTGGCCAAGATGCCGCATTTGCTGGTGGGCGGTACCACCGGTTCGGGCAAGTCGGTTTGCATCAATACGATGATTCTGTCGCTACTCTACAAGAGCTCGCCGGATCGTCTGCGCTTGGTGCTGATTGATCCTAAGACCGTTGAATTTTCGCTTTATCAGGATATTCCGCATCTGCTCTGCCCGGTGGTGACGGATATGAACAAGGCCTCCAATGCGCTTAATTGGCTAGTCAACGAAATGGATCGCCGCTACAACCTGATGAGCAAACTGGGCGTGAGAAGCTTCGATAGCTTCAACGACAAGGTCAGTGCAGCCATTGCTGCCGGTAATCCGATAATGGATCCGTTCGATGTTTCGCCCGAGGCGCCCGAACCGCATACTCCACTCAAGCCTTTTGCTTACATCGTCTGCTTCATTGACGAGCTTGCCGATTTGATTCTCATCAACCGCAAGCAAGTTGAAACTCAGATCATGCGTCTGGCTCAGAAGGCGCGTGCTGCCGGCATTCACCTGGTGCTTGCCACGCAGCGCCCGAGTGTGGATATCGTGACGCCGCTTATCAAAGCCAATATCGTGGCGCGCGTCTGCTTCCAGGTGGCAAGCCGCTTTGACAGTCAGGTGGTGCTCGACGACACCGGGGCGCAGGATCTTCTCGGCAAAGGTGACATGCTCTTTAAGCGTCCGGGCCAGGGTGTGCAACGCGTTCAGGGCTGTATGGTGGCCGAAAGTGAAGTGCTGCGCGTGGTGGAAGAACTCAAGGCGCAGGGTGCGCCTGAATACGTTGACGCGGTTACCGAGCCGGAAACGGGTTCCGCCGCGGGTGAAGGCGGTGGTCCCGGAGCTCGGCGTGGTGGCGAAAACGACCCGCTTTACGACGAAGCCGTGCAGATGGTGATTCAGCACAAGCGGGCGGCTACGAGCTTTGTGCAGCGACGCTTCAATATCGGTTACAACCGTGCGGCCAATCTGCTAGAAAGCATGGAGGCGGCCGGTATCGTCAGTAAGCCCAATCCTGCAGGCAAGCGAGAAGTGCTCGTCAAGGACAATACGGAGGCTCTGTAATGACCCGACGAATGGTAAATGCGCTGATCTTCACTATTGCCGCATGTTCGAGTGCATCGGTTTGGGCTGCTTCCGGCAGGGAGGCGTTGTTGGCCTTTGCTGATAAGACGACAACGGCGCAGGGTGAGTTTGTTCAAAAGGTGACCGACAAGAAGGGGGAATCGGCCGGAAGTGACAGCGCAGGGACGTTTGTTTTTGAACGTCCCGGCAAGTTCGTCTGGGAAACGAAGACTCCTTATCCGCAAACGATCGTTTCGGATGCCAAAACCGTTTATGTGTGGGATCCTGATCTTAACCAAGTGACGGTGCGAAAACTCACCGAAGCGATGAGTGCCACGCCGGCGGCCATTTTGTTTGGTAAAGGTGACATTGAGAAAAGTTTTCGCTTGAGAGATATGAAAAGCGACGGCGGTCTGGATTGGGTGGCGGCCGAGCCGCGCGTGGAGGACCTCACGTATCGTCGCTTTGAAATCGGCTTTGATGCCAAGGGCGTGATGGCGAGCATGCGTCTGTTTGACCATTTCGGTCAGACAGTGACGCTTACGTTCCGAGATGTGAAAACCAATGGCAAGATTGCGGCCGGCGCATTCGACTTCAAGATTCCCCCGGGCGCTGATGTGCTGCAGGATACGCACTGAGGCGATGTTCGGCAGACAAGGGTAAAACGATGTCTCAGGACTTATTTGAAGGGCTTGAGCCCGAACAGCCGATTCGGTCGTCGGTCGCCAGCGAGGCAGCGTCAAGAGCGGCGCTTTTGCTCAATAAGCTCGCGCCGTTGGCCGAACGCATGCGCCCGAAGACGATAGACGAAGTGATCGGTCAGAAAAAGCTGCTGGGGCCGGGGCAGCCTTTGCGGGTGGCTTTTGAAACGCACCGACCGCATTCGATGATTCTCTGGGGGCCGCCCGGAGTGGGAAAGACGACACTTGCTCGTCTCATGGCAGATGCTTTCGGACTTCCCTTTGTTGCGATTTCGGCAGTCCTCAGCGGTGTCAAAGAAATCCGCGAAGCCGTTGAAGAAGCGCGCGTAACGATGACGCAACGGCATATCCCGACATTGGTTTTTGTCGATGAAGTGCATCGTTTCAACAAAAGCCAGCAGGATGCGTTTTTGCCGCATGTTGAGTCCGGGCTTTTCATTTTCGTCGGTGCTACAACGGAAAATCCCTCTTTTGAGGTTAATTCGGCATTGCTGAGTCGCTCAGCGGTGTACGTCCTTGAACCTTTGTCTGCCGAAGAGGTCTCGGAACTCATCGACCGAGCGTTTGAGCGCGAGTTTCCCGGATTGGAACTCACCGATGATGCGCGCAAGATTGTGATAGGAACGGCCGACGGCGACGCACGCCGATGTCTCAATGCGCTTGAAGTGACCTGCGGCATGGCGCGCGACCGAAAGCTGACTGTGATTGATGGAGATTTCCTGCGAAGCGCGCTGCCTTCGAGTCTGCGGCGTTTCGATAAAGGAGGAGAGAACTTCTACGATCAGATCAGCGCACTGCACAAAAGTGTACGAGGTTCGGATCCTGATGCGGCGCTTTACTGGATGTGCCGCATGCTCGACGGCGGCTGCGACCCGCGTTACATCGCCCGTCGTCTGATTCGGATGGCGGTGGAAGATATTTCGCTGGCCGATCCGCGAGCCATGCAGGTGGCGTTGGATGCAGCTGACATATATGAGCGGTTGGGCTCTCCGGAAGGCGAGCTGGCGCTCGCTCAGGCCGTTGTGTATCTTGCTGTCGCCGCCAAAAGCAATGCCGTCTACAAAGCGTTTAACTCGGTGCGAGCTTTTATTCGTGAAGACGGTACGCGGCCTGTGCCGATGTACCTTCGCAATGCTCCCACCAAACTCATGGATGAACTCGGCTACGGCGACGGCTATCGCTACGCTCACGATGAGGCGGGAGCCTTTGCCGCGGGGGAGGTGTATTTGCCCGAAGGGCTCGAAGGTATGCGTTGGTACGAGCCAACCGACCGCGGTCTTGAAATTAAAATCGGCGAAAAGCTCGCGCGTCTGCGTGAACTCAACGAACAGGCGGCCAAGCAGGGAAAGGCACGGAAGCGATAAGCCGCACGGTGCTAAAATCTTCGTTTGTGTGTGATTCGGGCCCTTTGGGTCTGGATTGCTATGGGATTCTCTTATAGATCGGCCTGCAAATGCAACAGTAAGTGTTGCTGTCAGAACTGCAGTGCGACAAATCAAATCATCGAAGGTTAGAAATGCTCGATATCAATATGCTGCGCAAGCAGCTTCCCGAAGTGATCGCCCGCTTGAAGACGCGTCCCTTCGACTTCCCCGAAAAGGAATTCAACGCGCTGGAAAACGAGCGCAAGGAAGTGCAGACCAAGACGGAAGAACTGCAGGCGTTGCGCAACCAGCTCTCCAAGCAGATCGGCATTGCAAAGAGCAAGGGCGAAGATGCTGCTCAGTTCATGGCCGAGGCCGCTGCCATCCCTGAAAAGCTGAGCGCTCTGTCCGCTCAGCTCGACAGCGTGCGTGAACGCTTGAACGAACTTCTGATGAGCATTCCCAACTTGCCGCACGAATCTGTGCCCGTGGGGCGCGATGAACACGACAACGTTGAGCAGTACCGCTGGGGCACGCCTCGTACGTTTGACTTCCCCGTGAAGGATCACGTTGACGTCGGCGCTCCGTTGGGCTTGGACTTTGATACGGCCGCCAAGCTTTCCGGCTCGCGTTTTTGCTACATGAAAGGGCAAGTTGCCAAGTTGCATCGTGCGCTTGCTCAGTTCATGCTTGATATGCACACGACTGAACACGGCTACACCGAGTGCTACACGCCCTATATCGTGACGGCCGAAACGCTTCGCGGCACCGGCCAGCTGCCGAAGTTCGAGGAGGACCTCTTTGCAGCCAAGAAGGGCGGTCAGGAAGGCAAGGGCGAAACCCTTTACCTGATTCCGACGGCTGAGGTGACGCTTACCAACTGCGTCTCGGGCAAGATGCTCAAGGCAAGCGATCTGCCCATCAAGATCACCGCTCACACGCCTTGCTTCCGTTCTGAAGCAGGTGCCTATGGACGTGACACTCGCGGCATGATCCGTCAGCATCAGTTCGATAAGGTTGAAATGGTTCGCATCGTGCGCGACGATGACAGCTACGAACACCTCGAAGAACTTACGGCATGCGCCGAAAACATCCTCAAGAAGCTCGGCCTGCCGTATCGCAAAGTGTTGCTGTGCACCGGCGACATGGGCTTTGGGTCGGCCAAGACCTATGACCTTGAAGTGTGGCTGCCTGCTCAGAACACTTATCGCGAAATCAGTTCCTGCTCCAACTGCGAAGCCTTCCAAGCTCGCCGCATGGGCGCTCGATACAAGGACGCCGACGGTCGTACGCACTTTGTCCATACGCTCAACGGTTCGGGCCTTGCTGTGGGCCGTACGCTTGTGGCTGTGCTTGAAAACTACCAGAATGCCGACGGTTCCGTGACGGTGCCCGAAGCTTTGCGTCCCTACATGGGCGGCGTTGAAAAGCTGGTTCCTGAAGCGTAATTGCGCACAAGACGAAAGCTGGCAGGGCGTCTTTTCCTTCAAACGAAAAGGCGCCCGTTTTGTCTGTTCATCAAATGTCATAACGTTGTGCTTTTGAGTGCCATGTTGACATAGGCAATATGCCTTATTGTGCGGAGTTGTCCGGATCTGTAAGATGAACGGTACATTTCGAAGCAGAAACCAAAAGTCTGCGCCAACCTGCTCCGTCCGGGCAAGGTGGAAACGCTTCTCTCAGAGACAGCGGATGTGGCCTTGATTAGGCAACCAAACGGATAGAACGGCCGTCTGATCGAAATGGATTGGATGGCTTTTTTTTGTATGTGAAAACAGGGTGGATTTAATCCGACTTGCCGAACCCGTCCGATGGGGACAAATCGGCTAAACAGGAGTGAAAAAAATGAGCCAGCGCTTAACGATCAAGGGGCAAGTGACCGTGCCGAAGAACATCCGCGATTTTCTGGGGCTGACTTCGGGAAGTTCCGCCGTGGAGTTCATCATTGACGAAGACGGTTCGGTACGCGTGCAAAAGGCGCAAGTTCGCAAAGCTCGTCGCCCCGGAGCGCAGGCTGCAGATGTCCCGACGTCATCGGCTACGAATCGCTGCGACCGCATTCTGGGACTGCTTGCCGGCTGCTACGTTTGATGTTGCTTGGGTTTACGCCGCGACCATCAGAGGCAAAACGAATAACGCACAAAAAGGGACAGAGAAAAAATGGACATGCTTGCCGAACTGCGCGCCATTGTGGGCGAAAACAATGTGCTCACCGAAGATGCCGACACCGCCGGCTATCTGGTTGACTGGAGCAACCGATTCTTCGGCAAGACGCCCGCCGTGGTTCGTCCGGGCAATACCGAAGAAGTTGCCCAAGTGCTTGCCTGGGCCAATCGCACGGGCACACCTGTGGTGCCTCAGTCGGGCAACACGAGTCTGGTGGGAGGAGGGACCCCTTCGCCAAAGGGCGACGCGATTTTGTTGTCTCTTTCACGCATGAACAAAATTGAGGAGATTGATGCGGTCAACGACACCATGACGGTACAGGCCGGTGTGGTTCTTGAAAAAGCACAACAAGCGGCACAAGAGGCCGGTCGGCTCTTTCCTTTGAGCTTTGCGGCCGAAGGAACAGCATGTCTGGGCGGCTGCATTGCAACGAACGCGGGCGGTACGGCTGTTCTTCGCTACGGCAACACGCGCGATCTGGTGCTTGGCCTGGAAGTGGTGCTTGCCGACGGTCGTGTCGTCAACATGATGCGAGGGCTTCGCAAAGACAACACGGGCTACGATCTGAAGCAGCTTTTTATTTCCAGCGAAGGAACGTTGGGCGTTATCACGCGTGCCGTCGTCAAGCTCTTTAATCTTCCGCAGACCACCTGCACGGCGTTGGTGGGCGTGGAAGATCCTCATAAAGCCTGCGGATTGTTGGCTTCTGTGAAAACTGCTGCCGGTCCGGCACTGACCGGCTTTGAGCTGATGCAGGCTAAGTGCATTGAGCGCGTGGGCGAGCAGATCGAGTCGGTGACGTTGCCCGGCGACGTTTCATCGGCGCCGTGGTGGTGCTTGGTGGAATTGAGTTATGCTCGAGATCCCGGTTGCAATCCGCTGGAATCTATCCTCGAAAAACAGTTCGAGGAAGGTAATGTGATAGACGCCTTTTTGTCTAATTCGGTCAAGGACAGCCAGACTTTTTGGGCGATTCGCGAGTCGATTCCGAGTGCAGACGCACACGTGGGCGGCAATCTGCACAATGACGTGAGCATTGAAATCAGCGACATCGCTGCTTTTGTCGACGAGGCGCTTGCCGCGCTCAACGCCCGTTTCGACTGGATTGATCCCTCCGTGTTCGGTCACCTCGGCGACGGCAACCTGCACTTTAATATCGGCTCCATTCCGCCTAATCTGGCCTTTGAAAATGAAGAGGGCATTCGTGAGACGGTCTACGAGGTTGTGAGCCGCCACAACGGTTCGATTTCTGCCGAACACGGCATCGGACAACTCAAGCGTGCGCACTTTCTCAAGCTTAAAGATCCGCTCGAATTGGAACTGATGGGCGCCATCAAACGCGCCCTTGACCCCAAGGGCATATTGAACCCCGGAAAGCTTTTGGCCGACTGAGATTAACCACCTAGTTATTTGGAGGTACCGCTCTGCGTCGTTTGATCTAGAGTGCTGCGAAAAGGTTACTTCGAAGTGTTGTGCCTTTGGGCTCCTGCTAATATCTACCGATGTATCCGATTGATTCGGATTGAAAAATTTCTGGGAGACCCATATGAATTCCGACTTTTCTCGCATCAAACGGCTGCCGCCGTATGTCTTCAACATTACGGGCGCTCTTAAGATGGCAGCGCGTCGTCGAGGAGAAGACATCATTGACTTTTCGATGGGTAACCCCGACGGTCCGACTCCCAAACATATCGTCGATAAGATGATTGAAGTCGCGTCGCGCGACAATACGCACGGCTACTCGGTTTCCAAAGGCATTCCGCGTCTGCGCAAAGCAATCAGCAATTGGTATAAGCGTAAGTTCGACGTCGACATCGATCCCGATGAGGAAGCCATCGTGACGATCGGCTCCAAAGAAGGTATTGCACACCTGATGCTTGCATGTACGGATCGTGGCGACACGGTGCTCGTACCTAACCCTTCTTATCCCATTCATATCTACGGTGCGATTATTGCGGGCGCAGACATCCGTTCGGTCAAAATGATTCCGGGCGTCGACTTTCTGGCAGAGCTTGAGCGCGCCATTGTGGAAACCGTGCCTCGCCCCAAGATGATGATTCTGGGTTTCCCGTCCAACCCGACGGCGCAGTGCGTGGAACTCGATTTTCTGGCCAAGGTCGTTGAACTCGGTAAGCGCTACGGCATTTGGGTTGTGCACGATCTGGCATACGCCGATATCTGTTTTGACGGCTACAAGGCTCCCTCGATTATGCAGGTGCCGGGCGCTAAGGATATCGCCGTTGAATTCTTTACGATGTCCAAGTCATACAACATGGCTGGCTGGCGACTGGGCTACATGGTCGGCAACAAGGAGCTGGTGCATGCTTTGGCTCGTATTAAGAGTTACCACGACTACGGAACGTTCACGCCGCTGCAGGTTGCAGCCATTGAGGCGCTTGAGGGCGATCAGAGTTGTGTCGAGGAGGTTCGTCTGAAGTATCAGAAGCGCCGCGATATTCTCTGGAAGGGACTCAACGAAATCGGCTGGCCGGTCGAGTGCCCGAAAGCATCCATGTATATCTGGGCCAAGATCCCCGAACCGTATCGCAAGCTCGGTTCCGTGGAGTTCAGTAAGCGCCTTCTTGAAGACGCCAAGGTGGCTGTGAGCCCAGGTATCGGTTTCGGGGAATATGGTGACGATCATGTGCGCATCGCGTTGATTGAAAACGAATTCCGAATTCGTCAGGCACTGCACGGTATCAAACACATGTTCAGAAAAGACGGCCTCATCGACCCAGATGCTCCTCGTCCAGAACCCGTGAAAGGCTGATAGGTCAAAGCAAACAAAAGCGGCGTCTTTGTTACTGGAAGGCGCCGCATAATTTTTCTCGGCTACGCAATAGCGCCGAGGTGCACGGCGCAACAGATCAATACAATCACAGAAAGCGCATTCATTTTTGTCTTCGGCCAAACGAAAGCGCCCGAACAATTGCAAAACAAAAGGAAAGAAACAATGGAAGCAGTCAAAATCGGCATCGCCGGACTCGGAACCGTAGGGGGCGGCACGTATGCCGTTCTTAAGCGTAACGCACAGGAACTTTCGCGCCGAGCCGGTGCTCCCATTGAAGTCAAGACCGTGGTTTGTCGCAATATTGATCGCGCTCGCGGCATCGTTGACGAACGAGTGACGCTCTCTAAAGACTGGCACGATCTGGTCAATGATCCGGAAATCGACATCGTCGTGGAAGTGATGGGCGGTATTGAACCAGCCAAGAGTCTGGTGCTTGAAGCCATCGCCGCCGGCAAGCATGTCGTAACGGCCAATAAGGCGCTTCTTGCGTTGCATGGCAATGAAATTTTCACAGCGGCAGCCGAAAAGGGAGTGGCCGTATCTTATGAAGCTGCTGTGGCAGGGGGTATTCCGATCATTAAGAGTTTGCGCGAAGGCCTGGCCGCCAACCGCATCGAATGGATCGCTGGCATCATCAACGGCACCTGCAATTTCATTTTGTCGACCATGCGTGACAAGGGGCTTTCCTTCGAAGAGGCGCTTGCGCAGGCCAAGGCCTTGGGCTACGCAGAAGCCGACCCCACGTTTGACATCGAAGGGATTGATGCGGCGCACAAGATCACGCTCCTAAGTGCACTGGCTTTCGGAACGCCCGTTAACTTTGATGCCGTGACAGTCGAAGGCATCACAAAACTGACGGCGACTGACATCCGTTACGCGGAAAACATGGGCTACCGCATCAAATTGCTTGGCATTACCAAGCGTACGGAACGCGGCATAGAGTTGCGAGTTCATCCAGCATTGGTGCCGATGCGCCGACTGCTAGCTAACGTCGAAGGCGTGATGAATGCGGTGGTTGTCAAGGGCGACGCTGTCGGCAGCACGCTTTTTTACGGACGTGGCGCCGGTGCCGAACCCACTGCCTCGGCCGTGGTAGCCGATTTGGTGGACATCGTGCGTATGACGGCAGCGGGCGACGCTCAGGCGCTTAAGCCCGCAGAACACAATCAGGAAACGACGCAACTCGGTTGGTTACCGATGAGCCAAACGGTGAGCTCTTATTATCTGCGCATTCCTGTGGCCGATGAACCGGGCGTACTCGCACAGGTGGCTCGCATTTTTGCCGAACAGTCAATCTCGATCGAGTCGGTGCTGCAGCCCGAAGCTGTGATCGGCGAAAAAGACACGGAGATCGTGGCGATGACGCACAGCGCTCTGGAAGGATCTGTGACGGCAGCCATTGAAGCCATTGAAGCGCTGCCGAGCACGCGGGGCAAAGTGGTGATGATCCGCAAGGAAGAACTCAATTAATCCGGAGCCGAGAAATGGCAATCAAATACGCAATGACCTATCAGTCCACGCGCGGCGAAGACGAGGGGGCGGGCTACAGTGACATCGTGCTCAAGGGACTTGCGGCCGACGGCGGTCTTTTCATGCCCCGCATTTATCCGCAGGTCACCAAGACCGATCTTGAGGATTGGCGTCATTTGTCCTACGCAGAACTTGCGTTTGAGATCCTGCGTTTGTTCGTAACCGATATTGAGGAAGACACGCTCAAAACCATGCTTGCGGGCGTCTATCGCGAGGATGTCTACAACAACGGCCGCACCGGTGAGGACTTTTCCAAGATCACGCCGACGCGGTCCATTGACGGCGGCAAGATTCGCATTTTGGAACTTTCCAATGGCCCGACGCTTGCCTTCAAAGATATGGCGATGCAGTACCTTGGAGCGCTCTTTGAGTACATCCTCGAAAAGCGCAACACGGAACTCAATATTTTGGGGGCCACATCGGGGGATACCGGGTCGGCCGCCGAATACGCCATGCGCGGGCGCAAAGGCGTGCGCGTCTTCATGCTCTCTCCTGAGGGACGCATGAGCGCGTTTCAGCGAGCCCAGATGTACAGCCTCAAGGACCCCAACATCTTCAATATCGCGGTCAAAGGTTCGTTTGACGACGCGCAGGACATTGTCAAGGCCTGCAGTCAGGATGCGGGATTTAAAGCGACGTACAACATTGGCACGGTTAATTCCATCAACTGGGCCCGCGTCTCGGCGCAGGTCGTCTATTACTTCAAGGGCTGGCTGGAAGTCACAGAAAAGCCCGGTGAAGTGATTGACGTCACGGTTCCGTCTGGTAACTTCGGAAATATCCTGGCCGGCTGGATTGCCAAGCAGATGGGACTGCCGATCGGACGACTTGTGGTGGCGACAAACGAAAATGACGTTCTCGACGAGTTCTTCAAGACCGGTGTCTACCGTGTGCGCGACAGCGAACATACGTTCGTGACGAGCTCTCCTTCGATGGATATTTCCAAGGCGAGCAATTTCGAGCGCTATATCTACGATATCGTCGGGCGCAACGCCGGGCGCATCAGGGAACTTTGGACACAGCTTGCTCTTAGGGGAGGCTTTGCCCTTACTGAGAGCGAAATGGCGCAAGTGCGCGAAAGCGGCTTCGTGTCGGCCAAGAGCACCCATGCCGATCGCATCAATACGATTCGTGAAGTCTTTGAAAAAGAAGGCCTCATCGTGGATCCGCACACGGCCGACGGTATTTTTGCCGCACGGCAATACGTGCGCGCAGGCGTCAAGATGCTTTCTTTGGAAACAGCGCTTCCGGCGAAGTTCGCCGCAACAATTCAGGAAGCGATCGGCGCGGCTCCCGAAGTGCCTTCAAGCTATGTCGGTATCGAAAATCGCGAACAACACGTCACGGTGATGCCGGCCGATGTCGGAGCGGTGAAGAAGTTCATCTCCGAAACACTTAAGGCGTAGTCGTTTTCAGCAAACTTCGCAAAAAAGAGCCGGAATTCGATTGAAAACCGGCTCTTTGTCCGAGAACAGTGCTTATTTGCAGAGAATTTCTCTCATGTTAAGCGTCTGGGCCTGTTGCTTTTGGTCGGCCGAAAGCATCTCGTCGAGCATCATCATGCCGTGCTTGGCGCGGGTGTCTCCTGAGAGGTTGTAGAGCGCATAAGCGTAGCTCGGATTTTGTTTGACGCCTTTGCCTTCGGCATAGACAAGAGCCAGATTGTTGGCGTGCATGGGTTCGGGGGCCTTGCAGAAGGCCGACTGATAGAGCGAAGCGGCTTTTCCGAAATCTTGTTTCACGCCTTTGCCTGAGAAGTACAGGTTGGCAAGATTGGTGTCGCTGCCGGCCGAACTCTTTTCTTTAAGCAGTCCGTACCAGTGTTGTGCAGACTGATAGTTTCCTTTGCTTTCGAAGTAAAGACCCACGGTGTAGGCCGCATCGGCGGCAATCACGTCGCTCGTACCGAACTTGATCGTGACGGCACGGTTGGCCCAGTCCAAGGCTTCTTTTTCGTTTCCTGTTTCCAGACAACTGTCGGTGAGCAGACTCGCAATTTCCTGCAGGCGAGCCGGGTGCGGCATTTCACCGCGGTAGACCGGAAAGTCTCCCTTTTCAACGAGAGAATAGGCTTTCTTCAATGCTTCGCGAGCCTTGATGGGATCGCGCTTGAGCGCATCGCCATCGGGAGCCCACAGGTAGCAGCGTCCCATGTCCTGATAGACGGCTGCCAAGTCCTTGGGATCGGTTGTTTCAAGAATGCCCGATAGTGTGCGTTGGTACCACTTCACGGCTTCCGAACAGTTGATGCCAAAGAGCGACGCGTCGATGAACCCGTTGGCAATGCTTTGTGCGGCGCTCGGCTTTTTACGGGGATCATCGCCATTGGCGGCAATAAAGCGGATGCCGGAGATTTCTTGGTAGGCCTTTTCAAGTTGGGCGGCGAGATCTCCCTGTGAAACCGTACCGCTTTGAGCCTGATGTTTGGCGATGCGATAAGCGATCTCCATGCTTTCCCTGGCGCTGGAAGCATGATCGAACTTGTCTTGATAGTACTCGACGATACGATTTTCCTGGTCTGTGGCTTTGGCAAATTTTTCGAGCTGATAGAGCTCAAAGCTCATGCCCAGATCACCGATCGGATAAAAGAAGTTCTTGGCAAGGAACCGGTAGGCGTCAAGCGTGTCTTGAGCCGAGACATTGCCCTTGGCGTCGTGAAAGAGACTGTCGGCGAGCTTAAAGAGCAGGTTTTCTCCCGTATAACCCAATTTGCTTGCCTTTTGAAAGGCTTCGATGGCTTTGTGATAGTCGTCCGTGGAGAGATAAACGGAGGCCATGGCCGCTTCGGCCCAGCCGTCTTTGTTGAATTCGTTTTTGACGACGCTCTCAAGCACTGCCGCATCCATGGCACCGGCGATCTTCGCAGGATCAATGCGGTAGGCGAGCATTTTCTCAAAAAGCGTTTTTTGCACGGATTTGTCGTTGACTTCCAGCGCAATTTTGCAAAGCGTTGTGTAGTCCGAGTCGAGTGTGCGTTCATCGGCCGACTCAATGGCGGACTTCACAATGGCGGCAAACTGTTCGGGCGTGAGCTTGAGTTTGTCTTGCGTGAGCGCTCGCGCAATATCGAGCGAGGAATGCGTGGGCTTGCCGTTGAGTTTCTTTTCAACGGCCTCGTAGTTGCCTTCGCCCAGGCGTGAGTAGAAGAGTTTTAAGGAGTCAAAATCCTTCTTTTGCAGGCAATTGTCGACAATTTTGTCGATTTCTGCGTCAGAAAGACTGCTTTTGCCGTTTTTCTCGGTTTTAAGAAAAACATAGAGGCCCGCAAAACCGGGGTGCCCGGCTTTGTAGTTTTCAGTGACCCAGTTCTGGTAGAGCTTGGTGCTTTCGGCTTCGCTCAAATTGGCCACGCTTTTCTTTTCGCCGTAGAGCCAAGAGGCAAAGAGATAGTTGATCTTGTTGACAGGGTAGATGCCGGCGTCGGTGAGGTTCTTAAAGACCGGTCCGATCAATTCGTGGGGCAGGTGCATTGACCATTCCATAAACCAGCGGTAGACCTGCGGATCAGAAGCGATGTTTTGCGCATACAGGCGGCAGGCATGTGCGTGCTTGTCGCGATCAATGAGGCGCACTTTGAGCTGCGGCAGGTTGCCTTGGCGGCAGACGTAGGCGGCCGCAGCTTTGTCTCCTTTGATGGCAAGCTCGTATTTAGCCTGCATCTCAGCGACTTTGTCGGTGTAGGCAGTGGCGTTGGCAAGCGGAACAAAAAGACTCAGAGAGAATGCGGCAAGGCAGGTTTTCTTCAACATGGCAGAGAATGGGGAACCGAATCAAGAAGCGCCGATTATGGCAACCCAAAAACTTCGCGAAGCTTAACGAGGTCTTTGCATTGGACAAATGTCGCAAGAGTTGACAAGGCTGACTATGGAAATTTCCGATCATCGACTATCGGATTTTTCCATAGTCAATGAAAGAATTTTTCCGAAAAGAATAGGCTCAGGAGGGGCGCCATGTATTTGCCCAGAACGGCCGAGAAAGAAATCGTGCAGCTCTCGGAAAACTTAAAAGTTGTCTTGGTGTGCGGTATGCGACAAGTTGGGAAAAGCACATTGCGCACACATTTATCTGACTAACGCCAGAAGACCGCCTGCGTGAGCTGGCGAATGAATGGCGTTGAGATTTGGGAAAAAATATACAAAATTATGCTCTTTGGTAAGATCTCCGCACGAAAGTCAACTGCGCATACAAATTCGAACTCATTCTGAAGCCCGAACAGAGGGCTAAGTGTGCTCAGTTTGTAGGTAATTGCCGCTACGTCTATAACAAGGCAGTTGAAATTCAGATTCGGCAGCTTGAAAACAAACGGCCGTTTGTCTCCTACAGGGAACTGGCTTCTCAGTTGGTTGGCTGGAAGAAGGATGATTCAAGCCTCTGGTTGTCTGAATTTCCGGCCCAGACTTTGCAGCAGGCACTCAAGGATCTTGACCGCGGACTGAGGCGCTTTAAACAGCACAAAGGCGGCATGGTCCGGTTTAAGGCCCGTGGTGACGGCGCGTTGATTTGTATGACGCCACAACAACGGTTTTTGTCTGACGATCTTGTGACCCACAGTCTCTGGCAGATCTAGCGGAAACGAGAAAGCGGCCTTGAAAGGCCGCCTTCTGTGAGATCACGGGAATCAACGGTCAAACGTTGCTTTGAGCTGCGTGAATTCCATCAAACCATAGCGACCGCCTTCGCGGCCGATGCCGCTTTGTTTGTAGCCGCCGAAGGGAGCCGTTACATCGCGCGGACCTCCGTTGACGTAGACATTGCCGGCCTTGATGTGTTTGGCCACGGACAAAGCGAGCTCACGTTCGCCGAAAACGGCGGCATTTAGGCCATAGGGGGTATCGTTGGCAATGTCAACGGCCTCATTGACCGTCTTGTACGTGATCACGCAAAGTACGGGACCGAAGATTTCTTCACGCGCAATGCGCATGGAATTGGTGACGTTGACAAAGACCGTCGGCTTGATGAAGTAGCCTTTGCCGGCTTCAGGAGCTGGACCGCCGCAGAGCAATTCGGCGCCCTCCGATTGGCCGAGTTCAATGTACGAGAGCACCTTGTCGTATTGCGCTTTGGAAGCCATCGGTCCGATGTTTGTCTTGGGATCCATCGGATCGCCCACGACGAGTTGCGGAATGCGACGCAGCAACAGCGCTTTGACCCTCTCGAGATCTGATTCAGGAACCAGAAGGCGGGTCAGTGCTGTGCAAGTTTGACCTGAGTTGTAGAAAACGGAACCAAAGAGCTGATTGATGGCAGGCTCATAGTCTTCGTTCGGAAGCCAGATAAAAGGCGATTTTCCACCGAGCTCCAAAGAAATGCGTTTGACACCTTCCAGAGCCTTTTGGCTGAGCTTGATGCCAACAGCCGTTGATCCGGTAAAGGAGATCATGTCGACGAGCGGGTGTGTGGCAAGCGTGTCGCCCAGTTTTGATCCGCGTCCCGTGATCAGATTGACGGTTCCGGCCGGGAATCCGGCGCGATCAAGGGAATCCACGAGCAGATAGGCTGTCAGAGGTGTGTGCTGGCTGGGTTTAAGCACGACCGTATTGCCCATCAAAAGCGCCGGGATGATTTTCTGCACGACTTGTCCGAGCGGATAGTTCCAGGGGGTGATGCAGGCGATGACGCCGATGGGCTCGCGAACGACGGTGCTTTGTTCGAACTGTTCTTCGAGAACGACCTTCTGGCTTTCGCGAATGTAGGACTCGATGCGGGTGAACTGATAGTCGCAGTGTGCGTTGGCCGAATAGCTGACGGGCGCTCCCAATTCCAGAGCTTCAAGCCGAATGATTTCGTCTCGGTAGGTTTTGAAGATTTCCAAGGCCTTTTGCATCAGCTCAACGCGTTTGGCAAGCGGCGTGGCAGACCAAGCGGGTAGCGCTGAGGCCGCTGCTTCAATGGCGGCAACGGCATCGGCAGGCGTGGCATCAGGGACGGTGGCAAAGGGAGCGCGTGTGGCGGGATTTTCGAGAGTGAGAACATCGGTGGTGCTTGGCTTGGCCCAAGCGCCGCCGATATAAAAGCTGTCAAAACGGTAGGCCATAACAATCTTGCCGTTTGTGTTTTTGGCACGAAACGGCGAATTACAGTAGAGGCCGTAAAGCCCCTGACTTCAGCCAGGGGATATAAGGCCGATCGTGCACCGCACGATAAAAAAACGGACAATGCTGGCGCGTATACAAAATTTCAGGCATGATTCTCTGATCATGAAAATCATCTGCG
>OMGQ01000703.1_pt1 | contig 27469 bp, 25 predicted proteins | sample 1646071 | NCBI WGS metagenome assembly OMGQ01 (sample SAMN05578585, study PRJEB25193) | human gut metagenome | biome: Human Microbiome; feature: human-associated habitat; material: feces | host: Homo sapiens | place: USA:Birmingham
CACCCCACTTGTTATTCAGTATATCATACTGTCTAACAAATGGGGTGCAGTTCACTCTTGTAAAACGCTGTATTTTTTTGTTTTTCCCTGTCGAAAAAACGCAATTTCTATTATTCTTCCTCCAGCTTTCCTAAGATAGTGATCCGTATATTATGGGAACATCATCCCTTGGCATAAACGGATTGAGCCAAATCATATCCCGCGGTTTTTTTTCATGCAAGAAAATCCTGTTCTATCTCCAAAATAATGTTTTATTGGGATTTTTTAAGCGTCTTGATAGAGTTTAGAATTTCCTCTAAAAAGCCGGCGCCCGCATTCTGTTCTTGTTCTATTCTCTTTTGCAGTTCTTGAGATATTTTAAGTTCCACAGAAAGCAAAGCGTATTTCGCGTTTTTTCTTCTTTTGGAGAGCGGGGTCACATCCAGCACTTTACACCAGATGCTGTTGGGCATAAGCTGCAGCATATGGTGCAGAACCTGCACCGCATCCCCAAAGTATAGCAGTTCTCCTGTATCGTGAACAAACGTCATCAACCCAAAATTGCCTTTTCCCGATAGTGTCCCTATGCGCCCATCTTCAGAAAAAAGCATAACGTCGTCATTTTCACCTTGTTTCAATAACAGCTTTTGACCTGTTTGGATATGTTCAAATCTTTCTTTGATTTCATCTGTGTCAAGACCAGATACTTTTATTTCCCCCTTCATCATTTCTTTGCATACATCAAGATAGTAAAAATCATCCCGCTTTCTATTGCTTTCTCCTGCTTCCCTGCCCCTTAGCAACGATTCAAAATAACTTTTTGGTTTTCCCCATGTTTCCAGGTACTGCGCTTCAATATCTTCCGCGCTTAACGGTGGTTCTTTAGATGGATCATATTCTTCGCTATGAGGATCTTGATAAATCTGGATATAGCTTTGCGTCAATTTCGCGCTTCCGGCAGGAGAATAGAATGATTCCATATAAGGCTGCGTTTCCTGAATGCCGCCTTCATTATGTATCTCTGCATAGAGCTCTATATCTGGATTATCCGCGCTTATTTCCCGAAACACTGTTTCATACTCCAAAACCGCTAACCATCGGCGCACCATATATCCGCAGGAAAAAAAACCTACCTGATCCATTTCTCCTGCTTGGTCAAAATTTTCTGTGAGACCATATGGCTCCCCAGCTTTACCCACTTCAGTCGGTTTTAAAAACATTTCGTACAGATAGCTGTATTCTGTTTTCAGAGCCGCTTGTTCCGCCATAAAACGCAGCGCTTTCATAACATCTTTTTTTGTTCCTTTGATGGCAAATCTTCTTTTATAAACATCCGGCATAAAAACAACCTCCTTCCGAAACAAAAACGGTCTTCTAAATATAAGAATACTGCATTCGAACAACCGATCTAATGATATCTATTTTGAGATAAAAATGCATTGTAAATTCTTGCACTGTTTTTGGGATCTCTTTTTCAATTGATTCCTCTGTGTCTGAGCAGATTTTCTCTATCCCTCCAGCGCCAAAATCGAGCAGCTATCCGCAGCACGATACCCATGGAATGGTATCTGGTCCAAAGGCTTCATAAAATTGGAGGAAGGGAGCATGGAGTTCTTCATTGTCAATGAAATCTCCCTCTATCACCTTCCACGTCCTCAGATTCTGCCTCCATGCGGAGATCTTTGTCATGCATCAACTTTAAGAGCAGATCATACCGCCCTGTTGTCAGCGGGCTTACCGGCTTTCCGTTTATTCCGGATTGATCCTCAATTTCCCTTATGCGAAAACAATAAAAAGCCGCATAAAAAATGTTTCACACTGTCGTCTCTCAATTTTCGAGGTAATGCTGGACCTGCATCGCAAAACTCTGTTATCATTCCACCTCGTCCGGACGGTAATCATTGATCGACTTATAATTCTTCCCATTCCTTTGTATCTGGAGAAAACTCTCTGCTGAATTGTGGGAACGGGTCCTCATCAAACTCTTGCAGCTCGTATATGATCTGGTCATGATCGGGCGCCCAGTTATCAAATATATCCGTAAAACAAATATTGTCTGCTACCCATTCGCTCAGTTTCTCTGTGTCGGGATTCGTACAAAACTGAACGAGATAGCCCACCGCTGCCTCGCTGCCGGAATCATCACTGAGAACAGCCTCACATGTCGTCCGCTCATAGTGTAATTCACCGTCCTCGCTTGTAAATACGCCTACCTCATGGTTACGGAGACCCATGCCGCCCTCTTTGTCCTCAAAGTCAACTTCCATGCTGAGCACATTCTCCTGCATCAGCTTTAAGCGCAGGTCATACTGCTCTGTTGTCAGCGGACGTATGGGATTTCCGTTTCTTTTGGGCTGATCCTCGATCTACGACCTCGTCCAGCTGTCAAAACCCCCTAGCGTTCCGGAAAACGACCAGCGTCCGCTGCCGTTAAACTCTATTGTTGTTTTGTCGACCGTAGGATATTCATATACCCGCATACCATACTCGCCGTAAAATTTCCATGCGTCCAGAACCGGTTTCAACGCTTCCACAGCCGCTTCGGTCCAGTCTCCTTTCAAAGTAAGTGTTCCATTCGCACTTGAAATGTTTGCCATACACGTACCTTCTTAAAATTTTATCTGCACAATCACCATTCTGCATCTTCCACAAATTCAGAACTGCCTTTTTCCCGGTCATAGAAAAATCGTACATGGGTATTTTGCAGTTCTCCTTCTTCTTCCGGCGGTACCCAAAGCCCTGCGTCCCATGATACCGACTGTATGGAATCGGTCAAGCGTTTCCGGTTTTCAAACGCCTCCTGCATCAATGCCACTTGATCTTCATTATAATAAAATCCCTTCGGAAAATCAGGTGATGAAACGTCCTTGAGATTCACTTCTGCCAGCAGCATCAACAGACACTCCAGCACTTCCTCTACTTTTGTCGGGTCTTGCAGGGACATAAAATCCTCCGGGTCGATATCAATCTCGTCTTCTTCCACTTCAAACATCACATTCCAGGGAATATCCGCATCCCGATATTTTTCCAGCAATTTCGCAATTTCCTCACTTTTCATATGAATAATCACAAACGAACTGCTGCTGGAATTGGTGACAAAATCCGTTCGGATCTTCATAAAACATCCCTTCCTTTTTTCCTTCTGCATCAATCGCTTTTTGCCGATGTATCACCCATCCTGCGTTCCTTTTCCGCAGCTTACAGCGCTTCAAATGGATACCCCTTCTCTTTGGCAAACTGTTCCGCATAAGATCCCTCCGGCGCATGAATAGTAAACAGCGGACATCCATAAAACGCACAGTCGTCAATCTCCGTCACACTTGCCGGCAGTGTGACATCACGCAGGCTTTCACAATCGGCAAATGCGTCACACGCAATCTCCTCAACCCCTTCTGACAGGATCACTTCTATTAAGTCCATACAGCCTTCAAACGCGTTGGGAACCTCTTTTACACCGCCGGGAATAGTCACAGACGTCAGCGCGGTGCCTTCAAACGCACGCTCCTGAATGGTTGTAAAACCTTCCGGGAAGGTAATACCCGTCAGATTCTCAAGACAATCATCAAAAGCATTCGAACCAATTTCCTGCACACCGTCTGGTATAGTCACCTGTCCGCCTTCGCCAGTGTAACGCACCAGCACACCATATTTGACCACAAATTTCCCTTTTTCCTGTACTTTATCCGCTTCACACGCCAATGCTTCATCCATTTCGTTTGCTTCTTTCGCCAGTTTGCGATCCGGTACATATAAATTCCCGCCGGAAGCTCCGTTTATGGCACCCCATTGCTCCCCATCGATTTCACAGGTATACGCCTGTTTCATACAATCATATGTATACACCTGGGCATATTCATTTTCCGGATCATATACTTCTGTCCCGGTAACGGAAATTTTGGCAATCTCCTGCATAGATGGAATCTTTTTGACTTTTTGGATAAATTTGTCGTCATCCGTTAAAATCGGCTCTCCGTAGCATTCGATAGAATCCTTGAGCATGTCCACCAGCGCCGCGATATCGGGACACTCCGCCAGCTCCTTCGGGCTGAGCATTGCGGAAACTTCCGCATATTCCCCAGGTCCGAACGGTTCTTCATAGCCCAAAGCCTCATATTTCAGCTTTTTTCCATTTTTCAATTCTATCATCAGGTTCAATGTAAAACTGCTGCTGCTGGAATTGGTTACAAAATCTGTTCTGATCTTCATTTTTACTTCCTCTTTCTCTTTGACTTCATTTCCATTTCGTTTATATTTTACGCAATGTCTTTTTTCCCGATAATCATTCAGATAATCCCGTGAACTTTACCAACTTCCATCCTATCTGCGTGAAGTACTCCATGAGAAGGCTGAATCTTTTCGCGTGACAGTTCCTATTTTCTCAGAACATCTCATACTCGCTGATTTTCTTCTCACGATCGTAACGAAAAATAGCGTCGCTGCCGCTTTCCGCTTCCTCTTCCTCGTCCATACCCCATTCTGCAATACCGGTATGCCAGTCTACTGTCTTGATAGAATCGGTCAGTTCTTTCACCCTTTTATTCGCTTCCAGAAGCATCTTCACCTGTTCTTCGCTGTAATCATAATCTACCGGGAACTCCGGCGATTCCACATCTTCTAAATTGACCCCGGCAAGCATATCCAGCAAGGCAAACAGCACTTCCTCCACACAGGTCGGGTTCCTCGGCACAAATATGTCATCCATATCTTCAATATGGATCATATCATTATCTATTATGAAATCCGTCGTCCAAGGAATATCAGCGTTTCGGTACTTCTCAAGAAACTCTCCAAGCGCTTTGCTCTTGATGTGGATAATCCCAAAGGAACTGCTGCTGGAATTGGTGACAAAATCTGTTCTGATTTTCATATAATTTTCCCCCTTATTCTATATATTGCTTGGTCGAACGGCTGCAAAGCACAATTTCCCGCATCAGCGGACATCCGCCCATACAAAGTTCCCGCTTTTCACATGCCGGGCAAGCGCCTTTCATCCGATTCCTGAAATTTTCAAATTCCAGGCTATTCCACGCTTCCTCTATGGTATACGTCCGCAGGGAAACCTCATATTTCCTTTCCTGATCAAAACTGCACGGCGTCATCTGCATATCCGCACTAATATAACAGCTGAATCTGCCGCCTTCACAGGTATCCAAAGACGCCGGATGAATATTTCCGCAGAAATTCACTGCTCCCGGCACCTGACAGCTGTCCATCCCCACTTTAAACGTATGCTGGACGTCTATCTGCGCAAAGAAATCTTTCACCCTTGGGTCGTCTGCCAAAAGTACATTTTCTGCCGTCCCCTGCCCCACTGGCTTATGTAAAAGGAAAATCACCGCATTGATGCCCTTCGGAAAATCATTTTTCTGCAGCCGTTCTATAGCTTCCTCTATGCTGTTTTGCCCCAATACATAATGAATATTTGTTTTCACGCCTGCATCCAGTAATTGCTGTATCGCCCGCAAGGTATAGCTGCTGCGGTACCAGCTGACCGCTACCGCACCGCAATATTGCTTGCAAAGCGCCGCGATTTCCGGCGTCATTCCATAGCCGGACGTGGTAAAATTCGGCACCAACTGATTTTCCCGGCAAATCTGCAAAATCTCCGCAAACTGTTCGTGCTGATCCGGGTCTCCTCGTCCGCCAAGGGCAAACTGATTGGTTTTTCCCTTGCATTGTTCGGCGATCCAGCGGAAATCTTCTACCGTCATATTGGGCTCTTCTTTCCATAATCCACTTTGGTAGCAACCCACACCAGCCTTGGCGCAGAGTCCCGTCTTGCCATGAATGCAGTGCCCCATAATCCCTACATCAATCAAATGCGGAAAAGATGCTTGAAAGGGATCTTTTCCCGTGTCCCTCCCTTTGTCATCTAATATTCCTGTCCGTACATAAGCGCCGGTTTCCGTATCAAATGCGTACTTGAAACAATATTTTGTATCTTCTATTACATACCTCATCATGTTTCACTTCTTCCATTTTTATATTTTCGCTATTTTCCCGCATTTTTTTGTTTGCATTTTATTCATTATAACATTTTTTCATTTTTATTTCTACCGTATTTAATAAAAATATATATATCTCTATACATATTTTTTCATTTTTTCGTGTAAAATCCCCTCATGTTTTTTACGCACTATATCGCGTGAAAAAAGATACTTTAAAACAGTGTATAAATGAAACTCACATTTTATAAAGAAATAATGCAATTTGTTATGATTTGCAACAATATTTTTCAAAAGTATGGATCTCCTATCGAGATCTTTTGCTGTTTTGCAAAGCAAAAGCGCGGTACGAATTCGATTTTCATACCGCGCTTTCTTTGTAAAAAGTAGTTTCTATAAAATTTCTGTTATAGCTGTCCTTGATGCTTTCTCACGCTTCATAAGAATCTATTTCCTCTATATCTTCCGCCCCCATATCTATGAGTAATCCGCAGCACCACGCCCATTCTTTTGTGCCAGGCGCAAATTTCTCATGAAACGCCAAAAAAGGGGCTTCTCCCATCATAGAATAAATAACATCCACTTGACTCTCATAATCCTGCACAAACCCCAATGCCCAAGAAGGGTTGATGTTATCCCGTACCCAGTCTTCTATCTCTGCATGAGGCTCCTTAACGAACAACGCAAAAAGTTCAACAACCTCTTGCAAAACTTTCGGATCGAAGGTATCCCACTCTTGCAGCCAGACACCAGACATATCTTCACAAGTTATGCAAAATAAATCCCATCTTTCTGAATGCGGCGAAAACGCTTCCGCAAATTCTGGGAACGGGTCAAGGAGTGCTTCATTATCAAGGAAGTCGCCGTCATCCATATCTCCGGTAAATACTTCTGTTGCCGGAACATGTGTCATCACCCATTCACGCAGGATTTCTTTATCCGGTTTTTCCAAAAATTCCGCAAAATAGTCCACTGCTGCCATTAGGGCATCTTCATCATAATTTTTCCATGAATCTTTCATGTCAAATATGTCAAGTCATCCTCCCTTGCGATCCTCTTGGAAATACCAGCAAAACAACTTCTGCATTTTTCCAAAAAACTATTTTCCAATGTCTTCCTCACGGAAAAGTATTTTACGCCTTATAGCATTTTGAAGCTTTGTAAACTTTCTGCTGAAATCACTCTTTATTCTTCCTCCAGCTTCAGCACGCTCATAAATGCCTGCTGAGGTACTTCTACGCTGCCAATCTGGCGCATTCTCTTTTTCCCTTCCTTCTGTTTTTCCAACAGTTTTTTCTTACGGGAAATGTCACCGCCGTAGCATTTCGCCAATACATCTTTACGCAGGGCGCTGATGGTTTCTCTGGCAATGATCTTGCTGCCGATAGCCGCCTGAATGGGAATTTCAAACAGATGTCTAGGAATTTCTTTTTTCAGTTTTTCGCACATCTTTCTGCCCCGTTCCACAGCGGAATCTTTATGAACAATAAAGGACAGTGCATCCACAGGTTCTCTGTTTACCAGAATATCCAGTTTTACCAGTTCACTTTCTTTGTAGCCCACCAGACTATAGTCAAAGGAAGCGTAACCGCGGCTTCTGGATTTCAGTACGTCGAAGAAGTCATAAATGATTTCATTCAGAGGCATTTCGTAGATAAGCATGGCTCTGCTTTCATCCAGATATTCCATACTGATATAATCCCCACGGCGCTGCTGGCACAGTTCCATGATAGGTCCGATATAATCCTTAGGCAGCATGATTTCCGCCTTTACAATGGGTTCTTCCATTTTCAGGATACGGGCAGGGTCAGGCATGTTGCTGGGGTTGGACAGGTCGAACTGGGTGCCGTCTGTCAGATATACTTTATAAATAACGCTGGGTGCGGTTGTTACCAGATCCAGATTATATTCTCTTTCCAGTCTTTCCTGAATGATTTCCAGATGCAAAAGTCCCAGGAAACCACAACGGAAACCAAAGCCCAGAGCCACAGATGTTTCCGGTTCAAAGAACAGAGAAGCATCGTTGAGCTGCAATTTTTCCAGCGCATCGCGAAGGTCAGGATACTTTGCGCCGTCGGCAGGGAACACACCACAGTAAACCATGGGGTTTACTTTCTTATAACCGGGCAGTGCTTCTGCAGTGGGTCTTGCCGCTTCTGTTACCGTATCACCTACGCGAGTATCTGCCACGTTTTTGATGCTGGCAGTGAAATACCCTACCATGCCTGCATTCAGTTCATCTACCGGCAGGAAACGACCGGGGCCGAAAATACCAACTTCCACAACATCGAATTCTTTGCCTGTTGCCATCATTTTGACTTTGGAGCCTTTGCGGATGCTGCCGTCAAAGACACGCATCAGAACGATAACACCACGATACTGGTCGTATACGCTGTCGAAAATCAGCGCTTTCAGAGGCGCATCCACATCGCCGCTGGGAGCAGGAATGTCTGTGATGATGCGTTCCAGCACTTCTTCAATATTCACACCGTTTTTGGCGGAAATTTCCGGCGCATCTTCTGCGGGGATACCGATAATATCTTCAATTTCCTGTTTTGCCCAAGCAGGATTTGCGCTGGGCAGGTCGATTTTATTGATAACGGGCAGGATTTCCAGATTATTATCCAATGCCAGATATACGTTTGCCAATGTCTGCGCTTCAATACCCTGTGCTGCGTCTACAATCAGGATTGCACCTTCGCAGGCTGCCAGAGAGCGGGATACTTCATAGTTAAAGTCCACGTGTCCCGGAGTATCGATGAGGTTAAATTCGTATTCTTCCCCGTCATTTGCACGGTAAATCAAGCGAACTGCCTGGGACTTGATGGTGATACCTCTTTCCCGTTCCAGATCCATGTTATCCAGTACCTGTTCCTGCATTTCACGGTCTGTAAGCAGACCTGTTTTCTGAATCAATCTATCTGCCAATGTGGATTTGCCGTGGTCGATATGTGCCACAATACAAAAGTTTCTGATATGACTTTGTCTGTCTTTGGACATCCATATTCCTCCTAAATCTCAAGTATTTCTTTCACAAAAAAAGCTGCCCTTTTCCTTTGCGTTCTCGCAAAAAGCAACTTCTGTTTTCATCCAGTCTGGAAAAACGCCTGTTTCCCCATGATATTTTGCTTATTATATCATAGTTTTCCCGTCTGCGTCAAAAGAAACCTTTGCAAACTGGGCTTTTCCATGAAAAAAACAGGAATCTGTCAGGAGACTTCTTCAAGGAAAATAAAGTTAGCCGGAATCCCTCTATGTTTCAAGAATTCCGGCTATTTTATGATTCTCAGTATCTTCCATTGGAAACCTGTCCACAGGTTCCTGTTTTTTCTCAAGAGATTTCCACAAAATCTCTCTGTTTATTCCACATCCAAATCCAGTCTGGGTTCTGCTTCTTCTTCCACAGCGGTTTCCATGACACCGTCTGTCAGTGTAGGCAGACCATAGTGTTCACGGACTTTGTTTTCGATTTCTCTGCACATGTCAGGGTGTTCCTTCAGGAATGTTTTTGCGTTTTCACGTCCCTGACCGATACGGGTTTCCCCATAAGCGTACCATGCGCCGCTCTTGTTTACAATATCCACTTCGGATGCCAAGTCCAGAATATCCCCTTCTTTGGAAATACCCTGACCATAAACAATGTCAAATTCCGCAATCTTGAAGGGAGGTGCAACTTTGTTCTTCGCAATTTTCACTTTCACGCGGTTCCCTACAAAGTCTGTCCCCTGTTTGATGACATCAGACTTACGGATATCGATACGGATAGAAGCATAGAACTTCAGGGCACGACCACCGGTAGTAGTTTCAGGGTTACCGAATGTGACACCAATCTTTTCACGGAGCTGGTTGATGAATACAACAGTACAGTTGGATTTTTTGGTGATACCAGTCAGTTTCCGCAGAGCCTGGCTCATGAGTCTTGCCTGCAAGCCCATATGGGAATCTCCCATTTCCCCTTCGATTTCCGCACGAGGAACCAGAGCCGCAACAGAGTCCACGATAACAATATCAATGGCGCCGCTGCGTACCATAGTTTCTGCGATTTCCAGTGCCTGTTCGCCGTCGTCAGGCTGGGAAATATACAGATTGTCAATATCTACACCCAAAGCCTTTGCATAAGTAGGGTCCATGGCATGTTCCGCGTCGATGTAGCCCGCAATGCCGCCACGTTTCTGCACTTCCGCTACCATATGCAAAGCAACGGTTGTTTTACCAGAAGATTCAGGACCATATACTTCGATGATTCTGCCCTTAGGCACACCGCCCACACCCAAAGCGATATCCAGACTCAAGGAGCCTGTGGGAACCACTTCCACGTTCATTTTTGCGCTGTCGTCACCCAGTTTCATTACGGCACCTTTGCCGAACTGTTTTTCAATCTGGCTCAGAGCCGCGTCCAATGCTTTTTGTTTATCTTCAAATTTGATTTCGTCTTTGCTGTCTTTTGCTTTTGCTGCTGCCATGCCGCAACCACCTTTCCAAATAAATCGAACTTATGTTCTCATTTTACTCGATTTCACCGGGACTGTCAACCGCTTTTTTTCGTCCCAAAGGGGCTTCTGCCAACAATACTGCCCCAAAAATCAGGATACAGCCCACATATCCCCGGAGGGTCAGCCGTTCTCCATAAAGCACCGCGGAAATCACTGCCGCAAAAATAGATTCCGTTGTGATGATAAGGGCTGTTTTGCTGGCTGAGGTATACCGTTGTCCCACAGATTGGAGCACAAAATACACCCCAGTGCAGAGGATACCTGCGTTGAGGAAATTCCCCACTGCTCCCAAAGAAAGAGGCGGTACCTCTCCCCCCATCATGAGGAAAATGAAAAAGGCAAGAACTGCCACCACCGCATTTTCCACCAAAGCAATGTGTACCGAATCACAAGCGGCAATCATCCGCCCCATGAGTGCCATTTGCAGGGAAAAAGCGATGGATGCCCCGAAGGACAGCACCGCCCCTAAGTCCAATCTGAGTCCATCTGTCACAGACAGCATAGCAACACCGATCACTGTCACCACTGCCGCCAGAATCACACTGACTGCCGGTTTCTGCCGAAAGGCAAACCAGCAGATAAAAGGCACCACCACCGCCTGTGTGTTGCATAGAAAAGCATTAACGGATGGTGTAGTATACTGTAATCCCAAAGTCAGGAGCAGGAACGTTGCTGCCAAAAGCAATCCCAATATGCTGCCCACTTTCCATTCTGCTTTGGTGATGTTTTTCCATGCTTTCCAGTAGAAAATCCCCAAACAAAGGGCTGCCACCAGAAATCTGCCAAAAATCACCTGATAAGGGGTATAGCCCCAATCCAACAGATATTTGCTGCTGATAAAGCCGCTGCCGCCGATGAATGCTGCCAGAAACAGCAGCAAATCTCCCTTATGCTTCATCCTGCAACGCCTTCCGCAGTAAATCCAGTGCATAGAAAGCGGCACGTTCCCGAATCTGATTCCGTTTGCCTGTATAGCGGTATTCTGTTACGGTAGTTTTTCCGTTCACATGGATACCAATATAAACCAGACCTACAGGTTTTTCTTCTGTGCCTCCGCCAGGACCTGCAATACCTGTGGTGGAAACGCCAATAGCCGCACCGCTGGTTTTTGCTACGCCTTCTGCCATTTCCGCAGCCACTTCTCTGCTCACAGCAGTATATTTGTCCAGTGTTTCCGCTTTCACGCCCAAACGATGGATTTTCGCTTCATTGGTATAGGTGACACAGCCTTCCAGCAACACTTCGGAAATGCCGGGATATTCCACCAGCGCGGAAGTCACCAGACCACCGGTGCAGGATTCCGCCACTGCAATGGTCTTTTTCCCTTCCAGCAACATCTGTGCCACAACCGTCTGCATATTGGTTTCCCCTTCGGCATAAACAGCGTTACCCAGACGTTCTTTCAAAGCCGCTTTCACAGGCGCAATGAGCTCATGAGCTTCTTCTTCAGATTTTGCTTTTGCTGTGATACGCAGGATGGATTCACCGTATTTTGCGTAAGGCGCAATGGTGGGGTTTGTCTGGGCATCAATGATGTCTTTTACCAGTGTTTCCATGGCGCTTTCCCCTACACTTGCCACACGCAGGATTTCAGAAACGAAAGTATATTCCTGTTTTTTCTGCAAATAAGGTTTCACCTGATTTTCAAACATGGGCATGGTTTCCTTGGGAGGGCCGGGCAGCATAGCAATGATTTTACCGTTTTTTTCCATGATGATACCGGGGGCAGTGCCGTTGTCATTGTAGAGCACAATGCCGTGTTCCTTAGGCACCATAGCCTGTTTCCGGTTGTTTTCTGTCATGGTTCTGCCTGTGCGTTTGAAATATTTTTCGATTCTGCCCAATGCTCTTTCATCCAGCACCAGTTCTTCCCCGAAATATTCCGCCGCTGTTTCCTTTGTCAGGTCGTCTTCTGTGGGACCAAGTCCACCTGTGGTGATGATCAGGTCCGCACGGGAAAATGCCTGAAAAATGGTATCTTTCAGACGTTTGGGGTTATCCCCCACCACTGTCTGAAAATAAACTTCAATGCCAAGCTGTGCCAGTTCTTTGGACAGATACTGGGCATTTGTATTCAAAATATCTCCCAGCAGGATCTCCGTTCCCACTGCAATGATTTCTGCTTTCATTTCTGCACCTCCAAAAAGTTGTCTTATGATATGATACGCCTCTTTTGCCTTTCTTACAAGGTCTCTTTTGCCAGCACTTCTGCGTAATGGTCAGGGTCTGTGTTGCCTTCGGTGCTGATGAGGAGTACCACGCTCTTTTCATTCAGTCCCAGTCTGGCTTTGATTTCTGCCAAATCAGGATTCTGAGTCAGTTCATACAAAAGACCCATACCAACGGCGCCGGATTCCCCGGAAACGACTTTGTCATCCCCAGCCAAAGGTTTTCCCAACAGCCACATGCCTTCTTCTGTCACAAAGTCAGGACATGCAGCGTAAGCCACAGGAAAATCCCGCAGTGTGGGATAGGTCACCAGACAGGGTTCCGCACAGTTCAGCCCAGCCATAATAGTTTCGCAGCTGCCTGTGGACGCATGAGGTTTGCCGTCATTGATTTTCGCCGATTCAAAAATACAAGCAACGGTGTCAGGTTCCGCAATGATAACTTTCGGCAGTTTTTCGCCGTAATGGTTTACCAAATACCCCAGCACACCACCAGCAAAAGCACCGACACCAGCCTGCAAAATCACTACATCGGGCACATCTACGCCTTTTTCTTTGAGCTGTTCCACAGCTTCTTTTGCCAATGTGGTATAGCCCTGCACGATGTAAGTGGGGATTTTTTCATAGCCTTCCCAAGCCGTATCCTGCACCATAGTCCAACCATTTTCTTCGGCTCTTTTGTTAGCCATGCGGACGGTATCATCATAAAAATAGTCCGTCACCAGAACTTCTGTGGCGCCCATATCACGGATTGCCTGCACGCGGCTTTCCACAGTGCCTTTGGGCATATAAACATAAGCCTGACAGCCGAATTTCTTCGCCGCCCAAGCAACACCTTTGCCATGATTGCCATCGGTAGCAGTGATGAACACCATATCCTTGATTTTTTCCTTATTTTCTTCGGAACAAATCTGGGAAAAGTCCGCTTTTTCCAAATCCAGTCCCAGTTTTTCGCAAATGACTTTGGAAACGGCATAAACGCCGCCCAATCCTTTGAATGCATTGAGTCCAAAGCGGTGGGATTCATCCTTCACAAAAAGATTTCCCAGTCCCAGTTCCTTTGCCCTTGCAGACAATTCCGCAAGAGGTGTCACTGCATAACCAGGTACGGAGCTATGAAATGCCGCGATTTTTTCCACAACTTCCTCCGCTAAAAAAGCAGGAGCCTGTCCCTGCCGTTTTTCTGCTTCTATGATGCCAATGCCATTTTTCGCCCATGTGATCTGCCGTTCCAAAACCATTCCTCCTTTTTTACTGCACTGACACCATTGTAACGAAAACATGCTAAAATTGCAATTTCCCCAGCGAAAAACGCAGGAATCCTGTTCTTTTCCTTTCCTAATACATCATTGCACGAAAAAAAGATTGGTGCTATCATAAAAGAAAAAGGCGTTTCCATTTTCTGCAAAGGAGGGGATTTCATGCAAGGATTATACAAACTGGCACTTGTTGGAACGAAACAACAACTCACCGATTTTCTGAAAAAAGTCAATGATAACGACCCGGATTCTGTATTCAATGAATACCCCGTGGAAGAAGGCACCGGACTGCGGACAACACAGGGATATGGGCTGCAAAAATTTTTAGACCGCTATAAGCTGGTCATCGAAAACACCGGCTCCGGCAACATCAGCGGCATTGAGGAAATGGCTTCTGAAATAGGGCAGATCGCACCTGAACTGGAAATCATGCTTTTGACGCAATATCTGGATTATAGCGATGACTACACATGGACAATTTATTATAAGCCTGCCGGAGAAACCGAGCCTTCTGAAACCGAAGGAATCCTTTATAAAGGATCAATAGGTGATATTCTTTCCGTTGAAGAAGTTTTGAATTACAGATCCATGGGTGCAACAAATATTTCACTAGACATCGACCGAGAAAAATTAAAAGAATATTTAGATTCTTTCATTGGATATGGGTTGACATTTGAAGAAATCGAACCATTCCTTGACGCATTAGCTGACCCTGAGAGAACAGATTTTTCGGAATTTGAAGACACTTTTGATATGTATTCTTTACAAGATACAATTAATGACTTTTTAAAAGATCAAGTAGAGGATGTTCCCTATGCCGCAGATGGAAACGGTATTCCGTCCATCGAATATATTGCCAGCTTGTTTGCAGACTGCTGGGGTATCACCTTTGGTATACTCTTTCGCTTCCATCCTGAAACATTCGACAACCGTTTTGCCGGAAAAACCTTGTCATCACAGGCGAACCAGATGAATATGGCAAAGACGGTGCAAAAGAGATCATCGAGAATTTCGGCGGCGTTGTGCGTGGTGCCGTAAGCGGAAAAACCGATTATCTTCTTGTCGGAGCTTATGCCGGTGAGAAAAAACTGGAAAAAGCAAAGGAACTGGGCGTTTCCATCATCACCACAGATGATTTTGAACAGATGATTTCCTGACAAAAACCATAGAAAACCCCCTTCACACAGTTTCAAACTGTGGAAGGGGTTTTTTATTTTTCCATCTTTCATTTTTTAACTGCGTACTTCTTGGGAGCGTTTCTCCAAAATCTCCGCAATTTTTGTTTCGTCCACATCCCATACCTTCTGAAAAGGCAGAGGTTCCCGCCGTTCCACCATGGGTTTTTCCAGCCACATCAGCCCCAGCCATTTGCCATGCTTGAAGCCGCAGCGAGGAAACACTGCTGTTTCCACAAAACCAAGGCTGGTGTGAAGCACATAGCTGGCACGGTTGGTGGCTTCGATACAGCCATAGACCTTTTCCACATTCTGGAGGCGCAGAATATCCATCAACGCCCGGTAAAAGGCTTTTCCCAATCCTTTTTTCTGGAAAGCAGGCGCCAGATAAACAGAAAGCTCCGCTCCCCACTGGGAAGCTGCCCGCACCATGAACTGATGGGCATAGGCATAACCGCCGATAACGCCATCTTCCTCATAGACCAGATAAGGATATTTCTCCAGAATCTCCTCAATTCTGCCGGCAAATTCCGCTTCTGTGGGCACCACATATTCAAAGGTAACATTGGTATGTTCGATATAAGGGGCATAGATGTCCAAAATCGCTTTGGTATCTGCCGCCGTTGCCATTCTGATTTTTCTCATAGATTATCCTTTCAGAACCTGTTTATTTTTCATGATATAATCCGCCCCGGACACAATGGTAAAGAATACTGCCAGACCCACCAGAATATTTTCGATCATGGGCATTGCCGCAAAAGGCAGATGCAGCAGCACCAGAATGATCATAATCATCTGTGTGGTTGTCTTGATCTTGCCCCACCAGCTTGCCGCCATGACGATATTGGCTTCCATGGCAAGGGTACGGAACCCGGTAATGGCAAATTCTCTTGCCAGAATCACGATAACGACCCATGCAGGCAGGTCTTCCATGGCTACCATGGATACCAGCGCAGACATGACCAGCAGTTTATCTGCCAGAGGGTCCATAAACTTCCCAAAATTACTTACCAGATTATACTTTCTTGCAATATGACCGTCCAAAAAGTCCGTCAGGGATGCCACAATGAAAATTGCTGTTGCAATATAACGATTCATAGGCTCATCCATGAGGAACAGCACCAACAGGAATACGGGAATGAGAATCACCCGCATGGTTGTCAGCTTATTCGGTAAATTCATCTGCATAAACGACATCTCCCATCAAATCATAGTCCCCGGCTTCTTTGATTTTCACGGAAACGAAGTCCCCGGAATAGGCTTCTTCCTCTGCATGGAAAAATACCATGCCATCAATATCCGGCGCATCCCAACGGGTACGACCGCAGTATACATTTTCTTCCGGCAGTTTGCCTTCCACCAATACTTCCAGTGTCTTGCCCACTTCCTGCTGACACAGGGAAGCGGCAATGTTTTTCTGGATGTCCATGATGATTCTCTGACGTTCTTCTTTCACTTCATCATCAATCTGGTTTTCCATTTTTGCCGCAGGGGTGCCTTCTTCCTGAGAGTAGCAGAATACACCCAGACGGTCAAAGCGCATTTCTTCCACAAATTTCTGCAAATCCGCGAATTCTTCCTCCGTTTCTCCAGGGAAGCCCACAATCAGTGTGGTACGGATGGCAATATCCGGCATCGCATCACGAAGTTTTTTCACAGTCTGGCGAATGAGTTCCTGACTGCTCTTTCTGCCCATGCGTTTCAGCACGGTATCACATCCATGCTGGATAGGCATGTCGATATAATGACAGATTTTTTCATTTTTCGCCATAACGTCGATGGTTTCCTGTGTCAGTGTTTCGGGATAGCAGTACAGCAGACGAATCCACTGGATGCCTTCCACTGCCGCCAGTTTTTCCAGCAGTTCATGAAGTTTCGGTTCACCGTAAAGATCTCTGCCGTAAATGGAAGTATCCTGTGCCACGATGACCAGTTCCTTCACGCCCTGTTTTGCAAGGATTTCCGCTTCTTCCACCAGACTTTCCATGGTGCGGCTTCTGTGTTTGCCGCGCATTTTGGGAATGACACAGTAAGTACAGTGGTTGTCACAGCCTTCAGAAATTTTCAGATAAGCGAAATAAGGCGCTGTGGAAAGAACACGCAGTTTGCTGTTTTCATCCTTCATGGGTTTGTCAATATCCTCCAGACATTTGAAGGTATGTTCGCCTCCCAGAATTCTGTCAGCGGCATCTGCCACTTCTTCGTAAGCGGCAGTACCCAAGATAGCGTCTACTTCGGGAATCTCCTCAAAAAATTCCGCTTCGTAACGCTGTCCCAAGCAGCCTGCCACAATCAGACCTTTGCACTTGCCTTCTGTTTTATATTTCGCCATTTCCAGAATGGTTTCAATGCTTTCTTCCAGAGCATCCCGGATGAAACAGCAGGTATTGACCACAATGATGTCTGCCTCCGCTTCGTCCGCTACTGCCTGATAACCTCTCTCCTGCAACAACCCCAGCATGACTTCGCTGTCTACGCGGTTTTTGTCACAGCCCAAAGAGGTAAATGCTACCGTTCCTTTCATTGGTTTCCTCCTTAAACATCGATTCTCATAAAGGAAGCGGAACAACAGCAAATTCCTCTTAAGAAAACATTGTTTTTTCTTTATTTTCTTAAGAGGAATTGCGATGGCTTTCTTCAGAAGAAAACATACAAAATACAATCTTAGCAAAAATAAGAAAGCCGGAACCCTCTGCATGATAAGGTTTTCAGCTTTCTTTGTTTTCTTATGAAGATGCCCCTAAACTCTGCTCCGCTTCTTTGTCTATCCTATGAGTATACTATACTTTTTGCAAAAAATCTATGTTTTCCGCTGAATTTGTGTATTTTTCCAGCAAAGACAACATTTTCATAAAAAAGAATATCATCCACGTTTTGACACGTCAATGATATTCCTATTTTTACAGTCCGTTCTGCAGTTTTGCCGCTGTGATGCAGTTTTTCATGAGCATGGCAACAGTCATCAGACCCACGCCGCCGGGCACAGGAGAAACTGCGCCAGCCACTTCGCAAACGTCGTCAAAATCCACGTCGCCGCAAAGCTTGCCGTTTTCATTGCGATTCATGCCAACGTCAATGACAACAGCCCCTTCTTTCACCATATCTTTGGTGACAGTATGAAGCTTGCCCACTGCGCTCACCAGAATATCCGCTTCTTTGCAGATACCTTTCAAATCTTTTGTTTTGGAATGGCAGATGGTAACCGTGCCGTTTTTCTGCAAAAGCAGCATAGCGGTGGGTTTGCCTACGTTATGGCTCCGTCCAATGACAACACAGCGTTTGCCTTCGATGGTATGACCGCTGCGTTCGATCAGTTCCAGCACGCCAGCAGGGGTGCAGGGCAAAAATCCCTTCTGACCTGTGTGCAGCAAGCCCACATTCAAAGGATGGAAACAGTCCACATCTTTTTTGGGGTCTACAGCCAGAATCACTTTTTCCTCATCAATCTGAGGAGGCAAAGGCAGCTGTACCAATACTCCATGGACGCTGTTGTCCATGTTCAGCTGCTCCACCAGTGCCAGCAGGTCTTTTTCTTCTGTATCTTCCGGCAGTTCATAGGAACGGGACAGGATACCCACTTTTTCACAAGCCTTTTTCTTATTATTCACATATACCATGGAAGCAGGGTCGTTTCCCACCAAAACCACAGCAAGGCAGGGGGTAATCCCCTGCCGCTGTAACTTTTGTGCTTCCAAGGCAGCTTCTTCTTTGATCTGATCGGAAATAGTTTTTCCGTCGATGCGTTGTGCCTTCATAGCATAACTCCTTTATATTTTTGATTGATTAGAACAAACCAACAATGTTGCCGTCAGCGTCAATGTCGATGTTCAGTGCCGCAGGTTTCTTAGGCAGACCGGGCATTGTCATAACATCGCCCAGCAGTGCAACGATAAAGCCTGCACCAGCAGAAATGCGGATTTCTTTTACAGTTACTTCAAAGCCTTCGGGGCGACCCAATACCTTAGGATCGTCGGACAGGGAGTACTGTGTTTTTGCGATACAAACAGGGAAATGTTCAAAGCCCAGTTTTTCGATCTGTGCCAGTGTTTTCTTTGCTGCTGCTGTGAAGCTTACATGACCTGCACCATAGATTTCCTTACATACTTTATTGATCTTTTCTTCGATGGACAGGTTGTCTTCGTACAGCACATGGAAATTACTTTCTTTTGTTTCCAGTGTTTCCAGTACTTTTTCAGCCAGTGCTTTACCGCCTTCGCCGCCGTCAGCCCATACTTTTGCTACTGCGAATGTTGCGCCCATTTTTTCGCAGCGTTCTTTCACATAAGCCACTTCCGCGTCTGTATCTGCTACAAAGTGGTTCAGTGTAACCACAACGGGCACGCCGTATTTCTGGATATTTTCAATGTGTTTTTCCAGGTTTACGAAACCTTTTGCCAGTGCGTCCAGATTTTCGTTGCTCAAATCTGCTTTGGGAACGCCGCCGTTGTATTTCAATGCACGAACAGTTGCAACCAGTACAACTGCGTCAGGTTTCAGACCAGCTTTTCTGCATTTGATGTCGAAGAATTTTTCTGCACCCAGGTCAGCACCGAAGCCTGCTTCTGTTACCACATAGTCAGCCAGTTTCATAGCAAATTTTGTTGCGCGCACACTGTTGCAGCCGTGAGCGATGTTTGCGAAAGGACCGCCGTGGATGAATGCGGGTGTGTGTTCCAATGTCTGTACCAGGTTGGGCTGCAGCGCATCTTTCAGCAGAACTGTCATAGCGCCGTCTGCGCCAATCTGTTTTGCTGTAACAGGTTCATCGTCATAAGTATAACCAACGATGATTTTGCCCAGCATTTCTTTCAGGTCATGCAGGTCGTTTGCCAGACAGAAAATTGCCATAATTTCAGAAGCAACGGTGATCTGGAAGCTGTCTTCTCTGGGAACACCGTTTACTTTGCCGCCCAGACCGGAAATCACATGACGGAGCTGTCTGTCGTTCAGGTCCACAACTCTTTTCCAAGCGATTTTTCTGGGGTCGATGTTCAGTTCATTGCCCTGCTGGATATGGTTGTCCACCATAGAAGCCAACAGGTTATTTGCTGTTGTGATGGCATGGAGGTCACCTGTAAAATGCAGGTTGATGTCTTCCATAGGCACTACCTGTGCATAGCCGCCGCCGGCTGCGCCGCCTTTGACACCCATGCAGGGACCCAGAGAGGGTTCTCTCAGACATGTCAGGGCGTTTTTGCCCATCTGCTGCAGGGCCTGTGTCAGACCGATGGTAACGGTTGTTTTGCCTTCCCCAGCAGGTGTAGGGTTTACAGCTGTTACCAGAATCAGTTTTGCGTCGGGTCTGTCTTTGATCTGATTATAATACTTATCACTCACTTTGGCTTTATACTTGCCATAACATTCCACATATTCTTCGGGGATGCCAGCTTTCGCCGCAATGGCGGTAATGGGTTCCATGGTGCATTCCTGTGCAATCTGCAAATCTGTTTTCATCTTCAAAAACTCCTCTCTCCGATTCCAATATGTCCTTGCGCTTGCCTGTCCTACTTTGAAAAAAAGCCGACAGTCCAAGCGTAATCGCCCAGACGGTCGGCATCAATTCTGTCATACTCCATGTGGTTACTCCACTTCCGTCAGTCATATGACTCTACCAAAATGGTACTATATCCTACGAAATTTGTCAATGTGCAACCTGTATGAAATCCATATTCTTTTATGCGTTTTCCTCTGTGGGGGACTGCATTTCCTCCCACTGTGCTCTGGTGATGAGGACTTTTCTTGGTTTGCTGCCTTCTTCGGGTCCAACCAGTCCACGTCTTTCCAGTTCATCCATGAGTCTTGCCGCACGGTTATAGCCGATGCGGAACTGACGCTGAAGCATGGAAACAGAAGCCTTTTCTTTTTCCAGAATCAAATCCACTGCCGGTTCAAAAAACTCGTCTGTTTCCTCACTGGGACCGCTGGCGGTTTTTGCCACTGCTGTAATCTGATCCACCATTTCCTGTGTATATCCAGGGCGGCTGCTTTTCCGCAGGAAGTCCACAATCTGTTCCACTTCTTTATCCGTTACAAAAGCCCCCTGAATACGAGAAGGTTTTGCCTGACCGGAAGGATAGAACAGCATGTCCCCTTTGCCCAGCAGTTTTTCCGCGCCGACCATATCCAAAATGGTACGGGAGTCGATGCCGGAGGAAACGGCAAATGCCAGACGGGAAGGAATATTGGCTTTGATAACACCAGTGATAACGTCTACGGAAGGACGCTGTGTGGCAATAATCAAATGCATCCCTGCCGCACGAGCCATCTGTGCCAGACGGCAGATGGAATCTTCCACTTCGCCGGGTGCTGCCATCATCAAGTCTGCCAATTCATCGATGATGATAACAATCTGTGGCATTTTTGCTTCCGGTTCGCCTTTTTCTTCCTTCATGGCATTGAACCCTTTGATGTCACGGACACCACACGCCGCAAAGTCATTGTATCTTTCCAGCATTTCTCTTACTGCCCAGTTCAGTGCCGCCGACGCTTTTTTCGGGTCGGTAACAACGGGAATGAGCAAATGAGGAATACCGTTATATACACTCAGTTCAACTACTTTCGGGTCAACCAAAAGGAGTTTCACTTCTTTCGGGTCTGCCTTATACAAAATGCTTGTAATCAGTGTATTGATGCAGACACTCTTACCACTGCCTGTTGCGCCGGCAATGAGCAAGTGGGGCATTTTCGCAATATCTGTCACAATGGGATTGCCTGTAATATCTTCCCCCAGCGCAAAAGCCAGTTTGGAGGGATGTTTGCGGAAAGCATCACTTTCCAGCACTGTCCGCAGATATACGGACTTGGTTTCTTTATTTGGCACTTCAATGCCTACTGCCGCTTTACCGGGAATAGGCGCTTCAATACGAATGCCGCTGGCAGCCAGATTCAGGGCAATGTCGTCTGCCAGATTGACAATCTTGCTGACCTTGACCCCCTGACTGGGAGATACTTCATATCGTGTAACAGTGGGACCTGCGCTGACATTGATGACGCGGGCTTCTACGCCGAAACTTTTCAGTGTCATTTCCAGTTTTCTGCCGTTTTTCTGCTGTTCCAGAATCCCGGAGCCGCCAGCGTTGCCGGGGTCACGTCCTAACAGGCTGATGGGCGGGAACACATAAGGCTTTTCTGCCGGTTCCGCAGGGGCAGCTGCTGGCTGCTGTGCTGTTTCTTTCTGGGCTTCCGGTTTTGCAGGCTCTGCCGCAGGTACGTCTGTTGGCATTTCTTCTGCCACAGGCTGTACTTCTTCCACTGGCATTTCTTCTTCTGCCATAGGTTCTTCCACTTCCAGCATGTCCATTTCTTGAGATGCTGTTTCTTCTGCATCTTCCAAATCCGCGAAATGGAAGTCTGTTTTTTCTTCTGCTGCCCGCATGGCTTCCGCCGCAAGGGCTGCCGCCTGAGATTCCATATCCCATGCTTCTTCAGGCGTTTCTTCTGCCATATTTTCTACGGTATTATCTTCACCGAAGATTTTTTCGTATACAGCTTCTTCCTCTGTCATTTCCACAGGTTCCTGTTTTTTGGCAACTTCTTTCAGTGGTTCTACCACCTTAAAGCGTTCCGTGGATTTGGGCGGCATCTGTGTGCCCTGCTCCAGCTCATCCACCTGCAATTTTCCGCCAAATACCACGTTGAAATCCCGTTTGGGTTCTTCCATAGGCATTTCGTTTTCTTTGACAAAGTCGTAAATAGGTTCCCGTTTTTTCACGCTGTAATCCTGCTTTTTCTGACGGAAAACCGTTTCTTTGACTTCGGGATGCTCTGTGGCTTCCACTTCATGAAGCTCAATGTTGAAATCTTCTTTATTCATCACACGGCGACGCTTTGCTTCCTGTTTTTCCAGTCGTGCCGCTTCCATTTTTTCTTCCTGACGGATACGGTCAGCCTTATTTTTGATTTTCTCATTGCGCACCTGTCTTCTGACTTTCTGATGGTCTGCCAATGTACCCATAGCACCAAAGAAAGAACGTCCTGTTGCCAGAATAATGGAAATCACCAGCATCGCCAGCAGAACGATGACGCTGCCCAATGCATCCAGCAGTCCAAACAGACCGCCGCCAAAGAGTCCGCCAATCAAACCGCCGTTGGTCAAAGAACCGCTGTCAAATAGCTCCATGGCTTTTTTCGCAAAGCCAAGATCACCGGAAACATTCAGAGGATGGAACAGGTACGCCGCTGATGCCACAGTCAGCAGGAATAATGCGCCGCCAAAGGCACGCACCAAAGGCCATTTCCGTTCTTCTGACATAAGCATCCAGATGCAATAAATGATCACCAACACCGGCAGCAATACGCCGCTGATGCCTAACAGCCCTTGAAAAAGTCCCCCGATTACCTGACCAACAACCCCCATTTTACTGGTGATCTGACTGATGAACACCACCGCCGAGATGACGATGATGACAATCAGTATCACTTCGTCTAAGATACTGTCACCAAAACGTTCTCTGCTTTCCGGCATACGGGTAGTTTCCCGCTTGGGTGCAGATTTTGTATTTTTTGTCGTATTCGCTTTTTTTGCAGTTGTTTTCGCGGCAGTTGTTTTTGTGCTTTTGCTGCCCGTTTTCTTCACCGCAGGGGATTTTGTCGTCTTTCGCCCCGTGCTGCTCCCTTTTGCTGCCAAAGCTTTTCACCTCTGTTCTCAAGAAATCACTAATAAAATATTATACAATAAAAATAATCTGCTGGCAAACGAAAACCACTGATTTCATGCAAAAAACTGACCCGCTTTCTGTCGTAAAAATCAGATGCAGGTCAGTTTTTGATGTTCTTTGTTGGTGGGAATGCTCAGTCCATTTTCACCACTTCAATATCCGCTTCTTCCAGAATCTTTCTGGACAGTTCATCGGGATATTCCCCTTTGTGCACAATGCGTTTGATACCAGCATTGATGAGCATTTTCGCACAAATAACACAGGGCTGCAATGTGATATAAATGGTCGCGCCTTCTGTGGAAATACCCAGTTTTGCCGCCTGAATGATAGCATTCTGCTCCGCATGGAGGGCACGGCAAAGTTCATGGCGTTCGCCGGAGGGAATCCCCAGACGCTGACGTTCGCAGCCACCCATTTCCGTGCAGTGCTTCAGTCCTGCAGGAGCGCCGTTATACCCTGTTGTAATGATACGGTTATCCTTGACAATGACTGCCCCTACCTGTCTGCGCAGGCATGTGGCTCTGGTCTTAACAATCTCCGCAATCTCCATAAAATATTCGTCCCAACTTGCTCTCACAATCGTTTCTCCCTTCCGTTTCTTTCGCAAAAATCCTACCACAAAGATAGCATATACACCTATCATTGTCAAACGAAATCCCCTCTGTTATACTGAAAAAAAGGAAGGATTTACCAACAAAGGAGGTCTGGCTATGGAAAATATCAAAACATGGGCAAACACCCATTCATGGGTAAAAATCGCAGTCTATCTACTGACATTTCTTTTTCCCGTTCTGTCTTTCGCCTATCTATCCCTTCAATCACCTGTAAATCCCTATTGCCTGATGTGGATTGGTTTTTACAGCTGTCTGTTCCTTTGCTGGGCATATAAGGGCTTTTTGCTCAAAGTTCCTTCTGTTCTGGCAAACCTGTTTTTCATGGGATTTCTGTTTTTCGGTTCGCTTATGGGCGGACTTCATGGGATACTGCTTTTTGTGCGCTGTCTTTGTGTCCCTGTATTGCCTTTATTTTTCTTATTTTAAAAAGCATTGGTAAAGCAGATTTCCCTTAAGACAGACATTGTTGTTCTTTTCTTTAATTTCTCAAGAGAAATTGCAGCGGATGTCTTCAGAAGAAAATATATCAGATAAATCTCAGCAAAAATAAAAACGCTGGAATCAAAAGATTCCAGCGTTTTTTGTTTTCTTATGAAGCAGCCCATATAACCGAAGCTTTTGTTTTAAAAATATTCCAGATCAGATGATCAGGTTCATTTTCTTTGCTTCGAATTCCAGTTCTTCGCGGAACTGAGGCGCAGCCAGGGAAATGATCATTTTTGCTCTCTGGCTAGCTGTCTGACCTTTCAGACGAACGATACCGTTTTCTGTTACCAGGAAGTCCACTTCGTTTCTAGGTGTTGTAACGATGGAACCAGGTGTCAAAATGGGTTTGATTTTGGAGATGGTGCCGCCTTTTGTGGTGGAAAGCATTGCGATGAAGCCTTTGCCGCCTTTAGACATGTTTGCACCTCTTACGAAGTCCAGCTGACCGCCGGAACCGCTGTAATGTTTGGTACCGATGGATTCGGAGCAAACCTGACCAAACAGGTCAACTTCGATACAAGAGTTAACGGATACGAAGTTATCATGCTGTGCGATAACAGCAGGGTTGTTGATATAGCTTACAGGATACATTTCAAAAGCCGGGTTGTCATCCATGAAGTCATACATTTTCTTGGAACCCCAAGCCAGTGTTGCAACAGTTTTACCAACGTGGATAGGTTTTTTCATGTTGGTTACTGCGCCGCATTCCAGCAGGTCAACCATGCTGTCTGTGAACATTTCTGTGTGCAGACCCAGATCTTTTTTGTCTTTCAGCAGAACACCAACAGCGTTGGGGATACCGCCGATACCCAGCTGCAGAGTTGCGCCGTCACAAACTTCGTCAGCGATCATCTGACCGATTTTCTTATCATCTTCGGACAGAGGAGGATTGTTCAGAACCAGCAGAGGTCTGGAGGATTCGCACAGAGCAGTTACCTGAGAGATGTGGATCAGGCAGTCACCCATTACGCGGGGCATCTGATCGTTTACATCCAGCAGGATGATGTCAGCTTTTTCACGCATTGCTACAACTTCTGCGCCAGCCATAGGGCAGCTGAAGTAACCATGCTTGTCCATAGGAGAAACTTCTGCGTAGAAAACATTCAGTCTGGGCTGAACATCTCTCCAGTAACCGGGGATAGTGCTGTAGTTACAAGGAATATAAGTATGGATACCTTCCTGGATGCCTTTTCTGCCAGGAGCGCCTGTGAACCAGGATACATATTCATACTTGCCTTTCAGTTCGGGTTTCATGAAGGGACCGCCTTTTACGGACAGTGTTGCGTGGTGTACAACACCTGTCAGTTCGCCTCTCATTGCTCTTGCTGCAACCGCTTCGCAAATAGCGGTAGGTTCTTCCAAACCTGTGGGACATGCGCAAACGTCACCGGATTTTACATACATGGCAACTTCTTCGGGGGATTTGCGTTTTGCCTGATACATTTCCTGGAATTTGTTCATATTCTCTCACCTTTCTTCATTTATTTGATTAAAAATCAGCATACTGCCAATGCGTTTCTTCTAATGCATACAATATACGTAATATTATTTTATATTTTACCATAGCCATAGGCAAAAAGTAAAGAATCATCCATCATGTTTCTGATTATATACAATCATACCACATTTTTCAGTAATTTTTCCATGCAATTTTTTCATAGAATACCGAAAATTCAACATTTACATATGTCATACAACTTTTCTTTCATGCGATTATCCAGCCATATCTTTCCTGTATTCAAGTTCCTTGTTCTTATCTTTGTACGACATGAAAAATGGGCACAAAAAAAGACTGTATTCACAAAGAATACAGTCTTTCTTACTTACAGATTAAACCAGATATTTCTGTACTTCCGCAGGAAGTAAATCCTGTTTGCGGCTGATGATCATAATCATATCTGTTTCAGCTTCAGCAGAAGTCTTTTCCAGTTCTTCGATGAACTTCACGAAATCCGCATCACTAACTTTGTCTACAATATGATTCAGACCGTCAATATAGATTTTTTCAATATCGCTATTCTGAGAAAGGATACCACAAACAAATCCTCTGAAAACCTGAGGGTCTTCCATAATAAACTTCGGTGTGTCTACAAAACGAACACTATAATGCAGATCATACATACGGCTATTGTCGTCGTCTACGAAAACAACGCTGCCATTTGCGCTTTTGCCTGCTTCATTTGCCATTGCAATGAGTTTCTTTGTTTTACCTTCACCTTTTTCGCCTGCAAGAATCTGAACCATCGCAATCTCCCCCTTCATGATGTTGGTGATATACCTTTTCGTATTTGTTAGATTGTGTTGCAGTAAAGCTAATGCTTTATGTTTATGATGTTATTATTCTCCCTTTACTGCAAAAACCCTCTTTTTTTCCTGCTAATTTTTCAAAACTATGTACATTTATTTAGTTTCAACAAGTCGATTCCGAAAAAACAAAACTAGATTCATGCATAATGTACAGGTTTATTTGTTCACCTTGCCCAAATCTTCTTTTGTATACCGGTATACATTACAGTGAATAGCGGAACGATACCGTTCATAGGTCTCCAAACTGATTCCCGCGGGCTTTGTCATCAGGCGCAGTGGCAAAGGTTCCTGTCCCTTACGCATAGGAGGCTGCATATAAGGATAGTCATTCCACACAAAACCATGACGTTCATAAAATCCAATGCGGCGGCGTGTCAGTGTATCCT
>OMGQ01000708.1_pt1 | contig 27260 bp, 20 predicted proteins | sample 1646071 | NCBI WGS metagenome assembly OMGQ01 (sample SAMN05578585, study PRJEB25193) | human gut metagenome | biome: Human Microbiome; feature: human-associated habitat; material: feces | host: Homo sapiens | place: USA:Birmingham
GGGATACAAAAGATCCGGCAGAGTTGATGAATGTCCGTCAGTCCGCCGGTATGGTATTTCAAAATCCGGACAATCAGATTATCGGGACGGTTGTGGAAGAGGATGTAGGATTCGGTCCGGAGAATCTTGGTGTGCCTACGGATGAAATCTGGACACGTGTAGAAGAGAGTTTGAAATCAGTGGGGATGCTGGAGTATCGTACCAATTCTCCAAATAAACTTTCCGGGGGACAGAAACAGCGAGTTGCGATTGCAGGAGTGATCGCAATGACTCCTCAGTGCATTGTTTTGGATGAGCCCACAGCGATGTTAGATCCGAACGGGCGTAAAGAAGTTCTGGAAACAGTAAAGGAATTGCGAAGAAGAAAGAACGTGACTGTAATTTTGATTACACATTATATGGAAGAAGTTATTGATGCAGATAAGGTGTATGTAATGGATCGCGGACAGGTCGTTATGCAGGGAACGCCGCGAGAAATTTTTAGTCAGGTAGAGGAATTGAAAAAATACCATTTGGATGTGCCTCAGGTTACGATGCTGGCGGAAGAACTCCGTATGCAAGGTCTGGAACTTCCAAAAGGAATTTTAAGAAGAAGCGAACTGGTAAAGGCTGTGACAGAGCTGTGGAAACGAAGAAAGTGAAGATAGGTGGGACACAGATGTCAATCGAATTAAAACAGATCAATTATATCTATAGTCCGGGAACGGCGTATGAAAAACAGGCGCTCAAGGATATCAATCTGGAGATACCTCAGGGGCAGTTTGTAGGTATCATCGGACATACAGGTTCCGGAAAATCAACACTGATTCAGCACTTGAATGGGTTGATCAAAGCAACTTCCGGAGAATTGTATTATAATGGAGAAAATATTTATGCAGAGGGCTATCCGATGAAACAGCTGCGCAGTCAGGTAGGACTGGTATTTCAGTATCCGGAGCATCAGTTGTTTGAAGTAGATGTTTTTACGGATGTATGTTTTGGCCCGAAAAATCAAGGCCTTTCACAGGAAGAATGTGAAAAACGGGCGCGCGAGGCACTGCAGTTGGTTGGATTTCCGGAAAAATATTACAAGCAGTCTCCGTTTGAACTTTCCGGAGGTCAGAAAAGAAGGGCGGCAATTGCAGGTGTTCTGGCAATGCGTCCGCAAGTTCTTATTCTGGACGAACCGACGGCGGGACTAGATCCCCGGGGACGGGATGAGATTCTGGATCAGATTGCACATTTACATGGGCAGACCGGGATGTCAGTAATTCTTGTCTCTCACAGCATGGAAGATATTGCTAAATATGTAGATCGGATCATTGTTATGAATCGAGGGGAGAAGATGCTGGATGGTTCACCAAAAGAAGTATTTGCACATTATAAGGAATTGGAACAGGTGGGGCTGGCAGCTCCGCAGGTGACTTATATTATGCATGATCTGAAAGAAAGCGGGCTTGACGTTAGGACGGATGTTACTACGATCGAAGAAGCCGCAGAGGAGATAATGAGGAGTTTTCATGATTAGAGATATTACAATCGGACAGTATTATCCGAGTCAGAGTTTGATACATCGTTTAGATCCCAGAGTGAAAATTGTCTGTACGCTGTTGTTTTTGATTTCACTTTTTGTACAGAACAGTTTGCTTGGATATGTAATCGCAACGATATTTTTGGCGGCGGTGATTAAAATCAGCCGCGTTCCGTTTAAGTTTATTGTAAAGGGATTAAAAACCATCGTTATTTTGTTGATGTTTACGGTTGTGATGAATTTGTTTTTGACAAAAGGCGGAGAAGAACTGGTGCATATCGGGTTTATCCATATTTACGAAAAGGGATTGAGAACGTGCGTGTTTATGGCAATCCGCTTGATTTATCTGATCATCGGCTCTTCGCTTATGACGTTGACTACAACTCCAAATTCATTGACGGATGGAATTGAGAAATTACTGCATCCATTGAATAAGCTGCATTGTCCGGTTCACGAAGTGGCAATGATGATGTCTATTGCATTGCGTTTTATTCCGATCCTTCTGGAGGAAACAGATAAGATCATGAAAGCGCAGATTGCACGTGGGGCGGATTTGGAAAGCGGTAATTTGATTCAGAGGACGAAGGCAATGGTGCCGATTCTTGTGCCGCTGTTTGTTTCTGCATTCCGCAGAGCAAATGATCTGGCGATGGCGATGGAAGCAAGATGTTATCAGGGCGGCGACGGAAGAACGAAGATGAAACCACTGATCTATCGTGGAAAAGATTATGCAGCCTATGGGATTACCATTCTATATTTTGCGGCAGTCCTTTTGGTGGGAAGATTTGTGCCGTTCCGGCTGTGGATTTTTTGAGAGGGCATTTATGAAACGAGTAAAACTGACGATTGCCTATGATGGTACGAATTATTGCGGCTGGCAGGTGCAGCCCAATGGAATTACGATTGAAGAGATATTGAATCGGAAATTGTCTGAAATGACAGGAGAGCCGATTACTGTGATTGGAGCGAGCCGAACCGATTCCGGCGTACATGCAAGGGGAAATGTGGCGGTTTTTGACACAAATTCTCTGATTCCGGCAGAACGTATGGCTTACGCTTTGAACCGAAAACTTCCGGAGGATATTGTCATTGTGAAATCTGAGGAAGTGCCTTCTGACTGGCATCCGCGTTATCAGGATTGTATAAAAACATATGAATACCATATCTGGAACTCGGAAGTTCCGGATCCAACAAAACGACACACAACATATCATGTGTCGTATCGCCTGAATCTTGAAGATATGCGAAAAGCAGCCGGGTATCTGGTGGGAGAACATGATTTTGTGAGCTTTTGCAGCATTCATAAAAATGTTAAGACAACGGTGAGAACCATTTATGAACTAGTGATTGAGAAACAGGCAGAAGAACTGGTCATTCGTATCCGGGGGAATGGATTCCTTTATAATATGGTTCGGATTATTGTAGGAACGTTGCTGCGTGTGGGAAGAGGATTTTATACACCGGAACAGGTGAAAGAGATATTGGAGGCAAAGAATCGGGAGGCAGCAGGTGTTACGGCACCTCCGCAGGGACTGATGCTGATGGAAATCCAGTATAAGGAAATTAATGATAGAAACGAGGAGTATAGAACAGATGGATATTAACCAAAAACTGACAGAAGAACTTGAAGTAAACCGGTGGCAGGTAGATGCTGCAGTACAGTTGATCGATGAGGGAAATACAATTCCGTTTATTTCACGATACAGAAAGGAAGTGACAGGTTCTCTGAATGATGAACAGCTGCGTAAATTACATGAAAGGCTACTTTATCTGCGGAATCTGGAAGAGAAAAAGGAACAGGTACTTTCCAGTATCGAAGAACAGGGAAAATTGACAGAAGAATTGAAAAATCAGATTCTTGCTGCGGAGACGCTGGTTGTGGTAGAAGATCTGTACCGTCCGTATCGACCAAAACGCCGGACTCGTGCAACGATTGCGAAGGAAAAGGGACTGGAACCGCTGGCTGCATTGATTACACTGCAGCAGATCGATGAGCCTTTGGAAAATGAAGCGGAGAAATATATTTCAGAAGAGAAAGAAGTTCATACTGCGGAGGAGGCGATTGCCGGTGCAATGGACATTCTTGCAGAGTCTATCTCAGATGAGGCAGATTATCGAAGCTGGATTCGCAAGCAGACGATGCAGAAGGGAAAAGTGATTTCTACAGCAAAGGATGAAGAAGCCGAATCCGTATATGAGATGTATTATGATTTTGAGGAGCCGGTTCAGAAACTGGCAGGACATCGAATTCTTGCACTGAATCGCGGGGAAAAGGAAAAGTTCTTGACAGTGAAGGTGGATGCACCGGGAGAAGATATTTTGCGATATTTGCAAAAGCAGGTGATCCACAAAGATAATCCATATACAACATCGGTATTAAAAGCGGTCATTGAAGACAGCTATAAGCGCTTGATCGCTCCGGCAATTGAGCGTGAAATCCGCAATGAACTGACTGAAAAAGCAGAAGATGGGGCAATCGAAGTATTTGGAAAAAATCTGCATCAGTTATTGATGCAGCCGCCGATCACCGGTAAGGTAGTGCTGGGCTGGGATCCGGCATTTCGTACCGGATGTAAGCTGGCAGTGGTAGATGCAACCGGAAAGGTTCTTGGAACAACGGTTATTTATCCGACTGCACCGACAACACCGGCAAAGATCAAAGCGTCCAAAGATTTGCTCAAAAAAATCATTCCAAAATACAACGTTTCTTTGATTTCTCTTGGAAATGGAACCGCATCCAGAGAATCGGAACAGTTCATTGTAGAATTGCTAAAAGAGATTCCGGAGAAGGTGCAGTATGTTATTGTAAGTGAAGCAGGGGCATCTGTGTATTCTGCAAGTAAACTTGCAACAGAAGAATTTCCGAAGTTTGATGTAGGACAGAGAAGTGCGGCATCTATCGCAAGACGTTTGCAGGATCCTTTGGCAGAGTTGGTGAAGATTGATCCGAAATCCATTGGTGTTGGACAGTATCAGCATGATATGAATCAGAAGAAACTGGGAGAATCTTTAAATGGAGTTGTGGAAGATTGTGTGAATAAGGTTGGCGTAGATCTGAATACTGCGTCAGCACCATTGTTATCTTATATTTCCGGTATCAGCAGTACGGTAGCGAAAAATATTGTAGCTTATCGTGAGGAGAATGGCCGCTTTACAGACCGCAGGGGACTGTTAAAGGTTGCAAAACTGGGACCTAAGGCGTATGAACAATGTGCAGGATTTATGCGGATTCAGGGAGGAATGAATCCGTTGGATGCGACGGGAGTTCATCCGGAATCCTATGAGGCAGCAGAAAAGCTCCTGAAAAAGCAGGGATTCCAGCCAGAAGACATTACAGGAGGGAATCTGACCGGCTTATCATTGACGATCAAGGATTATAAAAAGCTGGCAGAGGAACTTGGAATCGGAGAAATTACACTCCGGGATATTGTAAAAGAACTGGAAAAACCGGCTCGTGACCCGCGTGAGGAAATGCCGAAACCGATTTTGCGTACGGACGTGCTGGAGATGAAGGATTTGAAAGAAGGCATGGTATTAAAAGGAACCGTCCGCAATGTCATTGACTTTGGCGTATTTGTAGATATCGGAGTACATCAGGACGGATTGGTGCATATTTCTCAGATTACAGACCGTTATATCAAACACCCGCTGGAGGCAGTGAGTGTGGGAGATATTGTGGATGTGAAAGTGATGAGCGTAGATCTGAAGAAAAAACGGATTCAGCTTACAATGAGAGGAATATAAGTATCGTTGATTTATTTGTTTCATTGTGCTATAAAGTATATAAAAACCACTCTAACAAACGATTTTAATGGTTAGAGTGGTTTTTATATTGCCAAGAATGCGATAAAACAATTTCTATTGATCTGTTTGTTGTGAAAACAATTCTTTATATTCCTTCGGAGACATTCCGAATTCTTTTTTAAATGCCCGGAAAAAGCTGGAGTAGTCTTTGAATCCGTATTTTAAGTATATGTAGCTGATCGCTGTCTGTGAGAGAATTGCCTCCTGACACATCCGCAGTCTTTTCTTTGTAATAAACTGATGAACGGAAAGCCCCAGATTCTCTTTGAATACATGAGCGATATGATATTTGCTGACAAAAAACTGTTCTGAAAGTCGATCCAAGGTCAGTTCTTCATCCAAATGATCTTCAATGAAAAGCAGAAGATTTTGATAGAGATGCTGCTGCTCATGCTGTGATTTTGGATGTTCCATTTCATAGACAGATCGATTTAATTGCAGAATCAGGTCGTTGGCGCAGAGCGTGATCTTGGCATCCCGTCCAAAACGGTTGGAATGTAATTCTTCAATCAGGCGGAAGACTTTGGATTGAAGTGTATTAAATCCAATTACGTCATAGTGGAAAATATAGTGTTTTGTAACACGTGCGTGCTGCATCAGATACACATAATCCGGCGAAAGCTGGAGAAGATCGTTGCAGTAATCGATGCTGATCCAGAAAACAAAACGCCGATAAGGAATATGTTTATCTTTTAAAATCGCATAATGTGGAACATTTGGTGGAATGATAATCACATCTCCGGGGTTGAGCGCATGAAGTGCTCCTTCGATATTCATCGTTACATTTCCCTCCAGAAAAAAATAAAATTCGTAATAATTATGAACATGACTGTTCACATTATAATAATGACTATTTTGGAAGGTGTCGTTATAGTAATAGATTTCAAAATCCCGGGACAGCATGTTTTGCCTTGTACTGAATGTAGTCTGCAAGTTTTTCTTCATAATCGTGTGCTCCTTTTTGAGATAAAAAATAAGCCTTTTTTATATAATAAATGAATACCGCAATTTTTGCAATGTATACAACAATTTCGTCAATAGGATTTTGGAAACATTTTCTTTATAATGAAATTAACAAATCAAACAGATTTAAGAAAGAGAGGAATAAGCCTTATGGAAATGACATTGAGATGGTATGGATCCAAATTTGACACAGTAACTTTGAAACAGATTCGCCAGATTCCGGGAGTTACAGGTGTCATCACAACTTTGTATGATACAGAGCCGGGAGAAGTATGGAGTCGTGAGCGGATTCGTGAAATGAAAGAAGAGGTTGAGGCAGCAGGTCTGAATCTGTCAGGAATCGAAAGTGTGAATATCCATGATGCAATTAAGACAGGAGCACCGGAGAGAGAGCAGTATATTGCAAATTATATTGAAACACTTGAAAATCTTGGTAAAGAAGATATTCATCTTGTATGCTATAATTTTATGCCGGTATTTGACTGGACACGTACAGAGCTGGCACGTGTAAGACCGGATGGTTCTACAGTACTTGCATATACACAGGAAGCAGTAGATGCCATTGATCCGGAAAGGATGTTTGAATCTATCGCAGGCGATATGAACGGAACAATCATGCCGGGATGGGAGCCGGAGCGTATGGCGAAGGTGAAAGAACTTTTCGAAATGTACAAAGACATTGATGATGAGAAGTTGTTCGAAAACTTGAAATATTTCCTTGAAAAGATTATGCCGGTATGTGACAAATATGATATTAATATGGCAATTCACCCAGACGATCCGGCATGGAGCGTATTTGGACTTCCTCGAATCATCATCAACAAAGACAACATTCTGCGTATGATGAAGATGGTAGACAACCCGCATAATGGTGTGACATTCTGTTCCGGTTCCTATGGAACAAATCTGGAAAATGACCTGCCGGATATGATTCGTTCACGGAAGGGCAGAATTCATTTTGCACATGTGCGTAACCTGAAGTTTATTACTCCGACCAATTTTGAGGAGGCAGCACATCTGTCCAGTGATGGAACATTTGATATGTATGAGATTATGAAAGCATTGTATGAAATCGGATTTGACGGACCGATTCGTCCGGATCATGGACGTATGATCTGGGATGAGGTTGCAATGCCGGGATACGGTCTGTATGACAGAGCGCTTGGAGCAACTTATCTGAACGGTTTGTGGGAAGCTATTGACAAGGCATCTACACGCGGAATCTAATAAGCATTCACAGATAAGAGTATTTAATTTGCATAAAATAACTAGTTTGCATAAAATAACTGGTTTGTATAAAGTAACTAATTTGCATTAAGCGAATTTGTATTAGGCGTAGAAGAAATGAAATAGCGCAAAGAAAACGAGGTATAAAAATGAAGTTAAGTTTACAGGGAATTTCGGACAGAGCGCAGTGGGAAGAAAAAGGATATCAGCTGCCGCAGTTTGATATGGATCAGATGATTGCTGCTACAAAGGAAAATCCATTCTGGATCCATTTCGGAGCAGGAAATCTGTTCCGGGCATTTCATGCAAATGTAGTCCAGAATATGTTAAATAAAGGAGACCTGGACAGAGGGCTGATCGTAGCAGAAGGATTTGATTACGAAATCGTAGAAAAAATGTATGCTCCGCATGATAATCTTGGAATCGTTGCAACGTTGAAAGCAGACGGAACAATTGAGAAAACAGTTGTGGGCAGTGTGGCAGAGTCTCTTCCGCTGGATTCAAATAACGAAGCTGCATACGCCAGATTAAAAGAAATCTTCACAAAAGAGTCCTTGCAGATGGCAACATTTACGATTACAGAGAAAGGATATAGTCTGGTAAACGGAAAGGGCGAACAGCTTGCAGATGTGACTGCAGATTTTGCTGCAGGACCGGAACAGCCGGCCAGCTATATGGGAAAGGTAACTTCTCTTCTGTATGCGAGATATAAGGCTGGAGAACTTCCGATCGCTATGGTCAGCACAGACAACTGCTCTCATAATGGGGATAAGCTGTATGCTGCAGTCAGTGCTTTTGCGAAGGCATGGGTTGAGAATGGAAAGGCAGAAACAGGATTTGCTGCATATATTGATTCTGCGAAGGTATCTTTTACATGGAGCATGATCGATAAGATCACACCAAGACCGGATGCATCTGTAGAAACAATTTTGATGGAAGACGGAGTGGAAGAACTGGAGCCGGTTATTACATCTAAGAATACGTATGTTGCACCGTTTGTAAATGCGGAGGAAACAGAGTATCTTGTGATTGAAGACGATTTCCCGAACGGACGTCCGGATCTGACAAAGGGCGGATTGATGTTCACAGATCGTGAGACAGTAGATAAAGTTGAAAAGATGAAGGTATGTACCTGCCTGAATCCACTGCATACTTGCCTTGCGGTATTTGGATGTATCCTTGGATATCAAAAGATTTCTGATGAGATGAAAGATGCAGAACTGGTAAAATTAGTTGAAACAGTTGGATATGTGGAAGGACTTCCGGTAGTTGTTAATCCGGGAATTCTGGATCCGAAAGTGTTCATTGACACTGTTTTGAAAGTACGTGTGCCGAATCCGTTTATGCCGGATACACCGCAGAGAATTGCAACAGATACTTCACAGAAATTGGCAATTCGTTTTGGAGAGACAATTAAGGCATACGCAGCATCAGACGAATTAGAAGTTTCTTCTCTGAAATTGATTCCGCTTGTTTTTGCAGGATGGCTGCGTTACTTGATGGCAATTGATGATGAAGGCAACGCATTTGAGCTTAGTCCGGATCCGCTTCTGGATACAGTATGTCCTTATGTTGCAGGATTCAAGCTGGGCGAAATGGACGATGTGGCTGAAATCGAAGCAGCTGTGAAACCAGTATTGGAAAATAAGAAAATATTTGGTGTTAATCTGTATGAAGTCGGAATGGCAGAAAAAGTATGCGAATATTTAAAAGAAATGACTTCAGGAGTTGGTGCGGTACGTGCAACTCTGAAAAAGTATGTAGCATAGAATATAAAAAAATCCCGGCGGGAGAAAAGGTTCTTCCACCGGGAATTTTTTGTTGTCATAATGTGATAAAACAGTCAGGTGGACTGTTTTGAGCATAAAAGCAATCTTATGCAAGACATTCTTTCATGACAGCATATGCGCCGTCTGTTTCTATTTTTTTGAGGATATCTGCAACTGTATTTTCAAAACCATCGATCAGAGACAGGTCTTCTCCCCAGAAGTCGATATTGGAGCAGACTGCGTGAGCATAAGCAGCAGCGTCATCATCTTTGTGTGAAAAGAAGAAATCCAGCACTGCTTGATCGTCTTTGATCTGGTATTCTTCGTTTTGGTTCCGAACGCCGATCATAGCATTTTCTTCCATGCGGACTCCACGATAAAATGCTGCATAAAAGGCAAAGGATGCAGTGAGGCATTTTGGAAGAGTGCCATATTTTTCTACATATCCTTTGAAGGAAGGCGTTACGCGGGCTTTCCATTTGGATGTAGAATTCAGAGAAATCGCCAACAATGCATGATCGATAAATGGATTCTTGAAACGTTCTGTTACAGAGGCAGCAAAGGCTTCTAATTCTTCTTTTGGCAGGGTAAGAGTTGGAATGATTTCATCATAAATGGTCTTATTCATAAATCCCTGAATGACGTCATCGTTCATGCAGTCCCGTACAATGTTTTGTCCTGCAAGATGGGCGCCAAGTACCATAGAAGTATGAGCACCGTTTAAAATACGAACTTTTCTTTGCAAAGACTTCTCCGGTATCGAGCAGATTGTCCTGATAGCCCAGTTCCTGACAGATGGTTTCAGCTTCTGCGCGAGGATAACCGGTTACGATGCGGTCAACTAGAGTAGAACAGAATATATTTTCTGTCTGAATCCAGCGGATAAATGCATCGCCAAGCTGCCATTGTTCTGCATATTTCAGAACACATTTTTCCAGCTCTTTTCCGTTGTTATCAATCAGTTCGCAGGAGAGGATAACAAAGCCTTTTCCTTCTACGTTTCCAAAATGCTGGAAACGACGATACAGAAACTGTGTCAGCTTTCCGGGATAAGAGTTGGCTGGAACATCGGTAAACTGACAGGCTGGATCGTAGGCAATTCCGGCTTCAGTTGTGTTGCATGCGATGAATCTTAAATCAGGGTTTTCGGCACAGGCAAGAACACTTTCATAATCCTGATAAGGATTCAGACACCGGCTGACGCAGGAAATGACCCGTTTGTTATTCACCGTTTGTCCATTCTCAAAACCACGTAAAAATAAAGTGTATAAGCCTTCTTGGTCATTGATCATATCTGCAAGTCCGGGTGCAATTGGCTGGCAAAGGACAACTTTAGAGTGAAAACCTGCTTTTTCATTCATTACGTCTATAAAATAATCGACAAATGCTCGTAAAAAGTTTCCTTCGACTTGTTTTCCGGAGGCTACTTCCAGTACATATTCGAAGAATTGATCCCGCAATGTTTGCAGACCAGTTCCTTCTACGAGCACACCACAGTTGAAATCAATCCAGTTATTTTTCTGTTCGTAAAGTCGTGTGTTGCTGGAAATCTTTACAGTAGGAACCGGGGAGGCGAACGGAGTTCCGCGGCCGGTTGTAAATAAAACGATGTGTGCTCCGGATGCAGCCAGTGCAGTAGAAGCAACCAGATCATTTCCGGGAGCGCTTAACAGGTTCAGACCTTTGCAATGAATCGGTTCTCTGTGAAAGGTAGACGCATAGGCAATTAATTCCCGGATGAGAGAGAGGGCATCTGCTATTTCATCTTCAGATTCTTGTGCAACCAGAAATTTCACCCGGTCCTCATCATAATCTCCGATGTATTTCTTCAATTCATCGATATTGCTATTTTCACATCCCAGACCGAGTACGAGAACTCCACCGGCATTTGGATGACGGATCAAATCAGCAAGAATTGTCCGGGAATGTTCCTGATCATCGCCCATCTGAGAACACCCATACGGATGTGGAAATGCTGCAATGGCATCAATTTGCTCAGTCTTATATTGCTGTGCCTGGCGTTCAATGGCGGTGGCAATGTTATTTACACAGCCAACAGTAGGGATGATCCAGATTTCGTTCCGAACGCCTGCTTTTCCATCCTTACGTCGATAGCCCTGAAAAAAGCGCTCTTCGGTGGTGGGAATGGAACAGTCGGTCTTTTGATAAGTATAGGTCAGTAAATCACTGAGATTGGTTTTGATATTATGGATATGTACCCAGGTTCCAGCCGGAATTTCAGTAGTGGCATGCCCGATCGGAGAGCCGTACTTGATGATTTCAGCATCTTTGGAAATGGGAGTGAGGGAAAACTTATGTCCCTGGGGAATGTCTTCGGAGAGTGTGAGGTCTGAGCCGCTGCATGAAATAAGAGTGCCTTTGGATAAAGGCTGCAATGCGACTGCCACATTGTCTTCCGGGTGAATACGAATATACGGATTCATAATTCAGGTTCTTTTCTTCACTTAGAATGATATAATGGGATGATACTTTTTGAAAAAATGTAAGTGCTTACATTCAAGACAATCCTTTTTGGGAAATTAGTCAATCCTTTTGGATTAAAAAAGTGAAAAGAAAAAAAAACAGGCTGTGTACCCTTTATCCCCTTGGCTGAGAGTGGATTTTTGGATTCTCTCAGTCAGAGGGGATGTGGTCAGATTATAATTTGTTGACTCTTTTCATAGCGGAGGTTACCATTCCGCCCAGAGCGAGTAATGCAAGTGCATTTGGAATGACCATCAGGTTGTTGAACATATCGGACAGCTCCCATACGAGATCGTTGGATGCTAATGTTCCAAGGAAAATAAATGCAAGTGCAATTACGGTATAAATTTTAGTGGATTTTTCTCCAAATAAGTATGCCACATTGATTTTTCCAAACAAGTTCCAGCCGAGGATGGTGGAAAATGCAAAGAAGAATAGGGTGATCGCAACAAATTGTGCGCCTAAGTTTTCTCCAAAGACAGTTCCAAAGGCTGTCTGTGCAAGATTTGCCTTGCCGATTGTCTCCAGAACCGGTCCGGTGTAGCCATTTGCAAGGACACCGTCTTTTGTATATAAAGTAGAAATGACTACGAGTGCATTCAGTGTCAGTACAATAAATGTGTCGATAAAGACACCTACCATAGCAACACATCCCTGTTCGTGAGGTGTTTTAACCTGAGCCAGTGCATGTGCATGTGGGGTGGAACCCATACCTGCTTCGTTGGAGAACAGACCACGTTTTGCACCCTGCGTCATGGCTGTTTTGATCGCAGCACCAAAGGAACCGCCGATGATTGCTTGGGGCTGGAATGCATAGGTAAAGATCATTCCGAAGGTTTCCGGTAAATATTTAAAACGGGCAATCAGAACGACTAAACCGCCCAGAAGGAAGATGGCAGCCATGATCGGAACAATTTTTTCAGTTACGGAAGCCAGACGCTTTATTCCGCCAAGGAAAATAAATCCACAGATGATGACGAGGATGATGCCGACAATCCAGGATGGAATACCAAAGGCTGTTTCACAGGTAGAGCCGATGGAGTTGGACTGTACCATACATCCGAAAAATCCCAGCGCCAGCGTAATGGCGATTGCGAAGAAACCGGCCAGAAATCTTCCGAAAGGACCTTTGAAAGCGGTGGTAATGTAGTATACCGGACCACCTTTGATCTGTCCGTCTTTTTCTATGATACGTGTCTCCAGTGCCAAGGTTGCCTCGGCATAGATGGTTGCCATACCGAAGAAAGCAATGATCCACATCCAGAAAATTGCACCGGGACCTCCGGTCAGGATCGCGCCGGAAGCACCGACGATATTGCCGGTTCCTACCTGAGCGGCAATCGCAGTTGCAAGAGCCTGGAAGGAACTCATTCCGGAATCGTGTTTCTTTCCGTTGAGGGTCAGTGTCCCGAATACACGAGACATTCCTTCTTTAAAACAGCGAACCTGCACAAAACGGGTTTTAAAAGAATAGAAGAGTCCGACTGCAATCAACATAATGAATAGGATGTAGTCAGACAGGTAACTGTTGATGGTTTGAACGATTGGTAATAAAGTTTCAGACATTTTTTTTCTCCTTTAGATAAATAATGAATAAAAAGAGCAGCTATATTTCATAGCTGCTCTGAAAAAACACATATAAATCTGAGAAAAATGATAAGCCGCCATCCAACGACTATACTATATAGGTGGATCGGCAGGAAATTATCACTCTGTCTCCTTTACCTGAGAGATTCAGTCCACGCAGGACCTTACACCTTCGGTACTCATACATGAGTTTTTCCAGAGTATTCTCCACCTCCAGTTTCCGAATCATGGATTCAAGAGGTTTCAACGAATCTGTTGTTTATCATAGCACAGTGATAAAGAAGTGTCAATAATTTCCAACTTCATTTTCAATCTGTTTTTTTGTTTTTAAAATCATTTCTTTTAATTCCAGGATCCGCTCGTCATTCATTCTGTCTTTGGGAGCAGATATACTGATCGCATAGGTGGATTTTCCGTTATAACCTTTAAGAGAAACTGCAATACACCGGACTCCGAGTTCATTCTCTTCGTTATCCATTGCAAAACCGTTTTTACGGGTTTCCTCTATTAGTTTTATAAAATCTACATATTTGGTAACAGTGTATTCGGTGAGCGGACAAATGGAACTGCGTTTCCAGATAGACTCAATCTTTTCATCCGGCATATCCGCAAGCATTGCCTTTCCTACACCGGAACAGTATAGCGGGATGCTCTTGCCAACCATGGAAATCATACGGATGGAATTTTGAGAAGCTTCTACCTTATCTATATAGGTTGCATTGATTCCGTCAATTTGTACCAGGTGTACGGTTTCGCCGGATGCTGACGAAAGAGCCTTGATATAAGGCCGGGCAATGTCGATCATGTTGTTTTTTGCAAGAATCTGATTGGAAAGTCCGCAGATCTTAAAGCTCAGACTGTATTTAGAAGTCTCTGGAGCCTGACGTACATAATCCATACAGATCAGAGAATTTAAAATACGGTGTACGGTACTTTTATTCAGATTCAGTTCAGCGCTCAACTCCTGAAGGCCCATTGCTCCATTTTGAGCAAGGCATTCGATGGTATTGAAAATACGCTCGGAAACTTGAATTGGATTTTTTTGCAATTCCTGTTGCTGTTCCATAGGAAAACCTCCTGTCTATCCGATGTAATCTATATTAATTGCAATCGTAATTTATGCGATATCATATAATAAAATGGCGTTTCATGATATGAAACTGCTTGGCTATGTCGTATTGTATCATGCTTCTTTTGAAATAGCAATTTTTAATTGAAATTTGATTGACAGATGGTATGTCTGGAGTATAATAAAGACAAAAGACCATAATGTGAAACACAGTTTCACATTATGGAACGAATAACGAAATTAAAAGAAAAAATGAAAAGGAGAGATTAAAATGAGTGAAGCGTTAAAAAATGAATTTGGATTTGAAGTACGTCATGTGGGAGTAAACTGTGAAAATGAAGAGGAGGCAGTTAAGGTAGCAGAGCGGTTCGAACTGCTTTTTGGATTTCCGAAAAAGGTAGGAAACAGTTCCGTATTTGCCGGTACGGGAGTAGAAGTGATGAAGACACCATACCTTGGAAAGAACGGTCATATCGCTATTGGAACAACGGATATAGAAGGTGCTGTAAAATATTTGGAATCCAAAGGAGTTGCATTTGATCCGGAGACAGCAAAGTATAAGAATGATAAAATGATCGCTATTTATATGAAAGAGGAACTGGGTGGGTTTGCAGTACATTTGGTACAAAAATAAATTCTGTAAAATATCTATAAAAAAGGTTGAAATGTGTTGACAAGGATATAATAATGAGTATAATAAAAAAACAAGAGGTTCACAATATGAAATTACGTTCCACAATGTGAAACAGAATAGAGCGAGCAGATAAGGAGAATGAAAAGATGAGTAATGTATCAGAGACTATTCAGAAAATGGGCGTAGTACCGGTAGTTGTTTTGAATGATGCAAAAGATGCAGCACCGTTGGCAAAGGCTTTGTGTGAAGGCGGACTTCCATGCGCAGAAGTTACGTTCCGTACAGAAGCAGCAGAAGAATCCATTCGTATCATGACAACAGAATATCCGGAGATGTTTGTTGGAGCTGGAACAGTATTGACGATTGATCAGGTAGATCGTGCAGTTGCAGCAGGAGCAAAATTTATCGTAAGTCCAGGATTTGATCCTGAAATCGTAGATTACTGTCTGAGGAAAGACATTCCGGTATATCCAGGATGTATTACACCGTCTGAAGTTGCACAGGCAGTTAAGAGAGGACTGAAGGTTGTAAAGTTCTTTCCGGCAGAACAGTTTGGCGGAGTTTCTACAATTAAAGCACTGGCTGCACCATATGTTGGTGTGAAGTTTATGCCGACAGGCGGGGTGAATGCAAACAATCTGGAAAGCTATCTGTCTTGTGATAAGATTGTAGCATGCGGTGGAAGCTGGATGGTAAAAGGAAGTCTGGTAGCTGAAGGAAAATTTGATGAAATTAAAGAACTTGTAAAAGAAGCGGTTCAGCTTGTAGCAGACATCAGAAATAAATAAAAGAAATAGAGACGTATAAAATTAAGAAAAGTCAGAGATTATATTAATAGAAGAAAGAGGCATATTATGAGTAAAAAAGTTATTACATTTGGAGAAATCATGTTAAGACTGGCGCCGGAAGGATATTATCGTTTTGTGCAGGCAGATACATTTGGAGCAACATATGGCGGAGGAGAAGCAAACGTTGCAGTTTCTCTTGCAAACTATGGATTCGATGCAAAATTTGTTACAAAACTTCCAAAGCATGAGATTGGCCAGGCAGCAGTTAATTCTTTGAGAAAATATGGTGTTGATACTTCTTATATCGCACGTGGCGGAGACAGAGTTGGAATTTATTTCTTAGAGAAAGGTGCATCTCAGAGACCATCTAAGGTTATTTACGACAGAGCTGGTTCTTCTATCTATACAGCTTCACCAGAAGACTTTAACTGGAAAGAAATTTTTGATGGAGCAGAATGGTTCCACTTTACAGGAATTACACCGGCATTGAATGACAATGTAGCAGCAATCTGTCTGGAGGCTTGTAAAGCAGCTAAAGAAGCCGGAGTTAAGATTTCCTGTGACTTGAACTACAGAAATAAACTTTGGAGCAAAGAAAAAGCAGGTCAGGTTATGGGTGAGCTTTGCAAATATGTTGATGTTTGTATTGCAAACGAAGAGGATGCTTCTGATGTATTCGGTATCAAAGCCGCTAATACAGATGTATATGCAGGTGAGGTAAATCACGAAGGTTACAAGGATGTTGCAAAACAGCTTGCTGACCGTTTTGGATTCGAGAAAGTGGCTATTACATTGCGTGAATCACTTTCTGCAAATGACAATCTCTGGTCTGCAATGTTATTTGACGGAACAGACTATTACTTTAGTAAAAAATATAAGATGCATATCGTAGACCGCGTTGGTGGCGGAGACAGCTTCGGAGGCGGACTGATTGCAGCAACATTGAACGGATATGATGCACAGGCAACAATTGAATTTGCAGTTGCAGCATCTTGTCTGAAACACTCCATCGAGGGTGACTTTAACATGGTCTCTATGGACGAAGTTGCAAAACTTGCCGGTGGCGATGCTTCCGGACGTGTCCAGAGATAATAAATAATCCCTATTTGCTATGCTGAAATACGGCTGCCACGAAAGTGGCAGCTATATTTCTGTTAAGAGGTATTTATGGGAGAATCCATTATTGAATCGAAAAATTGACTGTTGTATAATAAAAATATGAGAAATGGAGGTAAGACGATGAAACAGTTTATGAATGAGGATTTTTTGTTGTCAACAGCAACCGCACAGAAATTGTATCATGAGTATGCAGAGGTGATGCCGATTCTGGATTATCACTGTCATTTGAATCCGCAGGAGATTTACGAGGATCGAAAATTTGAAAATATTACACAGGTATGGCTGGGCGGAGACCATTATAAGTGGCGCCAGATGCGTTCAAATGGGGTAGAAGAAAAGTATATAACAGGAGATGCATCGGATCGCGAAAAGTTTCAGAAATGGGCGGAGACTTTAGAGATGGCAATTGGAAACCCATTGTATCATTGGAGTCACCTGGAATTGAAACGTTATTTTGGTTATGAAGGATATTTGAATGGAGAAACAGCAGAGGAAGTATGGAATTTGTGCAATGCAAAGCTGGCAGAGGATGGAATGTCCACAAGAAATCTGATCAGACAGTCTAATGTAACTCTGGTATGTACAACAGATGATCCGGTAGATTCTCTGGAATGGCATAAAAAAATAGCAGAAGATCCGACTTTTGATGTACAGGTGCTTCCGGCATGGAGACCGGACAAGGCCATGAATCTGGAAAAAGCAGATTATTTGGAATATCTGGAAAAATTAAGTGAAGTGAGTAAAATTCAAGTTACGAGTTTCAAGACATTGATCGAAGCATTGAAAAATCGAATGGATTTCTTCGAGGAGAATGGCTGTACAGTATCTGATCATGGTCTGGAATATGTCATGTATCAGCCGGCGAGTGAGGATGATATTGAAAAGATTTTTGCAAAACGTCTGAGCGGAGAAATGGTAACTCGTCAGGAAGAGCTGCAGTTTAAGACTGCTTATATGGTAGCGCTTGGAAAAGAGTACCATAAGAAAAACTGGGTAATGCAGTTACATTATGGAGTCAAAAGAGATAACAATCAGAGTATTTTCCGTAAGCTGGGACCGGATGCGGGAATTGACTGCATCAATAACTATGCACCTTCATCTGAAATGGCAGCATATTTAAATGCACTTGCAGAGAATGATGAACTGCCGAAAACGATTTTGTATTCGCTGAATCCGGTAGATAATGCAGCAATCGGAACGATCATCGGATGTTTCCAGGGACCGGAAACTGTCGGTAAGATTCAACAGGGCAGTGCATGGTGGTTCAATGACCATAAGACAGGAATGATGGAACAGATGACCTCATTGGCAAGCCTTGGTCTTCTCGGAAATTTTATAGGTATGCTTACAGATTCCAGAAGTTTTCTGTCCTATACCAGACACGAATATTTCAGACGGATTCTCTGTGAACTGATTGGCGGCTGGGTAGAAAATGGAGAATATCCGGCGGATTATACGACTTTGGAGAAGATGATCAAAGGAATTTCTTATAATAATGCGGTTCGTTATTTTGGATTTGATCTGTAATAATATAAAAAATAGCAGACATATCTGTCAGGTAATGTAAATGAAAAAGCGGGGATTCGGTGAAGATGCCGAATTCCCGCTTTTATTTAAAGGTAAGAGGTCATATTTGATTAGAAAACGGTTTTTATGAAATTTCTCCCCGATATTCTTTCGGGGTTTTTCCAATATATTTTTTGAAAATCTTTGTAAAATAATTGACATCTGGGATGCCGCAGTATTGTGCGATATTTTGGATCTGCATATTGGTTGAGTTGAGCAGAAAAACGGCATTATCCATTCTTTTTTTGTTTACATAATCGGTCAAAGTCATTCCCGTTTCCTTTTTAAATAAAGTAGAAAGATAGCTTGCATTTACATTTAGTAATTGCGCCTGTGTCTTTAAACTTAAGTCGGCGGTCAGGTCCGCATCGATACGAGTGACTACTTTTTGAACCAGAAGAGAGAAACCTTTCATAGAATGATTCTTTACTAAAAGACAGTATTTATGAATCATTTCCTTTTGCAGCGCTGTACCACCCTCCGGAGTCGTGAGCTGTTCGATTTTCCGGGCAAATCGAGAAGACAGGCTGTCGATATGCATAGGATGGACCGAACCTTGTTCCGCACCTTTTCGAAGAAGGGTATTCATAATGATGCAGTAATTCTTAATGTCTCGTACAGGATCCGGAACGCGCTGTTCCAGAGTCAGGAAGGAATTGCTTGTGATTGCCATTTCTGCCTTATGTACCAGTCCCTGTGAAATAGCGTGGATCAAAAGATTTTCTGCCTCGTATCGTTTTTCCAGAATCTCCATCGTGAAAAAGGCATCTTCTGTATCCGGCAGGTCGGATCTTGAGGTGATCGGTTCCGTATTGTCTGAAAGTCGATTGTCGATGGTTTCTACGGTGAAATTTTCAAGTCCTCCCCACAAGTATTCCCCTAAGGTAGTGGTCAGAGAAAACAAAGCATCTTCATTGGAAAGTGTAATCAAAGAAGTATAGAACTTTTGCAGTTCTGCAAATTTATGCGGGGAAAGTGTAAGCTGCTCGGCTAAGTGAAGTAATAACTGTTTTGTAATTTCTCGTGTGGAATACGGTCCGATAAACAAATAGCAAGGAGGTTTTTGCGGATCCGGAAGCTGGATGCAAATATAGTTGCAGAAAAAAGCATCCTGAATGCGGTAAATTACATTCGGCTGTATGATCGGCGGTGTATTGGAAAATAGTTTGCTGTAATCATTTTCGTTATAGATCATGCGACGCAGACCGAGATCAAATTCTGGTATTTCTTTGCTCGTGGTGTCGATGATACATGTATGTATGTGAAAATTATTTAATAATCGGTTTACAAATTCTAATTGTATATCGTAATGCATAGAAAACCTCACTTCTTATCATAATATATCTTGTATGAAATTGGAACTTGCCATAAAAATAGGAATTCCAAAACAATAGTAAAATTCTCTTCTATTATCGTATAATTTTTAGGGAAAATCAAGTACAAATAAAAAAAATACGGGAATGACTAAAAATATTTCTAACAGAAAAAAGGGAGAGAGATTAAAATAAAGACATCAAAACGTTTGGTATAAGTACATATCTGGTAACATTAAGAAGGAGGAAAATGGTATGCGCAATATTATCAATCTGAACAAAGAATGGAAATTTATTCAAAAGGATGCAGGACTTCCGACTGTACTTCCAACAGACTGGCAGCAGGTAGATTTGCCACATACATGGAATGCAGTAGATGGTCATGACGGAAATGGAAGTTATGACAGAGGAAGATACTGGTATGCAAAAACATTTGCAACACCGAAGCAGGCATTTGGCGGAGATCGGATTTTTGTGGAAGTATTGGCAGCAGGACAGCAGGCAACGGTATATGTGAATGGAACAGAGGTGACCTACCATGAAGGAGGTTATTCTATTTTCCGCGTGGATATTACAGAACAATGTAAAGAAGAAGGGGAAAATCTTCTGGTAATCGCATGCAGCAATGAATACAAAGACAGTGTATATCCGCAGTCTGCAGACTTTACATTCTATGGTGGATTGTATCGTGGTGTAAATATTATCAGCGTTCCGGAAGCACATTTTGATCTGGAGTATTACGGAGGTCCTGGAATTCAGGTAACCCCAACACCTTGCGAATGCGGCGGTGCAGAGTTTGAGATTGTATCTTATGTAAAAAATGCAGATGAAAACTTTACAGTACTGTATTCAATTTGTGATGCAGAAGGGAAAGAAGTTGCTTCCGCATGCCGTCCGGCAGATGAGACAAGCGTAAAAATTTACGTTCCGGATGCAGAAAAATGGGAAATTGACGCGCCATATCTTTATACTGTGACTGCACAACTGCAGAGAAGAAATGAGTGTTTTGATGAAGTAACTGTAAAAGCCGGTGTGAGAAGTTTTTCCTGTGATCCGAACAAGGGATTTATTATCAATGGCGTAGAGACTCCATTGCGTGGAGTGAGCCGTCATCAGGATATGCTGTATAAAGGCAATGCATTGACAAGAGAAGATCACTATGAAGATGCTAGAATTATTAAGGAATTGGGAGCAAATACGATTCGTCTGGCACATTATCAGCATAGTCAGGATTTCTATGATGCATGTGATGAGATGGGATTTGTCGTATGGGCAGAGATTCCGTTTATCAGTGTGATGAATAAGGATCCGGAGGCTCATCAGAACTGTATCAGTCAGTTAAAAGAGCTGATCATTCAGAATTACAATCATCCATCCATCTGTTTCTGGGGAATTTCCAATGAAATCCTCATCGGTGGTATTTCTGAGCAACTGGTGGAAAATCATAAAGAACTGAACGCACTTGCAAAAGAATTAGATCCAACCAGATTGACAACAATCGCACATGTCAGCATGACTCCGGTAGATGGCCCGATGCATACACTGACAGATGTAATCAGCTATAACCACTATTTTGGATGGTATGGCGGAAAAATGGAAGACAATGGACCATGGCTGGATATGTTCCATGAAAAACATCCGGATATCTGCCTGGGAATGTCTGAATATGGATGTGAAGGCATCATCACATATCATGGACCGAATCCTGCTTGTAAAGATTACAGTGAAGAATATCAGGCATTGTATCACGAGCATATGGCAAAAGTATTTGATGAGCGTCCATGGATCTGGTCTTCTCATGTATGGAATATGTTTGATTTTGGTTGTGCAGCCCGTGATGAAGGTGGCGTTTCCGGAAGAAATAACAAGGGTCTTGTTACAATGGATCGTAAGACAAAGAAAGACAGCTATTATATTTACAAAGCATATTGGAATAAAGAACCAATGGTACATGTATGTGGAAGACGTTATGCACAGCGTGCCGGAGAGACGACAGAAATCCGCGTATACTCCAACCAGCCGACAGTTACATTATATCTGAATGGAGAAAAAGCCGGTGAGTTGAGTGCCGATAAGGTATTTGTCTTTGAAGTTGCATTGCATGAGGGTCAGAATACAGTGCTGGCAGTTGCAGGAGATGTGAAAGACAGCATTACACTTGAAAAGGTTGAGAAAGAACCTGAAATTTATGTACTTCCAGAGGTAAATGAACGTGCAGAAGGTGTAGCAAACTGGTTTAAGACAGTTGGAGACATGGACCTTACAGCTCCAATGGAGTTCCCGGAGGGAATGTACAGCATCAAGGATTCAATCGAAGAGATTGCCAAGAATGCTGAGGCGCTGGAAATTGTGCAGAAGGCTGTAAAACTTGCAATGAACATGAATGTAGTTCCGGGTGAAGGTATGTGGGATATGATGAAGAGCATGTCCATGGAGCGTATGAAAGACATGGCAGGCAGCATGATGCCGGAAGGATTTGTAGAAAGCCTGAACGCAAAACTGATTCAGATTAAAAAGGATTGAACAAAGGAATAACAATTATTTTATGAGGAAAGGAAACGATTATGAGTAATCAGAAAAATGTCCCTGCATTTGGGATGCGGGATAAGATCGGTTATATGTTTGGAGATTTTGGTAATGATTTTACATTTATCTTATCTTCTAGTTTTATGTTGAAGTTCTATACAGATATTATGGGACTGGCTCCGGCAGTAGTTGGTATGTTGATGATGGCTGCACGATTTGTAGATGCAGTAACAGATGTTACGATGGGACAGATCGTAGACCGCTCCAAGCCGACAAAAGATGGTAAATTTAAACCATGGATCCGCAGAATGTGCGGACCGGTGGCAATCGCATCGTTCTTGATCTACCAGTCCGCATTTGCAGATATGGCTTATGGATTTAAGCTGGTTTGGATGATTGTAACATATTTGCTGTGGGGAAGTATTTTCTATACATCCATCAATATTCCTTATGGATCTATGGCATCTGCAATTTCCGCAGAAGCAGAAGACAGAGCGTCTCTGTCTACATGGAGAACAATCGGTGCAACATTGGCCGGACTTGTTATCGGTGTTGGAACTCCGTTGGTAGCTTATGTAACTGTAGATGGTAAGACAATGTTATCCGGAAGCCGTATGACGATCATCGCCGGAGTGTTCAGTGTATTGGCAATTATCTGTTATATGCTTTGCTTTACTCTTGTAAGAGAGCGTGTTGTGATTCCTGCAAATAATGAAAAACTGGACATCAAAAAGATGCTTCAGAGTCTGGTAACAAACCGTGCGCTCATCGGTATCATTGCAGCAGCAATCCTGTTGCTTCTTGCAATGCTGGGTATGCAGGGAATGTCTGCGTATGTATTCCCGAACTACTATGGAAGTGCACAGGCACAATCCTTGTCTGCACTGGCAGGTAGTGTTGCGGTACTGGCAATTTGTGCACCTCTGGCAACCAAGCTGTCAGCAAAATTTGGTAAGAAAGAACTTTCCGTTGTATCTTGTCTTGTTGGTGCAGGGTTCTTCTTGATCTGTCTGATCTTGAAACCGCAGAATCCGTATGTGTATGTAGGATTTTATACACTTGCTTATGCAGCAATCGGTTTCTTTAATATGATCATCTGGGCAATGATCACAGATGTAATTGATGATGCAGAAGTGAAAAACGGTGTGCGTGAAGATGGAACCATTTATTCTGTATACTCATTCGCACGTAAGATCGGACAGGCATTGTCTTCCGGTATGGTTGGTGGTCTTTTATCACTGATTGGTTATACAGAAGCTACAGCATTTGATCCAAATGTTGTAAATGGAATCTTCAATATTTCATGTATCGTACCGATCATTGGTATGGTAGCTGTTGCTCTGGCATTGCTGTTTATCTATCCATTGAACAAGAAAAGAGTGGATGCTAACGTGGCAGAATTGAAGAAACGTCGTGGAGAGGCATAAAGCAACGCGATACAGAATTTCGTAATTGCAAAAAGAGTGAATGATAGAAAATGTTCCCGGCAGGATATAGATGATATCTTGTCCGGGAATATTTTTGTTATATAGAAAACTTTGTTCTTTTGTATGGAATTCAGTACTTGCTAAATGAAAGAAATTCGCTTACAATAGACTCGACAAATTAATAATGAAGGTTATTTGAAGAAGGAGACAAAACATGAAAAGAAAAACATGGAGTATTCTTTTGGTGCTAGCAATGACGTTTTCTATTGCACTGAGCGGGTGTTCAGGTGATAAGAAAGCGGCAGAGTCGACAACGGAGAAGGAACTTTCAGGAAAACCGGTCGAAGGCGGGAGTATTAAGGTAGGTATTTCCCAGGACTTGGACAGTCTTGACCCACACAAAGCAGTAGCGGCAGGAACGAAAGAGGTTTTATTTAACATTTTCGAAGGGCTTGTAAAGCCTGACAGTGATGGTAATTTAGTCGAAGCCATTGCAGCGAAGTATGAAATTTCTGAAGATGCAAAGGTCTATACTTTTACACTTCGTGATGGCGTGAAGTTTCATAATGGAAATGCAGTGACTGCGGAAGATGTCAAATATTCAATTGATCGTTGCGCCGATACATCAAATGGAGAACCGTTGGTATCGGCGTATTCTATTGTAGAGAGTGTGAATATTTTGGATGAACACCGGGTTGAGGTTGTGTTAAGTGAGCCGAATACGGAATTTTTGGCGTATATGACAACTGCAATTGTGCCAAAGGATTATACGGATCTGGAGACTGCACCGATTGGAACCGGACCTTTTAAATATGTGTCCAGAAATCCACAGGAAAATATTATTTTGGAAAAGAATGAAGAGTACTGGGGAGAAAAGGCACATCTGGATGAAGTGGAATTTCGGATTGTTGCAGATGCAGATATGTTGGTTACGAATTTAAAAGGAGGTTCCATTGATATGGCAATGCGCCTCACATCTTTGCAGGCTGCAGAGCTGACCGAGGGATTTCATATCGAAGAAGGCACGATGAATCTGGTGCAGGCGTTATATCTGAATAATGCTGTGGAGCCGCTGAATCAGGAAAAGGTTAGACAGGCGCTCTGTTATGCAGTTAATCCGGATGAAATTATGATGATGATGGCAGATGGAAAAGGGGTACGGATTGGAACAAGCATGTATCCGGGGCTGAAAAAATATTATGACGAATCTTTTGCATCTTACTATGAGCAAGATGTAGAAAAGGCGAAGGAGTTGTTGAAAGAAGCTGGATATCCGGATGGTTTTGATCTGGAAATCTCAGTATGCTCCGCAGATCAGCCTCATGTCGATACAGCGCAGGTGCTTGCAGAGCAACTGAAGGCGATCGGTGTGAATGTCACAATCGAACCGATGGAGTGGGAAGCCTGGTTGGAAGATGTATATGCGGGACGGAAGTTTCAGTCTACAGTCGTTGGCGTAGATGCATCGAATCTGTCGGCGAGAGCGATGTTAGAGCGATTTACATCAGATGCCAGCGGAAACTTTATTAATTTCCAGGATGAAGAATATGACAAGGTCTTTGCAGAGGCAATTGCAACGACAGATGAGGAAGAACAGTTAGAACTTTACAAAGAGTTAGAAGAAATTCTTGCAGAGCGTGCGGCAAATGTATATATTCAGGATTTGGCAAATCTGGTGGCAGTCAGTGACAAATTTGACGGATATACATTTTATCCGTTGTATGTGCAGGATATGTCGAAGATGTACGCAGTAGAATAAGGAACAAACGTGAATCGTTCAAGTGAACGGATGATTGAGAAAGGAAGCGCAAGTATGAAATATGTAATGAAAAAAGTAACAGGTCTTATAATCGCATTATTAATTGTCAGTATGCTTGCCTTCCTTGCGTTTGAAATTATTCCGGGAGACCCGGCGAGAACGATTTTGGGTACGGAAGCCACAGAAGAGAAAGTCATGGCTCTGCGGGAGGAGATGGGATTGAACCGTCCCCTGCCGCAGCGTTATGGACAATGGGTGAAGGATTTTGTTGCCGGTGATATGGGGACTTCCTATTACTATCAGGAGCCTGTCAAAGAATTGATCGGGGATAAAATTCCAATTACAGTAGCGATGACAGTATTGTCATTGATTTTTATTGTGGTGCTGGCATTTCCGATCAGTATTTTGTGTGTCCGATATGAAAATAAATGGATTGACCGTCTGTTTCTGATCCTAAATCAGATCACGATGTCGGTGCCGCCGTTTTTTGTCGGGATTGTATTTACATTTGTCTTTGGTTTGATTTTGCAGTGGTTTACTCCGGGGAGTTATGTTTCTTATGAAGAGGATCTGCTTGGTTTTTTAGGATATCTGCTGTTGCCGTCATTAGCCATTGCACTGCCAAAGGCGGCGATGACAGTCAAAATGTTTCGGAATTCACTTCTTACGGAAATGCATCAAGATTATGTGAGAACTGCTTACAGTCGGGGGAATAATGTGTGGCAAGTGTTGGTTAAGCATGTAGTGCGTAATGGAATTCTTCCGGTGATCACATTTTTAGGGATGATGATTGCGGATATGATCGCAAACAGTATTGTAATTGAGCAGGTATTTGGAATTCCGGGGCTTGGAAGAATTTTGATTTCTTCTATTTCTAAAAGGGATTATCCGGTGGTGTCTGCAATTATTGTTTTGATTGCGGTTGTAGTTCTGGTTTTGAATTTGCTGGTTGATCTGCTGTATCAGAAACTGGATAAGCGGATCGTACTGCAGTAATGGCGGGGCAGATGAGAGAGGATTGGACATGAAAGGAACAAAACGAACGAAACGAGGAAGAAATAAAAATCATTCTTACAACTTTACAATTGGATGTGTACTTACATTGGTCATGGCAATTTTGATTTTGATTGGTTTTTTCTGGACTCCGTATGATCCGGAAATGATGCAGGGATCTTTGAAACTGGGAGTACCCTCGCTGCAGCATTGGTTTGGCTGTGACCAGTTTGGAAGAGACGTATTAAGCCGTGTTTTAAGTGGCGCCGGAAGTACGCTCCTAATTGGAGTTGGAACGATTCTGATCGGAGGAACATGTGGGGTCCTGATTGGTGCGGTAACCGGATATTTTGGCGGCTGGCTGGATGAGGGATTGATGCGTATCAATGATGCGCTGGCTGCATTTCCAAGCGTTCTTCTGGCACTTGTGATCATTGCCATAGCGGGCAGTGGAACATATCGTGTAATGCTTGCCTTGGGGGTTGCTTTTATTCCAAGTTTTGCACGTGTGGTAAGAGGAGAATTTCTGCGCTGTCGGGAAATGGATTATGTGATTAGTGCAAAGTTGATTGGTGTTTCTGCTCCGAGAATTCTATTTGTTCATATTTTGCCGAATATTTTACCGACCCTGCTTTCTTCACTGGCGATTGGGTTTAATAATGCAGTTCTTGCTGAGACGGGATTAAGTTATCTGGGAATCGGTGTACAGCCGCCGGATGCGA
>OMGQ01000712.1_pt1 | contig 27125 bp, 21 predicted proteins | sample 1646071 | NCBI WGS metagenome assembly OMGQ01 (sample SAMN05578585, study PRJEB25193) | human gut metagenome | biome: Human Microbiome; feature: human-associated habitat; material: feces | host: Homo sapiens | place: USA:Birmingham
AGATCGGCGGAATGTATAATGGGGATCAGTCGAGAAAGTCCACATTAGTGGATTATGGGTTTCGACTGCCATCGGCAAAGGACAACCGCCCCTTGAACTTTGAAGAATTTGAAAGTAAAATTAATCAGGTCTTGTTCGTGTCGGCAACACCGGGAACGTATGAAGAAGAACATGAACTTCTGCGCGCAGAGCAGGTGATTCGTCCAACCGGACTTTTGGATCCGGAAGTTGAAGTACGTCCGGTAGAGGGGCAGATCGATGATTTATTAGGAGAGATTAAAAAAGAAATTGAGAAGAAAAATAAGATTTTGGTAACCACTCTGACGAAGAGAATGGCTGAGGATTTAACAGATTATATGCGTGAAGTCGGTATACGAGTTAAATATTTGCATTCAGATGTTGACACATTAGAACGAACAGAAATTATCCGGGATATGCGCTTGGATGTTTTTGATGTATTAGTGGGAATCAATCTTTTGCGAGAAGGGTTAGATATTCCGGAGATTACGCTGGTTGCAATTTTGGATGCAGATAAAGAAGGTTTTTTGCGTTCAGAGACATCTTTGATTCAGACAATTGGGCGTGCGGCCCGGAATGCAGAAGGACATGTAATCATGTATGCAGATACGATTACAGATTCTATGCGCATGGCGATAGAAGAGACAAAGCGACGCCGTCAGATACAGATGAGGTATAATGAAGAGCATGGGATTACACCGCAGACGATTAAAAAAGCAGTGAGAGATTTGATCAGTATTTCTCAAAAAGTGGATCGTGCACAATTGAAGCTGGAAAAGGACCCGGAATCTATGAGCCGGAAAGAATTAGAAAAGCTGATTTCGGATGTGAAGAAGAAAATGAAAAAAGCGGCAGCAGAACTGAATTTTGAGGCGGCAGCAGAATTGAGAGATAAGTTGATGGAGTTAAAGCAATCTTTACAGGACTTGGAGGGCTCTGAATAAAAGATATCGTATCCATATGATTCGGAAAAGATTCTATTAACAGTACAAATACAGGAGACAGATTATGGGAACAAAGATGGACGCGCGAAAATATATCAAAATTCGCGGTGCAAATGAAAATAATTTAAAAAATATAGATGTAGATATTCCGAGAAATGAATTGGTTGTGTTAACAGGGCTAAGTGGCTCAGGAAAATCTTCATTGGCATTTGATACGATATATGCAGAAGGGCAGAGACGCTATATGGAGTCACTGTCATCCTATGCACGACAGTTTTTGGGACAAATGGAAAAACCAAATGTGGAGAGTATTGAAGGGTTATCACCAGCTATTTCAATTGATCAGAAGTCAACCAATCACAATCCACGTTCTACAGTAGGAACAGTAACGGAAATTTATGATTATTTTCGTCTGCTGTATGCAAGGGTGGGAATTCCGCACTGTCCAAAATGCGGAAAGGAAATCAAAAAACAATCTGTAGATGAAATGGTGGATCAGATTATGTCTATGCCGGAGCGTACAAAGATACAGTTGTTAGCGCCGGTAGTTCGTGGGAGAAAAGGAACCCATGTAAAATTATTTGAACGTGCCAAAAAGAGCGGTTATGTACGTGTGAGAGTAGATGGTAATCTCTATGAGTTGTCTGAAGAGATTACATTAGATAAAAATATCAAACATAATATAGAGATTATTGTGGATCGTCTTGTAGTAAAGCCGGGGATTGAAAAGCGACTGGCAGATTCTATCGAAAATGTTTTGAGTCTGGCAGAAGGTTTGTTGACAGTAGATGTCATTGATGGAGAAACATTGAATTTCAGCCAGAGTTTTTCCTGTCCGGACTGCGGCGTTAGTATCGAAGAAATCGAACCGCGAAGTTTTTCGTTTAATAATCCATTCGGTGCGTGTCCGGCATGTTTTGGTCTTGGGTATAAGATGGAATTTTCAGAAGAATTGATGATACCAAACCCTTCTCTAAGTATCAATCAAGGCGCAATTGCTGTGATGGGATGGCAGTCCTGTGCGGACAAAGGTAGTTTTACAAATGCAATCTTATGCGCATTGGCAGAGGAATATGGCTTTGATCTGGATACGCCGTTTGAAGAGTATCCGAAAGAAATCCATGATGTATTGATTTATGGAACCAATGGAAAACATATAAAGGTTCCATATAAAGGGCAGCGTGGAGAAGGCATTTATGATGTCGTTTTTGAGGGATTGATTAAAAGTGTGGAGCGTCGATACCGGGAAACGCATTCGGAAACATCCAAGGCAGAATATGAGACGTTTATGAATATTACCCCATGTTCTGAATGTAAAGGACAGCGATTGAAACAAAGCGCATTGGCAGTAACTGTTGGGGATAAGAATATTTCGGATGTAACAGCGCTTTCAATCGATAAACTACAGGAGTTTCTGGAAGATTTGGAATTGAATCATACACAACATTTGATTGGAGATCAGATCTTAAAAGAAATCAAGGCCAGAATCCAGTTTTTGATGGATGTGGGACTGGATTACTTAACTCTGGCAAGAGCAACAGGGTCCCTTTCCGGCGGAGAGGCACAGCGGATCCGGCTTGCTACACAGATTGGCTCTGGGCTAGTAGGTGTGGCATACATTTTAGATGAACCGAGTATTGGTCTGCATCAGCGCGATAACGACAAACTCTTGATGACGTTAAAACGGTTGCGAGATTTGGGAAATTCTTTGATTGTTGTAGAACATGATGAAGATACAATGCTGGCAGCAGATTGTATTGTAGATATCGGACCAGGGGCCGGAGAGCATGGAGGCGAAGTTGTCGCTGTCGGTACAGCCAAAGAATTGATGAGATGTAAAACTTCAATCACAGGTGATTATCTAAGCGGACGTAAGAAGATTCCGGTGCCTACAGAAAGAAAAAAACCAACTGGATATTTGAAAGTAATCGGAGCGCAGGAAAACAATCTAAAGAATATTGATGTAGAATTTCCGCTTGGTGTTATGACTTGTGTGACTGGAGTTTCTGGTTCTGGAAAGAGTTCTCTTGTAAATGAGATTCTCTATAAACATCTTGCACGTGATTTGAATCGGGCAAGGACAATTCCAGGAAACCATAAAAGGATTGAAGGGTTGGAGCAGGTGGATAAGGTGATTGACATTGATCAATCTCCAATTGGAAGAACTCCGCGATCCAATCCGGCAACTTACACAGGCGTGTTTGATTTGATCCGTGATTTGTTTGCTGCAACACCGGATGCGAAAGCAAAGGGATACAAAAAAGGAAGATTCAGCTTCAATGTAAAAGGCGGACGTTGTGAGGCGTGTTCCGGAGATGGAATTTTGAAAATAGAAATGCATTTCCTGCCTGATGTGTATGTACCTTGCGAGGTATGTGGAGGAAAGCGGTATAACAGAGAAACGCTGGAAGTAAAATACAAAGGAAAAAGTATTTATGATGTACTCAATATGACGGTAGAGGAAGCCGTTAAGTTCTTTGAACATGTGCCAAGTATCCGGCGTAAGATGGAAACATTAAATGACGTAGGGCTTTCCTATATTCGTTTGGGACAACCTTCTACAGAACTTTCCGGTGGAGAAGCGCAGCGTATTAAGCTGGCTACTGAATTGAGCAAACGGAGCACAGGGAAGACGGTGTATATTTTAGATGAGCCAACGACAGGACTGCATTTTGCAGATGTGCATAAACTGACAGAGATTCTGCGGCGTCTGGCGGATGACGGCAATACGGTAATCGTAATTGAGCATAATCTGGATGTGATAAAGACAGCAGATTACATTATTGATATTGGTCCGGAAGGCGGGGACAAAGGAGGAACCGTAGTAGCTACCGGAACACCGGAAGAAATCGCGAAAAATAAAAATTCCTATACTGGAAAATACATCGATGCAATTTTGAAAAAAAAGTAACATGAGCATTTACGCAGTCTGTACATTTATTGTGCAGACTGTATAAATTTCCGAAACAACAGAAAAAATATAAATTAAGGGTTTCTATTTCGTGTAAAATTGATTATACTGATAATGCGTCTTTTAAAGCATTCATTTGTGAAGGGGAGACTGTAGATTACAGAGAGTACAAATGATGATTTTGAATACAAATGATGATAATTGGTAATATAAAGGGGATTCGTAGAAGGGAGCGTTTCAATGTCTGTGGATATCGGAATAGATTTGGGTACTGCAAGTGTGCTTGTGTATGTAAAGGGAAAAGGAGTTGTGTTGAAAGAGCCTTCAGTGGTAGCATTTGACAGAGATACAAATGAAATCAAGGCCATCGGAGAAGAGGCACGTTTGATGCTGGGGAGAACTCCAGGCAATATTGTGGCGGTTCGTCCGCTGCGTCAGGGAGTGATTTCTGATTATACAGTAACGGAAAAGATGATTGAGTACTTTGTGAGAAAATCTTTGGGAAGAAGATTGTTTAAAAAACCACGGATCAGTATCTGCGTTCCAAGTGGCGTAACAGAAGTTGAAAAGAAAGCGGTGGAAGAAGCTACTTATGCAGCCGGAGCGCGTGAGGTGAATTTGATCGAAGAACCGGTAGCTGCTGCAATCGGGGCAGGAATCGATATTTCAAAACCTTGTGGTAATATGATTGTAGATGTGGGCGGTGGAACAGCCGATATTGCAGTTATTTCTCTGGGTGGAACTGTTGTGAATACCTCAATCAAAATAGCGGGAGATGACTTTGATGAAGCAATCGTGCGCTATATGCGGAAAAAGCACAATCTGCTCATCGGGGAGAGAACTGCGGAAGATATCAAGATTAAGATTGGAACAACCTATCCGTTAGTGGAAGAAGAGACAATGGAAGTTCGAGGTCGAAATCTGGTGACTGGATTGCCAAAAACGGTTACGGTTACCTCGTCAGAAACAGAAGAAGCGCTGCGGGAAACAACCAGTCAGATCGTAGAGGCAGTTATCGGTGTGTTGGAACAGACTCCTCCGGAGTTATCTGCGGATATTCTGGACAGAGGTATTGTTTTGACCGGTGGTGGTGCTATGCTGCGGGGACTGGAAGAACTGATTGAGGAAAAGACCGGAATCCGTACTGTAACTGCGGAAGATCCACTAAAGGTAGTGGCGATCGGAACCGGACAGTTTGTTGAATTTATGAGTGGAAATAAAGAGTATTGATTTTGAGTTACTTTTTAAGAGGAGAAAAAACAGGTTGCCAATACGGGGCCTGTTTTATTATATACAATAGAAACATAGAAAGAACAGGAGAGACTTAGGGTGGAAACAGTAACCGGATATGTAGACCATATCGTATTTCGAAATCAGGAAAACGGATATACAGTGTTCAATCTTGACACAGAAGATGGAGAAGTTACCTGCGTGGGAAGTTTTCATTATATAAATGAGGGAGAATTACTGGAAATACAAGGAGATTATGTCAATCATAATGTATATGGTACGCAGTTAAAGGTGCATAGCCATCAAGTCAAAGAACCTGAAGACCTGCTGTCAATAGAACGTTATCTCGGTTCAGGTGCAATCAAGGGAATCGGAGCCGCACTAGCAGCCCGGATCGTAAGAAGGTTTAAGGAAGACACTTTTCGTATTATAGAAGAGGAACCGGAGCGGCTGGCAGAAGTAAAAGGCATCAGTGAACGAAAAGCAAGAGAGATTTCCGTTCAGGTAGAAGAGAAGAAAGACATGCGAAAAGCTATGATCTTTTTGCAGAAATATGGGATTTCCACAACATTAGCAGTGAAAATATATCAATACTATGGAAACAAATTATATCAGGTACTGGAAGAAAATCCGTATCAATTAGCAGATAATATTGATGGTGTTGGATTTAAAACGGCAGACGAGATTGCATTCCGGATTGGAATTCATGCGGATTCCGATTTCCGGATACGGAGTGGTTTGTTCTATGTGATTCAACAGGCGGTGGGAGAGGGACATATCTATCTGCCACAGGACGTATTGGTGCAGAGGGCATCGCAACTACTTGGAATCAAGCTGGGAGATATTGAAAAATATGTTATGGATCTTTGCATTAATCGAAAAATTGTTTTAAAAGAAGAGAATGGTAAAGTGCGTATTTATCCAACTCACTATTACTATTTGGAACTGAATACGGCAAAGATGCTGCATGATTTGGATATTGATTGTGAGATGCCGGAAGAAATGATGGAAAAACGGCTGAAAAAGGTAGAGGAACGGGAAAAAATTAAACTGGATATTATGCAGCACCGAGCAGTGATCGAAGCAATCAAACATGGACTGCTGATTTTGACTGGAGGACCCGGAACGGGAAAGACAACTACAATCAATACAATGATTCAGTTTTTTGAAAGTGAAGGGATGGATATCCTGTTGGCGGCTCCTACGGGACGCGCGGCAAAACGAATGACAGAAGCAACCGGATACGAAGCACAGACCATTCACCGTTTGCTGGAAGTGAGCGGCAATCCGGAAGAGGAAGGAAATATCAATGGATTTTTGAAAAATCGTGAAAATCCGCTGGAAGCAGATGTAATTATCATTGATGAAATGTCGATGGTAGATCTTTCCCTGATGCATGCGCTGCTCTCCGCAGTGGTAGTGGGAACACGCTTGATTTTGGTAGGGGATGTCAATCAGCTGCCATCAGTGGGGGCAGGAAGTGTGCTGAAAGATATTATTCATTCAGAATGTTTTCCGGTGGTTACGCTGACCCGGATTTTTCGTCAGGCCGGAGAAAGTGATATTGTTGTTAATGCTCATAAAATCAATGCCGGAGAGGTGGTCGTACCGGATAATAAAAGCAAGGATTTCTTTTTCCTGAGAAGGCAGGATGCAGATATCATTATTCGTGTGATGATTGCATTGATCCAGCAAAAGCTTCCTAGATATGTGGGGGCGCCACAGAATGAGATTCAAGTGATGACGCCGACTAGAAAAGGTCTTTTGGGTGTGGAACGGTTGAATCAGATATTACAAAGATATCTGAATCCGTCAGAGCCGAATAAAGACGAAGAAGAAATCGGAGGACGTATTTTCCGCGTGGGCGATAAAGTGATGCAGATTAAAAATAATTATCAGCTTGAGTGGGAAGTACAGACAAAGTATGGTTTGACCGTAGACAGTGGACAGGGAATCTTCAATGGTGATATGGGAGTGGTTTCTGCAATCAGCCGATATGATGAAACGATTGAAGTGGAATATGATGAGCATCGAAAGGTAAAATACCCATTTGAAATGGTGGATGAATTGGAGCTGGCGTATGCGATTACGGTACATAAATCACAGGGAAGTGAATATCCTGCTGTGATTATTCCGCTCCTTCCGGGACCGCGCTTGCTGTATACTCGTAATTTGCTTTATACAGCGGTAACCAGAGCAAAAAAATGTTTGACAATTGTAGGGAGTGAAAGTGTATTTCAGGAAATGATACAGAACGAAAGCGAGCAGAGGCGTTATACAAGCCTGGCGGAGAGAATACAGGAATTTACAGAAGGGTTTTAGATTTTCTATATCCTCCGGTCTGCCCTTTTTGCGGACGCGTACAAAGTAAGAGGATCATCTGCGGGGAGTGCAGAAAACAGCTCCCGTATATAGAAGAACCACGTTGTATGAAATGCGGCAAACCGGTGGATGAAACAGAAGAGTATTGTGAGGACTGCAGAAGACATAATCTGGCGTTTGAGCAGGGAAGGAGTGTCTGGCTGCATAAAGGAAAGGCGGCTGAGGCGATTTACCGGTTTAAGTTTCATAACAAGCGATATTATGCGGAATTGTTTGCGGAAGAAATGGCGGAACGATGTGGAGAATGGATCCGAAAGCAACAAATTGACGTATTGATTCCGGTGCCCCTTCATCCTTCAAAAAAGAGAAGCAGAGGATTTAATCAATCGGAATTACTTGCAAAGGAATTGGGGAGAATCCTGAGGATTCCTGTAGAATCAGACGTTGTGCTGCGCGTGAAAAAGACATTGCCGCAGAAAACATTAGGAAACCGGGAACGTGAGGAAAATTTGCAGAATGCATTTGGAGTACGGCGGTCCTGGAGCCCGAAAAGAAGGGTCTTATTGATTGATGATATTTATACAACAGGAAATACGATACATCGGATCAGTAAGGTGTTAAAGCAGGCAGGAGTTCAAAAAGTGTATTTTTTAACTATAAGCATTGGACAAGGACTCTGAGTATATGATATACTAGCAAAAGATGGGAAATTATAACCACAATAGTGATAGGTTGATCCGGAGGAAAAAAGTTCGGTGAAAATCAGGAGGCAGAGAATGTTAGATAAAAGAAAAATCCGTTTTATGACACGAATGTCTGCATACGAGAAGAAGGATTATCAGAAAGATTTACGAATCAGTACCTATTTTAAGAAAGACTATGCCAGTCTGAACACATTGATTACGATATTATGGATTACAATAGGATATGTACTTGTTGCCGGTATATTTGCTCTCTGCAACATAGAAGGGCTGTTGGAGAATCTAAACTTTGAAAAAATGATATTGTTGGGTGGAATTGCGATTGGACTTTATTTGGTTCTGATTATTATTTATGCGGTTTGCTCTAGTAATTTTTATAAAGGAAAACACAATCAGGCGAAGCGGCGCATCAAGAGATATTACCGGGATCTGTCTTGTTTGGAAAAGATAAATATGAAGGAGAAGAGGTAGATGATGGGGACATTACTTGTTATGAAAGAACAATTGAAAGGGATTTATGCTAAGTATTCTTTCTATATTACAGTTGGACTTCGTTTTTTTATGGGCCTGCTTGTTTTCGGGTTAATTAATTCCAATGTGGGATTTATGGAAAAGGCCTCATCTTTGATCGTAACATTCGGACTTGCGGCAGTGTGTGCATTTTTTCCGTTGATCATTATGACTATGGCGGCTACTGTGCTAGTGCTTGCACATTTATACACATTATCCATTGTTATTGCGGCGGCGGCAGCAGTATTCTTCTTGCTTATGTATATTTTTTATTTCCGATTTACATCAAGAAGGTCGTGGCTTGTACTGCTGACTGCGGTTGGATTTGCATTGAAAGTTCCTCTGGTAGTACCGGTGGCAATCGGCTTGCTCGGAACACCGGTTTGTCTTGTACCTGCTGTATGTGGAACCTTCACATATTATATGCTCCACTTTGTAAGATCCTCTTCCAGTACGTTGAAAGACGGCGGGGGACTTTCAGCATTGACAGATGGTGGAGTCAGTTTTATCAAACAATGTCTGCTGAATAAAGAGATGCTGGTAATGACAGCGGTTGTTATTTTGTGCGTGCTGGTTGTATACGGCGTACGACGCTGCTCTGTTGATCATGCATGGAAGATTGCTACCGGAGCAGGAGTGGTTACTGCGATTATTGTCGCAGTAGGAGGAAATGTAGCGCTGAATCTACATATATCCTATGCGAGCCTGGTTGGAAGTGGTGTTCTGGCTGTTGGAGTAGGACTATTGTTGGAAGTTTTGTTCTTGTCAGTAGATTATTCGAGAACAGAGTTCTTAGAATTTGAAGACGATGAGTATCACTACTATGTAAAGGCAGTGCCAAAGGTAGGAGTGACTATTCCGGAAAAGAGTGTTAAGCAGATCAATGCTCGTCAAGATGAGGCGGATGTATCACAGAAGAATGTGAAAAAGCAGGATAATGTAATGCCGGAAACGCATACAATAGAAAGTACAGAAGAGATTTTACTGACCAGAAGTCTGAATAAAGAACTGGGACTGGATGAAACAAAGCAGGCTAAATAGAGGAAAACAAAAAATAAAAAAAGAATGGAGGTGGAAAGATGCAGTTGTGGATACAAAATTTTATGGGAAAATATATAGATGACTGGTACTTTCCATCGATACATTTTACAGACATATTAGAGATTCTAATCATCACAGTGATTGTATATGAGATCATGCTCTGGATTAAGAATACAAAAGCATGGATGCTCTTGCGAGGATTGCTGACGCTTGGAGCATTTATTCTGGTTGCGGCAATCTTTAAGATGCATACGATTCTCTATCTTGCAGAAGCGGCAATTAATGTTTTGGCGGTGGCAGCAGTGGTTGTATTCCAGCCGGAATTGAGGCGTGCGCTGGAAAAGCTGGGAGAGAAAAATCTGTTGAGCAATTTTACGTTGTGGGATAAGAATAAGGAGAATCAGCGTTTTTCGGATGAGACGATTGAAGGCCTGGTAAGAGCATGTTTTGCAATGGGAAGTGTGAAAACAGGTGCGCTTATTGTTGTAGAGCAGGCAATCCATTTAACAGAATATGAGATGACAGGAATCGAATTAGACTGTAAGGTATCAGAACAGGTTTTGATTAATATTTTCGAACATAATACTCCGCTTCATGATGGAGCGATTATTATACGCGGGGACAGAATTACATCTGCTACCTGCTATTTGCCGTTGTCGGACAATATGCAGATCAGCAAAGATCTGGGGACCAGACATCGTGCGGCATTGGGAATGAGTGAAGTGAGTGACGCGCTGATTATAGTCGTGTCAGAAGAAACAGGCAAGGTTTCCATTGCGATGGGCGGTCAGCTGGTGCGTGGAGTTACACCGGAATATCTGACAACCAGACTGAGTCAGATTCAATATCGCGTGCCGGATACAAAGAAGCGGTTTGCTCTGCGGAAAGGACGGCAGAAACATGAAGAAGATAATTGAAAATATAAAGAACATTGACTGGAAAAAACACGGGCATGCGTTGACAAATAATCTGGGATTAAAGGTCATTGCACTCGTTTTTTCGGCATTGTTATGGTTATTTGTTGTCAATATTGATGATCCGATCAATAGCAGAGTATTTAATGATATCCCGTATGTTGTCAGAAATGAAGAAATTGCCACAAATGATGGAAAGATGTTCAAGATCATGGATGATATTGATTCTGTCCGGGTTGTAGTTCATGCACGCCGTTCTGTTTTAAATAAGATTAAAAGTAAGGATATTACAGCAGTCATTGATTTGAGAGAACGAGATCCTGTTACAAATATTGTGCCGATCAAAGCAGTTGTGAACGGATATGAGGAGAACTTAGAGGTCACAACAGAATGTACTCCGAATAATGTTATGGTGAAAGTAGAAGGAAGTACGACGAAGAGTTTCCCGATTTCAGTTTCGACAGAGAATAAACAGAGAGACGGATATGAACTGGGTGAAATGACGACCAATCCGGAACGTATCCAGATTACCGGGGCGAAGAGTACGATTGAAGATATACAAAGAGTTGTTGCCCAAATTGATGTTATGGGAATTTCAGAAGATTGTGTAAAGGAAGCGAAGCTCATTATATTTGATGGAAATGGTAATGTAATGGATCAGAGTGCTATGCAGAACAATCTTGGAGATAAAGGCGTCAGCGTGAATGTGCAGGTGCTTCCAATAAAGAAAGTGAAATTGAACTTTAATGTATCGGGGACGCCGGCGGAGGGATATCGACTCACAGGATTGAACAGTGAACCGGCAAACGTAGAAGTATATGGTACCAAAGAGGATCTGAGTAACCTGACTGCTTTAGATATACCAGGCAGTGAGATCAATATTGATAATCTACAGTCCAGAAAAGAGTATACCGTAGATATTTCCAAATATTTACCGGAAGGTATAGAACTCACAGAAGAAACAGCAAAGAATGTTTTGGTGACTGTTATAGTAGAAGAAGAAGGTACAAGAACAATCTTCCTTTCGACGGGCGCTATGCGTCTTGATAATCTACAGGAAGGATTGAGCGCAGTTGTAGAAACACCGGGTGATCTGGAAATCCGATTTGCCGGAGAAGAAGCATTACTGGAAAAACTGAATATTCAAAATGCTGCGTCAGTTGATCTGAAGGAGTATACAGAGCCGGGAACCTATGATGTTCCGGTAGAGATTGAATTGAATCAAGCGATCACATTGATGGATACTCCGATGATTACGATCACCATTTCTGAGAAAAAAGAAGAAACAGGAAAAACAAAGGAATAGGAGGAAATTCCATATGGTAAGGGAACAGGTTGTGATTAAGAACCCGACAGGTTTGCATTTGCGGCCGGCAGGACTTTTTTGCAAGACCGCAATACAGTTTGAATGTAAGATTACCATAGAAAGAAAGAACCGGGGAGAAGAAATTCATGCCAATGCAAAGAGTGTTCTGAGCGTTTTGGGGGCATGTATAAAAAGCGGGGACACCATTACAATTGCATGTGATGGTGAAGACGAAAATGAAGCGCTGAAAACAATGGTTCAGATCGTGCAAGACGGACTGGGAGAATAAATAGTTAGGAAGAGAAGGTAACGATGAAAAAACAACAGCAAAAGAATCAGAGAGCACAGGGGAAGAAAAGACAGCAAAAGCGAAAAAAGAATGGGTTTGGAAATTTCTTGATAGTGCTGCAGGCTATTGTAAGTATTCTCCTTCTGGTATCTCTGACCTGGCTCGGAATGCTGCCAATGAAGTACATTACTTTAGCGGGGCTTGTACTTTTATGCCTGTGGCTGGTTTATGTTTTGTCACAAGTGAATCGGAAGAAGTCGGGAACACTGGGAAAGGTATATAGCATCTTTTTGATTTTGGGATTGAGTGTCGGAGTTTTTTATATTGCAAAAACAACGAATCTGGTTGGTCAAATTTCAGGAAATGCATTTAAAACAGAAAAAGTAGTAGTTGCGGTATTGGATTCGGATCCGGCGGAAACACTGAAAGATGCGGCTGATTATCAGTTCGGAATTCAGTTTGATAAAGGTGCGGAAACAATGGAAAGCGCCTTGACTTCGATTAATGAAGAACTTGGACAGGATATTGAAACAATTCAATATAACAATTTGCAAGAGCAGGCAGAAGCGCTCTACGGTGGAGAAGTACAGGCAATTGTATATAATACGGCATATAGTGGCGTGATTGAGAGTGCTTTAGCAGAATATGGAGAAAAGGCAAGAGTAATATATTCTACACAGGCAAAAGTTTCTCTGAATGTTTCTCAGGGAACGGATGATTCACTTGTTACCAAGCCGTTTACCATGTATATCAGTGGCTTGGATGTTTATGAGGATACAGTGGATCAGGGGCAGAGAAGTGATGTGAATATCATCGCAGTGGTCAATCCACAGACACATCAGATTTTGCTTGTTACAACTCCAAGAGATTATTATGTAACGATTCCGGGAGTGTCAGAGGGAATGTACGATAAGCTGACACATGCGGGAAGTTATGGAATTGATACATCCATGGCAACATTAGGTGAACTGTATGAGACGGAAATTAACTATTATGCTCAGTTAAACTTTACAGCTTTGATTGAGATTGTTGATATTCTTGGAGGACTGGATGTGGAATCCGAATATGCATTTACAACCAGTGAAGATTCCGGATATGTGATGGATGTGCAGGAAGGTACGAACCATTTCAATGGCGTACAAGCGCTGGCATTTGCAAGAGAACGGCAGAACGTGGAAGGCGGAGACTTGCAGCGAGGCAAGGATCAGCAGGCGGTGATCACCGCTATGATTAAAAAGATGCTATCGCCAACAATGCTTCTGAAAGCAAACAGCATTCTGGAAACTGTTGGAAGGAATGTAGAGACAAATGTATCACAGGAACAGATCAATGCGTTGATTCGTTATCAGTTAAGTAAGAATCCGCAGTGGTCAATCTTATCCTTGTCAGCAGAAGGTGAAGTTGGAGAGGATGCCTGCTACTCAGCAGGTGGTGAGATTTTGTCAGTAGTATATCAGGATGAGGAGTCTATCCGATATATTATTAATCAGGCAAATATTGTAGAAGAAGGAATTGGAACGCTGGAAGGCGCACAGACGTTGAATTAAAATTAGAAAATATGGCATAAACTAAGAGAAAAAACTTGGTTTGTGCCATGTTTTGTTTTATGCAGTATAAAAAGAGTATGTGCAGAAACTGCATAGATATAAAAAATATAATGAAAATATTGTATTTTGATAAGAAATTTGGTATTATGGAAAAAGTGTAAAGATTTTGTAACAATTTGAAACAAAGAGGATGAAAAAGATGAAACAAGTTATAGATTTTAGAAGTTCCAAAACGAGAATGTTTTTTTTGGGAATTGTGGATGTTGTAACAATTCTGTTGAATTCATATTTAGCGTTATTGATCAGACATGAAGGACATCATGAATGGATATCACCAGAGTATTTGATGAGCATAGAATATTATGCCTGGGTTAATGTGATTACAACAATTATTATTTTTATTGTTTTGAATTTATACCGGAGTGTATGGACGTACGCCGGAGTGCATGAAGCGGTACTGATTGTTGCGGCTTGTATTTTGTCTACTACATTCCAAGCGCTTGGATTTCTGCTCCTTAATTTACATGTTCCGAGGAGTTATTATATCATCTATTTCTTTTTGATGGTTATGACAACAATATTTACTCGTTTTTCTTATCGGTTTTTAAGAGCACTGCAGCGTTCTGTAAGTAAAACTGAATCTCATCCGATTAATACTATGGTTGTAGGTGCGGGGGAAGCCGGAAGTATGATTGTGCATGAGATCAAGACAAGCCGTCATTTGAATCGGAACTTAGTATGTATTATTGATGATAATCCATCTAAAAAAGGAAAATATCTGCAGGGAGTTCGTATTGTTGGAGACCGTAATGAAATTATTTCAAGCGCAGAAAAATACGAGGTAGAAGAAATTATTCTTGCAATCCCGTCAGCATCGCCAAAGACAACGAAGGAAATTCTGCAGATATGTAATCAGACAAATTGTAAATTAAAGATTCTTCCGGGAATGTATCAGTTGATTACGGAAGAGGTAAGCGTGTCTAAATTGAAAGAAGTATCGATTGAGGATCTTCTGGGACGAGATAGTATTCATATTGATCTGGACAGTGTGGCAGGCTATGTCACAGGCAAAACAGTGTTAGTAACCGGTGGAGGAGGCTCTATCGGTAGCGAGTTATGCCGTCAGATAGCAAACTATAATCCAAAATGCTTGATTATTTTTGATATTTATGAAAACAATGCCTATGATATTCAGCAGGAATTGAAGGCAAAATATCCACAGTTACATTTGGAAGTATTGATTGGTTCTGTACGGAATACAAAACGTATTGAGTGGGTAATGGCTCATTATCGACCGGACGTTGTGTATCATGCGGCGGCGCATAAACATGTTCCGCTTATGGAAGACAGTCCGAATGAAGCAATTAAAAATAATGTGTTCGGAACATATAAGACAGCGCGTGCGGCAGATAAATATGGCGTAAAACGGTTTGTATTGATTTCTACTGATAAGGCTGTGAATCCGACAAATATTATGGGTGCTTCTAAGCGTCTGTGTGAGATGGTGATTCAGACCTTTAATAAATATTCTGATACAGAGTACGTTGCTGTCCGTTTTGGAAATGTACTCGGAAGTAATGGAAGTGTGATTCCATTGTTTAAGAAACAGATGGAAGCCGGGGGTCCGGTAACGGTTACACATCCGGATATTATTCGCTATTTTATGACGATTCCGGAAGCGGTTTCTCTTGTTTTGCAGGCGGGAGCTTATGCGAAAGGCGGAGAAATCTTTATCCTTGATATGGGAGAACCAGTGAAGATTGCAGATCTGGCAAAGAATCTTATTCGTTTATCGGGGTATACTTTAGGTGTAGATATGGAAATTAAGTATACAGGTTTGAGACCGGGAGAAAAATTATATGAAGAACTTCTTATTGCAGAGGAAGGACTTCAGAAGACGGATAATGATCTGATTTTTATTGGCGAGCCAATCGAGTTTGATGACGTACATTTCCTGAGTGAATTGAAGAGATTGGAGCAGGCCGCAATTGACGAGGATGAAAAAGTAAAAGAAATTGTTGCGGGAATTGTTCCAACGTATCATATCAGACCAGAAGATAAAGCACGAGATGAGGCTTATTACAAAGCATTAAACAGCCTTGGTGAAGTGAGCCATGAAGGTGCAGTTGTGGAGGATAAAATTAAATGAAAAATATGCATATAGCATTCTCACCACCGGATATTACAGAGGAAGAGATTGCAGAAGTTGTAGATACATTAAAAAGCGGCTGGATTACAACCGGACCAAAAACAAAGGAATTTGAACGTAAAATTGCAGAATTTTGCCATACAAGTAAGGCTGTATGTCTAAATTCTGCGACTGCGTGTGCAGAGATGACACTGCGTGTGCTTGGAATAGGTTCGGGAGATGAAGTGATTACTTCAGCATATACGTATACAGCAAGTGCCAGTGTGGTTTGCCATGTCGGTGCAAAGCTGGTATTAGTTGATACCAAAAAGGATTCTTATGAAATGGATTATGAACAATTGGAGGCGGCCATCACAGAAAAGACAAAGGCTGTTATACCAGTTGATATTGCAGGAGTTATTTGCGATTATGATAAAATATATGAAATTGTAAATAAGAAGAAGAGTTTGTTTCATGCTAATAATGAAATTCAGGAGAAAATAGGACGAGTTGCTGTTGTAGCAGATGCGGCTCATGCATTTGGGGCAGAGCGAGAGGGAAAACGCTGTGGAGAATTAGCAGATTTCACAAGCTTTTCTTTCCATGCTGTAAAAAATCTTACAACAGCCGAAGGTGGTGCAGTTGTATGGCGTGACATTGAAGGTGTGGATAATGAAACGTTATATAAACAATACATGTTGCTTTCTCTTCATGGGCAGTCAAAAGATGCACTTGCAAAGACACAGCTCGGAGCATGGGAGTATGATATTGTAGAGCCTTATTTTAAGTGCAATATGACTGATATCATGGCTGCTTTAGGTTTGGCACAACTACGAAGATACCCTGGACTTTTGAAAAGAAGAAAAGAGATTATAGAGAAATATAATGTTGGATTAAGGGGAATGGCAGTTGATGTTTTGCAGCACTATGGCGATGATTTTGCTTCAAGTGGACATTTATATTTAACCAGAATTCAAGGAAAAAATCGAGAAGAATGTAATGCAATCATTACAAAAATGGCAGAGTATGGTGTGGCAACAAATGTACATTATAAGCCGTTGCCGATGTTGTCTGCATATAAAAAGTTAGGTTTTGATATTCAGGATTATCCGAATGCCTATGCATTATTTGAAAATGCAATTACATTGCCGCTTCATACACAATTAACGGATGAAGAGGTAGATTATATAATCGATACATTTAAGAAATGTGTGGAATAGGATGAGAGTATGAAAAAATGGAATGAACTTCCAAAAGAAATGCAAGTGGAAGAAGTCAAAGAGTATTATGATATCTTGCAGATGCACAAGAAAAGTTTGATTGCAAAGAGAATTTTTGATATAATAGTAGCTGGAGTATTGTTGATTTTATTATCACCAATACTTCTTGTGCTGAGTATTATTATTAAGTTGGATTCCGAAGGTCCCGTTATGTTTCGGCAGGTTCGAGTTACCACATATGGAAAAACATTTCGAATCTTTAAGTTTCGTACAATGGTCAATCACGCGGATCGGCTTGGTACACAGGTAACTACGAAGGGGGATGCGCGTGTTACCAGAGTAGGAAAAGTGATCAGAAAATGCCGCTTAGATGAGTTGCCGCAATTACTGAATATACTGACTGGTGATATGACATTTGTAGGAACAAGACCAGAAGTAGAAAAGTATGTTGCACATTATACAAATGAAATGAAAGCAACATTGCTTCTTCCGGCAGGAGTAACATCGATTGCTAGTATTGAATACAAAGATGAAGAACGACTGTTGGAAAATGCAGAGAATGCAGATGAAGTATATATTCATCAGGTTTTGCCGGAAAAGATGAAATATAATTTACAAGCAATTCGGGAATTTAGTTTCTGGAAAGATATTAAGACAATGTTTGCAACTGTTGGGGCTGTTCTACATTAAGTAAGAAAGAAACTCAAAGAAAAGCGTAAAATGCAGACAGAATTGTTTAATGGAGGAGAGATACATGAACGTATGGATTGTGAATCATTATGCGATTCCGCCTAGTATGGGAGGATTAGTAAGACATTACTATTTCTCTAAATATCTACAGAAAAAAGGGCATAATGTCAAAATATTTACATCCAGTAAAATCCATAATACAGATATCAATATGATAAAGGATAAATCCCTGTATAAAGAGGAGATGGAAGACGGCGTAGAATATACTTTTGTCAGAAGCAGGGATTATAAAGGGAATGGACTTGACCGAATTATTAATATGATAGATACACCTTTTAAGATGCAAAAAGCAATGCGGTGTTTTTATAAAAAAGAAAAACCTGATGTGATTTATACATCTTCTCCAGATTTGTTTGTAGCGTTTTTTGCGCTGTTGTTTGGGAAAATGCATAAGATTCCTGTCGTGGTTGAAATTCGAGACTTATGGCCGGAGTCTATCGTAGAATATAACGGAATGTCCAGAAAAAATCCAATTATACAGATTTTGTACCAGCTGGAAAAGTGGATTTATAAAAAAGCTGACCAGTTGATTTTCACAATGGAAGGCGGAAAAGAGTACATAAAAGATAAAGGCTGGGATAAAAAGATCAACCTAGATAAAGTGAACCATGTGAATAATGGGGTAGATTTAGAAGAGTTTGCTGAGGATGTAAAACGATATCAGATTCAAGATAATGATTTGGAAGATGAAAAATTCTTTAAGGTGATTTACGTTGGATCAGTAAGACGAGCCAACAACATAGAAACTCTGGTAAATGTTGGAAAAGAATTGAAACAACGTGGAAATGATAAGATTCGAATTATTATCTATGGAGATGGAACGGATAGAGAAAGTTTAGAAAACCGTTGTAAAACGGAAGGCTTGGATAATGTAATATTTAAAGGAAAAGTTGAAAAGAAATATATACCGTATATTTTGTCAAAAAGTAATTTAAACATTCTAAATTATAAACAGGCAAATACATGGAAGTATGGAGGAAGCCAGAACAAACAGTTTGAATATTTAGCAAGTGGAAGACCTATATGTTCAAATGTTAAAATGGGATACTCTATTATTAGAGCAAATGGTTGTGGAGTGGAAGATAATATTACATCAACAAAAGATTATGCTGATGTTGTGGTGAAATATGCTGAGATGCCTGAAGATAGGTATAAGCAGGAATGCGAGAATGCAAAGAAGGTAGCACAATTGTATGACTATCATTTATTAACAGAAAAGGTAGAACATATTTTGGAAAAATGTCTGTGAGAAATAAGGAGAAATAATGAAAATAGTATTTTTGTCTGCAGCAAAAAGTATCCATACTGTAAAATGGGTTAATGCAATGTCTGACAGAGGTCATGAAGTTTATTTGATTTATAATAAAGGGCATGAGCCTAAGCAAGATTTGATTGATAAAAATATTCATTTACATTGCATGAAGTATGGAGGCAGTTTAGGCTATTATTTAAATGCTAATGAATTGCATGATTATGTAAAAAGAATTCAGCCGGATATTATTCATGTACATTATGCAAGTGGGTATGGAACGTTGGCTAGGGTGTCTCGGATAGGACCTATACTACTTTCTGTGTGGGGGAGTGACGTATATGAATTCCCAAATGAAAGTTTAATTAAAAAGCATATTTTAAAAAGAAATATACGCTATGCAAAAGAGTTAGCATCTACAAGTCAATGTATGGCAGCGCAGTTAAGAAGAGTAATGGAAGATGAATCTTTAAAAATAAAGATTACTCCATTTGGGGTGGATATATCTTTCTTTAATCCTAGACGATTTGAGACAAAAAAATCTGATTTAATAGTTATTGGAAATATAAAATCTTTGACACCGACTTATGGCATTAAAGAATTAATTGTTGCAGTCAAAAAGTTAATAGAAGACGTTGGAATACCATTAGATATAAGAAATAAGATTCGATTAGAAATTTATGGTGATGGGGAACAGAGAGCGGAATTAGTTGAACTTGTTCAGAAATTAGAACTTAAAGAAGTTATAAATTTTAGAGGGAAAGTTCCAAACACAGAAGTGCCTAATGCTTTGAGTGGATTTGATATCTTTTGTGCTATGAGTCAAAATGAAAGCTTTGGTGTATCACTTGTTGAGGCAATGGCTATGGAAAAACCTATAGTTGCGTCAGACGTGGATGGGTTTAAAGAAGTTATAGAAGATGGAATAAGCGGAATTATAGTTGATAGGAAGGATGTTAATCAGTGTAAAGAGGCGTTAAAGAAGTTGATTTTGAATCCAAAACTACAAGAACAAATGGGAAAAAAAGGAAGAAAACGAGTATTAGACTTGTATGATTGGAAAAAGAACGTTGATTATATGGAAGAAATATATGTGAAATTTGTGAAAAATAATAGATAATGCTAATAATGGAAAGATAGAACTTTAAAATAAGTAAATAGAACAAAAGGAGAAGAAAAATGAAAGAACAGTTATTGAAGAAAATTGAGAACAAAGAAATTGTAGTTGGTGTTGTAGGATTGGGATATGTAGGACTTCCACTTGCAGTAGAAAAGGCAAAAGCTGGTTTTAAGACCATTGGTTTTGATGTACAAGATGAGAAAGTACAGCTGGTTAATAAAGGTCATAATTATATCGGTGATGTTGTGGATAGCGATTTGAAAGCCCTCGTCGAAAGTGGCATGTTGCAGGCTACAACAGATTTTAGTTTTGTGAAGGATGTTGATTTTATTGCAATTTGTGTTCCAACACCATTAGATGCACATCAGCAGCCAGATATCAGTTATGTAAAATCTTCTACAGAAGAGATTTCTAAATATTTGACAAAAGGAACTATGGTTGTTTTGGAATCAACCACATATCCGGGAACAACAGAGGAATTGATCAAACCGATTTTAGAGGAAGGGTCAGGATTGAAATGTGGAGAAGACTTTTATCTGGGATTCTCTCCAGAACGTGTAGATCCAGGCAACTTAATCTATAAGACCAAAAATACTCCGAAGGTTGTTGGAGCAATTGGAAAAGATGCAACAGAAGTGATTGCTACAATGTATCGTGCAGTACTGGAGGGAGATGTTTATGAAGTGTCTTCTCCTGCAATTGCAGAGATGGAAAAGATTCTAGAAAACACATACAGAAATATTAACATCGGTCTTGTAAATGAATTGACAATGCTTTGTAACAAATTAGGTATCAGTATGTGGGAAGTTGTAGATGCTGCAAAAACAAAGCCATATGGTTTTCAGGCATTTTATCCAGGTCCGGGACTTGGTGGACATTGTATTCCACTTGATCCGTATTATCTGTCATGGAAAGCAAGAGAGTATGGTTTCCATACATCTATGATTGAAAGCTCTATGATGATTAATGATCAGATGCCGGAGTATTGTGTAGAAAGAGCTAGTAAGATTTTGAACCGTCAGGCAAAAGCAATGAACGGTGCAAAAGTTCTCGTACTTGGTGTGGCATACAAACAGGATATTGATGATTATAGAGAAAGCCCAGCTCTTCGTGTGATTGAAGTATTGAAACGTGAAAAAGCTAATGTGGATTTCTATGATCCATGGATTGCAGAGTACAAATATAAAGGTGAGAAGCATCAGGGAATTAAAGAAATCAGTCCTGAAATCGTTGCATCTTATGATTTGATTATGGTTACAGCAGCTCATACGAATGTAGATTATGATATGATCCAGAAAAATGCTGTGGCAATCTTTGACACAAAGAATGTAATGAAGAATATTGAGAATCGTGAAAATATTGAAGTGTTATAGGAGATAATGAAATGAAAATTGTTACAATAGTAGGAGCACGTCCGCAGTTTGTTAAAGCTGCGGCTGTATCCCGCGTGATACGAGAAAAACATGAAGAAATCTTGGTGCATACTGGACAGCATTATGATAATAATATGTCAGACGTGTTTTTTGAAGAACTTCATATTCCGAAACCAGATGTAAATCTTGGCGTTGGATCTGGAACACATGCACGTCAAACAGCAGAGATGATGATTGGAATTGAAGATGTACTTTTAAAGGAACAACCAGATTATTTAATGGTATATGGTGATACAAATTCAACTTTAGCAGGTGCAATAGCAGCATCTAAATTGCATATTCCAATTATTCATGTAGAAGCAGGGCTTCGTTCTTATAACATGCGGATGCCTGAGGAACAGAACAGAATATTAACAGATCGTATTTCAACTTTGTTATTATGTCCTACTGATGTAGCAGTTGATAATTTGAAAAAGGAAGCTATAGTAGATGGCGTGTACAATGTAGGGGATGTTATGTGTGATGCAGTTCTTTATTATTCTAAGATGTTAGATGAAAAACCTGCTGATTATTATTTTTCACATTTACAAGGGATTTATGCAGATGTAGAGCCAGTTGAATCGTGGTATCTTGCTACTGTACATCGTGCAGAAAATACAGATTCTATTGACAAAGTAAGTGAAGTATTAAGTGCTTTTGAACAGTTAGATGCACCTGTTATTTTTCCAGTTCATCCAAGAACTAAAGGATTAGTTAGTCAATTAAGAGAACAACATCAGTATTCCAATATTATCTTTGTTGAGCCAATGGGCTATTTGGACATGCTTTATTTTGTGAAACATGCTAAGAAAGCAGTTACTGATTCTGGCGGATTGCAGAAAGAAACGTACATACTGGATACACCATGTGTTACAGTACGTGATCAGACAGAATGGGTAGAAACTTTGATTGGAAATCATAATATTCTAGCAAAACCAAATGCAGAAGATATTGTGAATAAGGTTATGAATACAGTGATTGATTATAATAAAAAGGAAGCATATTATGGAACCGGTCATGCGGCACATAAGATATGTGAGTTGATAAGTGAAGGAGAATAATAAAATGAAATATGCATTAATCGGTTGTGGACGTATTTCCACAAATCATGTAAAGGCTGTAATTAATAATAAGTTGGAGTTTGTTGCTGCATGTGATGTTATTCCAGAACACATTGAAAATGTTCTGGCAAAGCATGGTTTGGAAAACGATACATCTATTAAACGCTATACAGATTATAAGCAGATGATAGAAGAAAATGAACTTGAATTAGTAGGAATTGCTACAGAGAGTGGAATCCATGCTGAAATTGCATTGTATTGTATTGAACATGGAATTAATGTAATTATTGAAAAGCCAATGGCAATGAGCATGGAAGATGCAGACAAGATTATTGCTTTGGCAGAAGAAAAAGGAGTGAAAGTATCTGCTTGTCATCAGAATCGTTTCAATATAGCAGTACAGGAAATGAGAAAAGCATTGGAATCCGGTCGCTTTGGTCGTCTTTCGCATGGTTCCATTCATGTACGCTGGAATCGTAATAAAGATTACTATACACAGGCACCATGGCGTGGAACCTGGGCACAGGATGGTGGCGCTTTGATGAATCAGTGTATTCATGGAATTGATTTATTGCGCTGGATGATGGGAAATGAAATTGATACTGTTTATGGTGTGACAAAACAGCAGTTTCATGATTATTTAGAAGCTGAGGATATTGGGATGGCTGTCATTAAGTTTAAAAATGGTGCTGTTGCAACAGTTGAGGGGACAACGAATGTATATCCTCAGAATCTGGAAGAAACCCTGTATCTGTTTGGAGAAAACGGAACTGTAAAACTCGGAGGAAAGTCTACAAATAATATTGATGTATGGAATTTTGCAGATGAAACAGATGCAGATCAGGTAAATAAAGGTCTGGAAGAACAGACAAGCAATGTATACGGAAATGGTCATACAAGTCTGTATGCTGATGTGATCAATGCAATTCAGAATGATCGAGCTCCGTATGTAGATGCTCATGCTGGTCGAAATGCACTGGAACTGGTTCTTGCAATTTATAAGAGTCAGAAAACAGGAGAACCGGTAAAACTGCCACTGGAAAACTTTGCAAGCATTGATATGACAGGAGAGTTTTAATGAGTGAATATTTTGTACATGAAAGTAGTTATGTAGATGACGATGTGAGAGTAGGAAAAGGAACTAAAATTTGGCATTTTTGTCATATACAGACGGGGGCTGAAATTGGTGAGAACTGTTCTTTCGGACAAAATGTTAATGTGTCTAATCATGTAAAAATCGGTAACGGTGTTAAAGTACAAAATAATGTATCAATTTATGAAGGCGTTGAATTGGAGGACTACGTTTTTTGTGGTCCTTCTATGGTTTTTACGAATGATCTAACTCCAAGAGCAAAATACCCGAAAGGTAGCATTGGGTATAAGAAAACTCTATTAAAAGAAGGCGCAACAGTTGGTGCAAATGCTACGATTGTATGTGGACATACAATTGGAAAGTGGGCAATGATTGCTGCCGGAGCTGTTGTAACGAAAGACGTACCAGATTATGCATTGATGGCAGGGGTTCCTGCAAGACAGATCGGATGGGTATGTGAGTGTGGAGAAAGATTAGACGAAGAATCTTTAAGATGTGCTAAATGTGGTAGAAATTACAAAAAAGATAAGGAATGTTTAGTTGAGGTTATGATTAATGGAAAGTAAAAATGCAGTTATTATCTATTCATGGTCTAGTTTATGGTCCATGAAAAATAAATCAGGTGCACCATCTTTTTATAAGACAATTAAATTGTATGTAGATAAAGGGTGGGATGTTTTTTTGGTATTGACAGATGCTTCAAATGGAGGAAGTAATATAGTTGATGATGAACATGTATTTGTTTTGCCAAAGCAAAAATCAGATGGATGGATATCGCCTAAGAATAGCACAAAGATTTTTTTGTTGTGGAAAATGGCGAGATATTATATGTATTCAAAAAAAGTTACTAAGAAAATAATGGCAAATGGTTCTCCTAATATTTTGTTTTATGCATACGAAGTTCATGGAGTATCAGCAGCTAAGTGGGCTTCGAAGAAATATCATAAGCCATTAATAACAAGATTTCAAGGTACAGTAGCAACTTATTTTAAAGATAATTTGCTGACAAGAATTAAGCAGTATTTTTGTATAAAGGCGTTAAAAACGCAAGCTGATTTAGTAATTATGACTGATGATGGTACAAAAGGGTTAGAAACTCTTAGAAAATTGGGAAATCCATCTGAAAAAATTTGTTTTTGGAGAAATGGTTTAGATTTATTAAGCCAAAATTATTATTTTGATGAACAGTCCAAAGAAGAATTGCGTAAAGCTATAGGTATAACGAAAGATGAAACTATGCTTTTAACGGTAAGTCGTTTGCAAGATTGGAAAAGGGTAGATCGGGCAATTGATGCGTTAGCAAAAGTTGTTGAAACAGATACTAAATTTAAATTAGTGATTGCAGGTGATGGACCTGAAAAAGATAATCTTGTTGCTTTAGCAAAAGAAAAGAATGTTGAAAAGAATGTAATCTTTTTAGGAGCGGTTCCACACGATAAGGTTTATGATTATATGTCATGTACGGACATTTTTTTATCACTGTATGATATGTCAAATGTAGGAAATCCATTATTGGAGGCCCTTACATTAGGAAAATGTATTATCACATTAGATGTAGGTGATACGAATAAAGTGATTCATAATAAAAAGAATGGATTTATTTTAGGGGTAAAAGAATTAGATCAATTACCAGATTTAATTCTTAAAATTGCTAAAGATAAAGAGTTAAAAATGCAAATTGAAAATCAAGCCAAATGTTATGCAAATCAAGAGTTTTATACATGGGAAAAAAGAATGGAAATGGAATATCAAGAAGTTTGTACATTGTTAAAGTAGTAGGATTAGAAAGGCACTTATAACTATGGAAAAAGAATGGTTTATAACAAAAGAAAAAATCAGTGTATATTTAAAAAAGTTTTGGTGGATTATAGTTGTGTTTAGTGTTGTTGGAATAATACTTTTTGGAATGGGTATTTACCAGAAACAGTACGCAACAAAAGAAAATATTATGGAATATACACAGACTTTATTTCCTCAAATAAAAGATGATAGTATAGAAAAAACAACTTCTGTAGTTGCGGTCAGTGATAATTGTACTATGCTATTACAGATGTCAGATATACAAGGCGAAATTAATAATGAGTTAAAACGTCAAGGGTTAAGAGAAATAGAACAATGGAGCAGTATAGAATTTGCTCCCAAATTAAATAGTAGTTTTCTTTCAATTACTATAAATTCGATAGAACAAGTAGATAAAATAGAAAAAGAGATAACAGTTGTACTAGATATTTTAAATCGTCAGATGGAAAAATATAGTCCCAATATTTATTTGGTTAAGGTAGGGGATATCCAGACGGTGATGATAGAAACTGCTACAAAAACAGCGGTGGAATTACTAGATATTATAGTTTTATTAGCATGTATATGCGTAGGAATATTTATAGTATATTTAATTATGATTTTCGATTCTCATGTGTCTGGAACAAAGGATTTAGAAATTATATTGGGGATGAAACCAGAAATTTGTATTTGTCCTAAGGAGATAGAGATATTTGATGCATGGGTATTAGCGAAAAAAGATGTATCGGATATTCTTTTTGTATGGGGAGAAGGAACGGAAAATGTTGAAAATCGTGTAAATGGAATAGAAGAAAATATTTATTGTGTTAAAACACAAGAGAAGAACTATGGTGAAATTATCCATAATAGAATAAATAGTAAAAAATATTTGATTGTCAAAGCACTGACTACGAAACAAAGTGAAATCGATAAAATTATGCAAATAAATCAAATTTGTAAAACAGGATTTGATGGTTGGGTATATATTAAATGATAAATATAAATAAGGTGGAGAATAGAACTATGACTTTAAATAGGAGGGAAGCAATTATTTTACCTCTTATATGCGTAATATTAATATCAGCAATTTTTAGTGATATATTGCGTATACCTGGTACAGCTCTTACATTTTTTCGAATAAGTTTGCCAGTTGTAATGGTGCTGGTTATGTTATATCCTAAAAGATTTAAGCAATTAATATTTTGGACAAGTGGAATAGTTATTTTTAATACAATGTGTAACTTTGTATTTTATGGTATTTATCGAAAAGATTTGCAATTTCAAGTTACAGAATTTTTAAAATATACATTTTTTTATTTTCTGATTTTTTTAGTCGTTTGTCTTGTAGGAATAATAAAAGATATTACTAAAAATCATTTCGAAAGTTTTTTTTCAAAATTTCTGTGTATAATAGGCGGGGTTCTTGGAATTGTTTCTTGCTTAAATTTAATTATTCCAAAATTTTTTGGAACTTTACCCATGGATAACAGAAATAATTACGCGTGCTATTTAGCTGCTGTTTTGCCATTATATCTAGTGAAAATGCAAAAAGAACAAAAAATAAAATATGGGTTTACAGT
>OMGQ01000716.1_pt1 | contig 26968 bp, 23 predicted proteins | sample 1646071 | NCBI WGS metagenome assembly OMGQ01 (sample SAMN05578585, study PRJEB25193) | human gut metagenome | biome: Human Microbiome; feature: human-associated habitat; material: feces | host: Homo sapiens | place: USA:Birmingham
GATACGTTTTCATTGCCCAATGGGCTACGGCATCCTTGCTACTGTATTCAGACAAGTTGTCCGGTAAATTTTTCTTAAGAGAATATCCCAAGTAATCTTTTATTTCTTCCAAACTATTTTTATTTAAAATACTGCCATCAACAATGTTACTATCGACAAAATAGTCAAACATGTAATCTACTGATGACAACTGTTCCTTGTTAAATGAATAGTGCAAAAAATCATTATAATAACCAACCAGGCATTCATCAGAACCCTGACCATTAATTATAATTCTGTAACCATCCTCTACGGCACGATTGTAATTGGTGTACATTGAACAATACACCTTGTCCCATACTACTTCTTCAAGGTGATAGGTGACTTTTCGTACAAATTCATCTGTTATCTTTTCCTTTGAAACATAATTTATATTATGATTTATGTTGCTATACATGTCCACAACTTCTTTAGCATAATTCAAATCGATATTATTTTCTGAGTCATCATAACAGATTGTGTATGAAGTAACCTTATCGACATTAGAAGCAATGATTCCCGTCAAAAGACTGCTGTCAAGACCTCCCGACAGCAATGTCGCATACTTTGCGCTACCCTGTAGTCTATCCAAAGTAGCCTTTTTTAGAGTAGCCTTCAGCTCTTCGTCTTTAACATCCCTTATGTTATGTGGAATATCCCAGTAAGTATGCATTGTCATTTTTCCTTTATCAATGCACATGTACTGTCCCGCCCGAATGTGATATATGTCCTCAAAGTAACTTTCAAATTTGTCAGCCCAAAACCAACAGACAAGGTCAGCCGCAATTCGTTTTCTATTTACCTTCAGCTTAACATCGTCAAAAGCCTTAAATGCCTTGGCTTCCGATGAAAAATAAAATTTACCGTCATCAGTAAATCGGTACAGAACAGGCTTGACGCCAATCCTATCCCTAACAAGATAAAATCGTTCACTTCGCTTGTCATAAATAGCGATGGCAAATGCACCCTCAATTTCACAAATACAGTCTATTCCCATTTTTTCATATAAACGTGCAATTACATGAACATCAATACCAAAATCTGGCAAATTATGTTTTTTTATCAATTCCTTGTAGTTGTATATTTCTCCGTTAAAAGCAACTACAACATTTTCTAGTTCTATAGGTTGATTTGAACATTCAGAAAAATCTAGAATTGATAACTTGTCATGAGCTAAAGAGATATTGTTATCAGACCACACCCCCATATAGTCTGGGCCACGATGTTTAATTATTTCTGCGCCCTTACAGACACTTTCTGTATCATTTTTTGTAATACTGCAATACTTATATACACCTAAAATTCCACACATTTAACCTAATCTCTCCACTTTTTACACCCAGAGCGTAAATTTCTCTACTGTTTTTTGACATTAGCTTCCGTAAACCAAAGGTCTGCAAATATCTTTTTTCGTTACTTTTAAACTGTATCTAATAATTGTTCAGCTCACCTATCACGGTTGCCGTAGTTGTGGAAGCGATAAATTTAAGCTGCGATTTAATAAATCAGCAATATCAATATCCCAACTACAACATCACCATTAGTACAATGCCACCCATATGTATGTGAGCCCACCACTCTGTCATATTCGCATACACTACTTGATGCCGTAAGCATAACCTCTATGCCCACTCCACAGCAAAATAATTATGTTACAAAATCCAAAAATGAAAAAGCGAAATATCCGAACCTTGAAACAATTTTCCATAATTAGTTGTTCAGTTGAAACATCACTCTCAAAGCCCCCTAACATGTCATTAGTTCATTCAAATCACGTTATAGTTCCGAATAATTATAACAAACCCACACTACAAAAGCTTGCAGCAACCATATACAATAACAATCATTTAAGTTTCTCGATGAAATCACATTACATATACGCAACCGTGGAACACCTATACATTACTCGTTATCCTAACCATCACATTTTATCGATAACACTTATACCCAAAATATGCATAGCTTTTTCCAAAACAACACTTACGTATTTGCACAACATCAATCTTGCGCTTGTAATTTCAACATCATCTGTAATAACCCTAACATTAGTATAAAATTTATTCGCCAGCGTTGCCAATTCCAAAGCAAATCGAGCCACATAACATGGTTCACAATCCTTTTGCGCTGCCGATAGCACATCTTCAAATTCATCCAATTTCAATAATAATTTAAACTCATCATCTTCAATCAGTCGATCTACACACTCACAGCTAGGCTTCACAGAACTTTCAACTTTTGCCAAAATAGTTTTAAGCCTTACATTGCTATACTGTAAATAGACACTTGTATTCCCATCAAAACTTATAGCTTGATCTAATGAAAACACAGTATCTTTTAATCTCTCTGTCTTTAGTACCCCAAAAACAACTGCACTTATTCCGATTGCTTCTGCAGTCCCTGGCATTACTGTTCGCCCACTAATTGTTGCAGCTGCCTTTTCAACACTTGCATCAAAGATTTCCTTAACAATCGGAGTATGTCCCTCTCTTCCAGATATCCTTCCATACTCTGTAGACATTCTTCCATAACCAATATATCTCAGATTCGAAGACCATTCATATCCAGCTAATTCCAAAACCTTAAAAAATGATTCAAAGTGATGTTTCTGTTCAATTCCAGTTACATATAAGCACTCATCAAATTTATAACAATTATACCTATCTATCGCAGCAGCTAAATCTCTTGTTGTATACAGCGTTCCTCCATCACTTCTTTGAATCAAACACATACCTTTATCAAAATCACTTAAGTCAACACATAGCGCGCCTTCGCTTTCCACTAAAAGATTCTTATCTTTCAACATGCATATAACATGATCTGTATGCGCATTATAAAAAGCTTCTCCTCTCCAATCATCAAAATCGATTTTCAGTTTACTATACATATCTTTTGCTTCATTAAGCGCAATTTTAATAAAAGCATTACAAAGTTTAACTGCTTCCTCATCTTTGTTTTCGATTTTCAAACTCCACTGCCTTGCCTCATCGATAAGCTTTTCATCTTCCTTCTCTTTTTGTGCAAATAGTGCATATAAACATTGAACATCGTATGCATCCATCTCATCAATTTTCTTTTCATTACTATATCTTTTATAAACTGTAATTATTTTACCAAACGGTGTTCCCATATCACCCAAATAATTTATCCTAACAACCTTATATCCAGCATTTTCATATAATTTTGCCAAGCACTCGCCTATAACAGTAGTACATAAATGTCCGATATGAATCTGTTTTGATAATGTAATGCTCGAATAATCAATGCAAACTGTCTTCCCTACCCCACTAGCATTCTTACCGTAATCTTCACCGCCCGAAATTCTATTAGACACAAACGCAGATACTTTGCCTCTATTCAATTCAACATTAATATATGGACCTGTTGCACTTACACTCTTTATAATTCCGTTGGGCACATAATTAGCAACAAATTGTTGCGCTATAGTCGCTGGCGACATTCTCTTTTCTTTTGCAAGTTTAAAGCAAGGTAGTGAATAATCTCCATCGAAATTTTCAGGAACTTCCGAAACATCAAATTCCGAAAAAAAATCAGTCATACACATATCAACAATTAATTGACTCTTTATATTCATAAAACCACTCCGTTCACATACAAAATCAATGCATCCTTTATAAAAGGCGCAAATGTGCCCAAAGGGATTCGAACCCCCGACCCACGGCTTAGAAGGCCGTTGCTCTATCCAGCTGAGCTACTGATTCATTCGTAATTCGGCAAGAGATATTATGCCATAAAAAATAAGCGTCGTCAAGGCTTTTTTCTGAAAAATCAGGAAAAAACTGTTTTTTACACCATACAGCCCCGAAACCATCCTTCGGGGCTGCAAAAATCATCCTTTACATCTGCAAAAAGGCATATCTCTGTGATATTCCATAATGGCGCCTTCCATTCTGCCGTTTTCCTCAATGGTGAGGATGCCAAATGTGGGAGGCGTGCCGCCGCGGGGCATGGAAATGCTGCCGGGATTAAACAGCATCACCCGTCCTCTGTCATCGTAAACAGGACGATGGGTATGTCCAAAGAGCACCACATCTGCCCCCTGTTCTTCTGCCCAGTAGGAAATGCTGTCATAATTCCAGTAAACCCGCTGTTTATGCCCATGGACAAGGAGCAGTTTTTTTCCGCCTGCGAATACCATCTTCTTATCGGGCGTATCCCAAGAGTAATCGTTGTTGCCCAGCACATAATGGAACGGGAGAGATGGAAATTCCTTTTTCAGTTCCATGGCGTCTGTATCGTGGTCCCCCAGATGCAGCACCATATCCATCTGCCCGCCAATGCGCCGCAGCACCTCTCTGGCATTGTCCAGATAATTATGGGTATCGCTGAAAACCAGTATCTTCATGGTTTACAGCTCCTTTTTCAGCAGTTCTTTCATCTTCCGCAGGGCTTTGCCTCTGTGGCTGATGGCGTTCTTTTCCTCAGAAGAAAGTTCTGCCATGTATTTTTTCAGTTCAGGCACATAGAAAATAGGGTCATAGCCGAAGCCGTTTTCTCCGGTGGGTTCCCAGCCGATGATGCCTTCTACGGTGTCCAGACTTACCAGACGTCTGCCGTCAGGGAAAGCCGCTACGATGCAGCTGACAAAACGGGCAGTTCTGTCTTTTTCTTCCACGTCTTTGAGTTTTTCCAGAATGACTTTGAATTTTTCGGGATAAGGGGTATCTTCTCCCAGGAAACGTGCGGAATAAATGCCGGGGGCTTTATCCAGATAATCGATTTCCAGACCGGAATCGTCTGCCAGTGTGATTTTGCCGGAGATTTCCATGACCTGTACGGCCTTTTTCATGGAATTTTCTTCAAAAGTCTTGCCGTCTTCCACCACATCGATGGTGATACCAGCTTCTTCCATAGACACTACGTTTACGTTCATATCCGCAAGGATTTCGTTGATTTCCCGAATTTTCCCCTTGTTTTTTGTTGCAAAAATAATGGTTTCCATCTCTTTCCTCCTTTATTTACAGTTCCAGACCATCCAGCGCCTTTTTCTGTAATGCCTGCAATTCGCGATTGCCTTTTTCACCCAGTGCCAGCAGCTGGTGCAGCTGTTCCTGAGAAAATGTGCCGTGTTCGCCAGTGCCCTGCAATTCCACAAAACCGCCTGCGTCGTTCACAACGATATTCATATCCACTTCTGCCGCAGAGTCTTCCACATAACACAAATCCAGCATAGGTTCGCCGTCTACAATACCTACGCTGATGGCGGAAATATAGTGGCGCAGAGGTGTTTTTTCCAGAACGCCTTCTTCCACCAATCTCTGACATGCCATAGCAAGGGCAACAAAACCGCCTGTGATGGAAGCGGTACGAGTGCCGCCGTCTGCCTGAATGACATCACAGTCTACAGTGATGCTTCTTTCGCCCAGCGCTTCCAAATCCACTGCCGCACGGAGCGCGCGACCAATGAGTCGCTGGATTTCTGTTGCACGGGGATTCAGTTTCAGTTTGTTGATGTCACGTTTGTTCCGGCTGGCTGTTGCACGGGGCAGCATAGCATATTCTGCTGTTACCCAGCCGCTGCCGCTTTCCCGCAGGAAAGGGGGTACGTTTTCTTCTACCGTTGCGTTACAAATGACTTTTGTATCGCCAAATTCTATCAAAACAGAGCCTTCCGCATACTTTGTAAAATTCTTTGTGATGCGAATGGGGCGCAGTTGGTTATTTTCTCTGCCATCATATCTGCTCACGTGATTTCCTCCTTTATTTTCCAAAAAATCTCTGTTTAGGGGCATCTTCATAAGAAAACAAGGAAAGCTGAGATTCTTTTCGAGGATTTCAGCTTTCTTATTTTTACGAAGAATGGATTTGATATGTTTTCTTCTGAAGACAGCCGTCGCAATTCCCCTTAAGAAATCAAGAAAGCGAAAATCAAGGTTTTCTTAAGGGGAATTTGCTTTCATTATAGCCTGATTTTCCCCTTTTGAACAGCCCCACAGAAAAAAACAGGAAGATGCTCCATCTTCCTGTTTTCCAATATTATCTCAATTTGTAATTGCTCATGGCATAAATGATGCCATCACCAATGGCTTTTGCTGCCGCATCCTGATAAGTTGCCTGAGAAATTTTCAGGGCATCACCGGGATTGGACAGGAAGCATGTTTCGATGAGGATAGCAGGTACTGTTGTGGAATTGAGAATCAACAGGTCGGGACGGGATTTTACGCCACGGTTTGTTGTGCTCAATGCGGAAGGCAGTCTGCTCTGTACCGCCTGTGCTGCCTGCAAGCTGGTCAATGTGCCGTTGCCGTCGTTGCTGTGCGCGGCGTACAGTGTTTCTGTACCGCTGGCAGAAGCTGTACCTGCGTTCATATGGATGGAAACCATCAGGTCCGCAATCTGGTTGGCTGTTTTTGCACGGTCTGCATTGGCAGGTCTGCTGTCATCATCTCTGGTGAGATATACCTTGATGTTGGGATTGCTTTCCACATAAGATTTTACTTTCAGTACCATGGTCAGGTTCATGGTCTTTTCTGTGAGTCCATTGCCGCTGGTACCGGGGTCATTGCCGCCGTGACCGGCATCCAGCAGAAGGACTTTGTCGTATACCTGCTGAGGGTTCTTTGCTGTGATTTCATAAGCGCTGCCTGTGTCCTTGATGGTATAAGCGCTGATGATGTTCTGATTGAAGCGAATCACAGTATTTCCGCCGGTGGTGGAGATGGTAAAGGACTTAATCTGGTCTGTATTCACGTTCAAAGTACCGTAACCATATACGTCAGAATAATCTCCGGGCAGTGTCAGCTCGTAATATCCATCCAGATATGCATCGTTATGTTTGATGCTGCCGGTGTTGATGGTCTTTACTTTTTTCAGTGTCAGTGTATCGGTGCTGTCATCATAAGAAAGGTTTTCCAGTGTGGATTTCTGGATGGTGACAGTCAGTTTTCCGTTTTCTTCTTTCCATGTCATCTGTGTCAGGTCGTTTGCTTCCACCACTACGCGGAATGTGGTGCCGTTCATCCAGCCTGTTCTGACTTCGCTGACATATTCCAAACCGTCTGTATTGATGATTTCATCAATATCATCCGCCTTTACGCCGGGCATATCAATGACCGTACGGTAAGGGTCCTGCATGGTGGTCACCGTTGCACCTGTTGCGCCGCTGGCGTTGATGGTGACGGTTTCTGTACTGCCGCTGTGGCTGCTGGTGATGCTCTTGATTTCCACCTGTTCAAATGCCAGTGTCACCTGATTTTTCACCGCGTTTGGCGTTACTTTGTATTCCATTTTGCCTGTCAGGTCAAATACCACACGGGTATAGGTTTCTCCGTTGTCCGCCGTATGCTGTGCCGTACGGATGGCAGTGACAAAAGGACTGTTGGTGGCAGTGATATTGGCAGAAAGCCCATTTGTTGCGCCGTAGAAATCCAGTACCACTTTATTGTCGCTGACATAAACTTCTTCACATCTATTGAAAGTGCCAGTTGTTGTGACGACAAAATTCTGTGTTGCTGTTTTGGATGTGGGCACAGTCACACTGGATACTTTCCCTGTGGTAGCTGTGCTGGTTCCTGTATTGGTACCGGTGCTGCCGCCAGTATTGCTTCCTGTGCTGCCGCCGGTGTTGGTTCCGGTATTAGAGCCTGTGCTGCCGTCGGTACTTCCGCCGGTGCTGGGAGCTTCACCAATGTATACGGTTCTGTTGGGGTCATCCCATGTGACATCAATATCCAGAGCTGTTGCCAGTGCACGAACAGGCAGCATGGTTCTGTCGTTGATAATCATGGGTGCCACATCCATGGTAAAGGCTTCCCCGTTTTTATAGCCTGTCTTGCTGTCAATCTGGAACACTACTGTATGGGTGTCGCTGACAGCATAAACCTGTCTTGCCGCTTCGTTCCATGTGACGGTACAACCAAGTTCCTCACAGATGCCACGCATAGGCAACATGGTTCTGCCGTCAATGCTTACCGCCGGCATATTAGGGTCTGTATAGCTTTCTCCATCGATGACAATGGCAATCTCTTTGGCGTTATACGCATGGTGAGCGCCATTATAAAACAAGTCCATCTGGACATTGGCGGCAAATGCCGTCGTCGTGTATAACAGTCCTGCTGCCAATGTGGTCAGCAGCAGACGTTTTCCTTTGTACCACATATTTTCCGCTCCTTTGTTCTTCCTTCTTTTTATCACACAAAACAGTATATCAAATTTTGTCGGAATGAAAAGGAAAAAGTTCCATTTGCAATGGAATTTTAATAAATTCCCATGAAACTGCCATGAAAACCTCATTTTTTGTCATTTTTGCCCATGAAAAAAAGAAGCTGAAAATCCGGCTGCCCGAACTTTCCCGCTTCTTTTGAAATTTCTTATTCCCCTTCGGCGTATTTCCAGAAGGCTTTTAGTTTGTTCATGACTTTTCCATGGACACTGTCGGGAGGATATTCCCCATTTTCGTCTTTTTCTCCGGCAGGTGTGCTCATGAGGAGGGCAATGCCTTCGTCAATGGTGGAGATGGGATAGATATGGAACACCCCTTCTTTTACGGCTTCCACCACTTCATCTTTCAGCACCAAATCCCGGATATTGGAAACAGGAATGATAACCCCCTGTTTGCCTGTCAGACCACGTTTTTTGCACAGGTCAAAGAACCCTTCGATTTTGTATGTCACGCCGCCGATGGCCTGAATTTCCCCTTTCTGGTTGACAGAGCCTGTCACCGCCAAGTCCTGACGGATGGGCAGTTCTGCCAGAGAAGACAGGATACAGTACAGCTCTGTACTGGATGCGCTGTCCCCGTCGATGCCGTTGTAATTCTGCTCGAAGCAGACACGGCAGGACAGAGAAAGGGGGAATTTCTGGGCATAAGTCTGCCCCAGATAACCGGTGATAATCTGTACCCCTTTGTCGTGGGTCTGACCACTCATGCGGGCTTCTTTTTCGATGTTGACAATACCAGATTTGCCCACATAAGTGGTAGCTGTGATACGGCTGGGATTGCCAAAGGCATAAGAGCCCATATCCAGCACTGCCAGACCATTAATCTGCCCCACTTCCGCGCCGTCCACGTCAATCATGATAACGTTTTCTTCCAGCATTTCATCCAGTTTTTCTTCATAAAGCCGCAGACGGTCTTCTTTTTCCACAATGGTTTTCTGCACATGTTTTGCCGTTACCATTTCCGCGCCGTCCAGCTTTGCCCATACTGCCGCTTCCCCCAGAATTTCCGCCAGATGGTTGAATCTGGTGGACAGCTTGTTCTGCCGTTCCGCAGAACGGGAGGAATATTCCACCACAGCGCAGACAGCACTCACATCAAAGTCCATGGTCTTTTCCCGCATGGTAAAGCCTTTGATGAACTGGGCAATCTTCAGCATATTTTCCTGAGAACGAGGCATTTCATAGTCGAAATCCGCTCTGATTTTAAAGAACTTGTCGAACTCCTCATCATAAGTGCTCAGCAGTTCGTAATAATAACTGCTGCCGATCATGATGATTTTGATATTGGCAGGGATAGGTTCCGGTTTCAACGTAGGTGCCACCACTGTGCCCAGCTGTTCCCGAATGGCGTCCATGTTGATTTCTTTTGTCTTGATGACACGGCGCAAAGCTTCCCACGCCTGCGGAGCGGAGAGGATATCCTGTGCCTGCACAATGAGATAACCGCCATTTGCCTTATGGAACAAACCGCTTTTGATTTTCATAAAGTCTGTGGTCAGGTTACCGAATTCGCTGTCGTATTCCACTTCCCCCACCAGGTTGTAGTAAGTGGGATTGAATGTGGTCACCACAGGTGCGCCTTTGGTTTCGCTGTTGTCCACAATCAGATTTACTTTATATTTCAGTGTCACATCTTCCGGCTGTTTTTTGGAAAGCATAGGCAGCAGAGATGCCAGACCTTCTTCCCCGTCGTCCTCATCCTCAAAGAACTGGCTGATATTTTCCAGTACATCTTCTTTCACGGCATTGATATATGCCACTGCTTTTTCGTTCTGTTCATATTTTTCCTGAACAGCGCTCACATGGTGACCGATGGCAAACATGCCAACTTTATAATCCAGCTGGTCTACACACCGTTTGGATTCCTTATCCAATTCCCGAATGTCCCGCATAATGGCAGAAGCTTTTTCCTGTACAATCTGGGAATTTTTCTCAATGACATCCTTCACGTCTTCCGCAAGGTCGTCATATTCTTCCTCACCCACAGGTTTCCCATCCACCACAGGCATAAAGTAAATGCCGGAATTGGTAGTCTTTACCTGAAAATCATTTTCCGCCGCTTCTTTGCTCATCTGATCCATGAGGGCATCCCGTTTTTCGTCAAAACCACGAAGCAGTTCTGTTTTCTGCTTTTCATAGTCCTCTGTACGGAACACTTTCTGGAGTTCCGTCTGGAACAGCTGTACCAGTTCATTCATATCATCCCGGAACTTTCTGCCTTCCCCTGCGGGAAAAGACAGTGCCAGCGGGCTTCTGGGGTTCTGGAAGTTGTATACATAGCACCAGTCCAGAGGCACTTCCTCCGTTGCCGCCAGACGTTCTGTGCTGGCTTTGGCATAGGTGGTTTTCCCTGTGCCGGAGGGTCCTGACATATAGATGTTATAGCCTTTGATCTTCACATGAAGCCCAAAGTCAAAGGCTTTGACGGCTCTGTCCTGACCAATGATGCCTTCCAAAGGTTCCAGTTCCGCTGTGGAGCGGAAAGAGAAATCATCGGCAGAACAGCCGTTTTTTAGCTCTGTATAAGAAAGTTCGCGTTGCATATCCTTTCGCCTCCTTGCAAAAAATGCCGAAGAAAAGGGTTCTTCGGCATCTCAAAAATCAATCTTCCTGCCCTTCATAAAAAGGCGTATATTTCCACATAATGACTGCGTCCTCGTGGGTATCGGGGTAATAATTTTTCCGCAGACCTTCGGCACGGTAACCATGTTTATGGTACAGATGCTGGGCGGGAGCGTTGCTGATACGCACCTCCAAGGTAATGCCAATCATTTCTTTTTCCATGGCAACCTGTTCCAGCTGTGCCATAAGGGCATCACCAATGCCCTGTTTCCGGTAATCCTCCAGCACTGCCACATTGGTGATATGACCTTCGGTAATGACATGCCACATACCTGCGTAGCCAACGATTTTCCCGTCTGCCACTGCCACATAATAAATGGCAAGGTTGTTTTCTGTCATTTCCCGTTCAAAATCTTTCCGTGTCCAAGGGATAGAAAAGGTCGCTTCTTCCACAGCCAACACGCCGTCAATATGCTCCACTGTCATGGGGATAATTTCAAACATGTTCCGCTGCCTCCTTTTTCAGACGTTCTTCCCTTTCCCTCTCTGCCTGTGACTTCCGCAGATAAATCAGTTCCAGTTCGTTGCCGGAAATGGCTTTGCCTTCCTCTGCCATGACTTTGCCGTAAGCTGCCACTGCTGCTGCACGCTGCAACGCGCAATGGGCAGGTGCAAAATGAAAGTCCGGATTTTTTGCCAGTTTTTCTCTATGCACGGGAACGCCGTCCCCTAAGAAAATCACATCCCGTTCAAAGGTTTCGGCAATGTCGATGATGACATCAATGCTTTCTGCCATATATTCTGTCAGAGGCACCAGTTTTTCCCCTTCCCATTCATAGAAGCAGGCATACACCTGCTGCCGTCTGGCGTCCATAATGGGGCAGACGATGGCACCTGTCATAAACATATGATATGCCAGAGCATCCAAAGTGGGAACGGCAAGAAGGGGCTTGTTCAGTCCCAGACAAAGACCTTTTGCCGTTGCAGCGCCGATACGCAGCCCTGTGAAAGAGCCTGGACCCACAGCGCAGGCAATATAATCCACATCTTTCGGGTCTGTATTTGTTTTTTCGCAGATTTCTGCCACCATAGGCAGAATGGTCTGACTATGTGTCAGTTTATCATTCTGGGTAAATTCCCCAATGAGTTTTTCATCTTCGATGAGGGCAGCACTTGCAGTCTGTCCTGATGTATCGATTGCCAGTATTTTCATGGTTCCACCTCCTGCCGCAGGGTAATTCTGCGATAGTCCTCGCCTTTTGCAAAATCCTTTTCCACTGTCAGCCAGATGGCTTCCTTTGGAATCAGGTCGGGGAACAGCTCTGCCCATTCCACAAGGCAGACACCGTCGCCGAAAAAGTATTCTTCGTAGCCAATGTCGTCCATTTCCTCCTCACAGGAAAGACGGTACACATCAAAATGGTAAAAAGGCAGGCGTCCGTCATGGTATTCATTGACAATGGTAAAGGTAGGGCTGGTGACATGATCCGTCACCCCAAGCCCTGCCGCAAAGCCTTTGGTAAACACGGTTTTTCCGGTACCCAGATCCCCTGTCAGGCAAAAGATCTGTCCCCTTTGGGCGTTTTTACCCATTTCTTCTCCCAGAGCCGCCGTTTCCGCCGGGCTGTGGGTTTCCCAGATTTTTTCCATAATAGCCCCCCAGTTTCTCTTTAGTACATGAAGATGGCTGTAATGCCTGTGTCGATTTCTTTGGATTCATTGCCATCGTAGTAGTACAGATCGCCTTTATTGGCTGTATAATCATAGTTCTTCAGATAAGCCAGCTTGCCGTTGTATTTGTACTGCATGCTGTAAACGCCAGTGTCGATGAGTGTATCTTCGCCATTTGCCATTACATGCAGGTCGCCATTGCCATTTTCCTGGTCGATGTTGTTGATATAGTATACCGCATCGCCATCCGCAGCAAAGTGTACGCCGCCAACGCTTTCCACTTCTGTAGGGTCGCCGCCGTTCCAGATACCCATGGTACCCAGACCGTTTTCATAATCCTTGAAGTAACCCACATCATGAGTGGTGCCAAGGAAGTCTGCCACTTCCACATTTTCCATAGTGAAAGAAGGTTCTGCGCCCAGTTTGCCAACATTCAGTGTTGTTGCACCTGTCATAGTATCTGTTTCATAATAGCCTACCATGGTGCCGTCGTCAGAAAGGAACACATTGGCAGGAGAAATGTTTTTACCTTCCAGCTGCCAGCTGCCGCCGGTAGCATTCACTACCAGAATCTTCGGTTCTGTATACATCAGGCTCATATAATAGCCCTGTTCTGCATCTTCCAGACTTCCCAGCTGGGAAATAGGCATTTTTTCCATATCGCCTGCTGCGTAGCATACAGCATAAGGTCTGTCATTGTCCAAGGATACAGCAGAGATGGTGTCAGAAGCCACTTCTGTCAGTTTGCCGTTGCTGTAGATATATACTTTCTGGAGTACAGGTTCAATGCCTTCGCCGCTTTCCATCGCTGTACGGATGGCATCTCTCTGCAATTTTTCCTGATAAGCGTCGCCGTCTGCTTCTGTCAGCAGCGCGTCACTTTCTTCCAGATCGTCTTCAATGATAGATTCATATGTTACCAGACCTTCACTGGGACCCATGAGCAGTACAGCTTTGCCGTTGGGCATTACTTCCAGATAAGTCACTTCATCCATGATTTTCACAGGTTCTGTGCCGTAAGCATACACGAATGCGGCATAGCCTTCGCCTTCTGCCCCTGCGAAATAGATTTCGTCTGTATCGCTGGTCATCATGGCTGTTGCTGCGTTTTCATGGAGGCATACAGCTTCTTCCCCTTCCGCTGTGCCTTTTGCGTAAAGGGCTGTGCCATTGTCACCGCTCTTGCGGTACATCACAAAGCTGCCGTCATTGCTGATGGCATAAGAGCCGCTTTCTGCCAAAATATTGGATTCCACCAGTGTGGATGTGCCATTTACGAACTGATACAGATCAGCTGCGCCGTCTGCTGTTGTTTTTACAAAAATAGCAGCTGCGCCGTCTTTTGTGGGCATATAGTCCGCTACGGCTTCGCTCACCAGAGTACCCTCGCTGTCTGCGCCAACGCCTTTGTAATACAGGTCAAATGTGCCATCTTCCCGCACATTGGTGCTGTAATACAGACCGCTGCCGTCTTCATTGAATGTGGTACCCCATGCGGAATAGTACTGGTTGTACTGACCGCCGGCAGAAATGCCTTCTGCTGCCACATAAGCGTCGTTTTCCAAGTCATAAATATACAGATTGTTGTCCTTCGCATAGGCAATGCCTTTGTCTGCGTGGACTTCACCAACAGGACCCACCATTTTCCAGCACAATGCCAGAACGCCGATGAACACCAGCAGTCCGACAACGATGCCAACGATGTTGGTGCCGGATTTTGCAGGAGCCGCTGTCTGCACAGGTGCTTCCTCTGCCGCAGGTTCCGCAGCCGGTTCTTCTGCTGGTTCTGTTGTTTCTTCTGTTATCGTTTCTTCTGTCGCTGTTTCTTCCACCGTTTCTTCAGCGACTGTTTCTTCCTTTACATCTTCTGTTATCTGTGTCACTTTTTCTGCGCTCTGCACTTCTTCCGCTGCCTTTGTTTCCGCGGGCATCTGCTGTGCCTGATCCTCCGTCAGGGAAAGATCCTTCTTTTCTTCGTCCATATTTCAGGAACCTCCTTCAATTAAAAATATCTGTTTTTGACAGCCAACACTGTCCGCCCCAGCCGTTTCGTTCTTCGCATTGCCGGACTATTGACAGACCGACACAAAAAAACAGGCACGTCCGCAACCAGCCGCTTTTTCTGCCGTTGTTTTCCCTGCCGTTTCTGTTTCCGTTTTCTGCCAAAAAACAGTCTTTTTCCAACAGAAAATCCTCTGCGCAGCATTTTCCAGAAAAAAAGACCGTCTTTGCCATATTTTTCTATCATTTTGAAATTCAGATTCATCATGATTCCCCTTCCCGAAACCGGTACTTTATTATACCACAGTTATTCCAACGTTACAAGAAAAGGGGATTTTTCAAAGGAAATTCTCATCTTCTATGGAAAAAACAGTAAATTATTAAAAATTTATTAACAATCGTAAAAAATGCGTAACTTTTAGTTTACAAATTTTGGATTATTTAGTATACTAATTCAGGATAAAAAAGACAGAAAGGTGATCTCATGGCAGAAAACGAAAACTTCTCCAAAGATAACAATACAGAAAACATTCTGACAGAAAATACAGAACTTACAGAAAATACAGAAAACACTGCATCTGCGGAAAACACACAGGCAGAAGCAAAGGCGGACAAGCATCTGATTACGCTGCATCTGTCCCACAAAAACGGTTCCAAAACCTTGCACCTGAAAAAAGGTCATCTCATTGCCGCATCTGTAGCAGCATTTCTGGTATTGGGCGGCGGCGCTTATGCGGGTGTTTCTTATTTGCAGACCCAGAACCGTCTGACAAACTCTCAGCAGCAGCTGGCAGAAATGGAAAAGGAAAACCGCAAACTGACCCAGCGCACAGAAATATTGGAAAACGAAAACGAAGAATACACCCAGCACATCAACGAAATCCAGATGAAAACAGAAGAGCTGGAAAACAAGATGACGGAACTGGAAAATACAAAACAGAGCCTTGCAGAAGAAATCAATAACATGAGCGGTACTTCCACAGACAGTACAGCTACAGCTTCTGCGGAAAATGGCGACACTGCATGTGCAGAAGCAAATCTTTCCACTGCATGCCTTTCCATTCTGGAAAACGGCAGTACATCTCAGTCTGGTGAAAAAACATTCACCACCATCGTCACCACTTCTTACAACAAGGCAACATCTCTTTCCGCACAGCTGGATAAAATGAATGTGATGCTGGATCTGACAGGCGCTTCCTTCGTGGATGTGGCAACAAACGTCACAGAAACACTGGCGCAGTACAGCAACGTACCCATGGGCTATCCACTGGAAGAATATGTGATTTCCACAGAATTTAATCCAGACGGCAATGCTGCTATCAGCGACGGTCGTGTGCACAAAGGCGTTGACCTTTCCACCAGAAGCCAGATTGTACCCATCAGCGCAACAGCAGCAGGTACTGTTGTAGAAGCTACTTACCATGATGACTATGGTTATTATGTGAAGATCGACCACGGCAACGGTTTCACCACACTGTATGCCCATAACTCCGAAAATCTGGTAGAAGTTGGCGACACTGTGAAAAAAGGCGATGTCATCGCTATGACTGGTTCCACCGGCATGTCCACTGGTGTTCACTGCCATTATGAAATTCAGCTCAACGGCATTTACCAGAACCCGAAAGACTACGAATAATCGTTATGTTTAAAAAAGAAATTTTGCTGGAATCCTGAAAAAGGATTCCAGCTTTTTTATTTTATCAGGATTTTACTCCATTCCAGGATTGTTCCATTTTTTTGTAAAAAATCCCGATGCAAAATCCTACCTTTTCACTTTGTCATGTGGTAGAATAGGCATACAAAGAGGAACTCCTCTAATCTTAAAGCAATCTTAAAGATTTTTTCCCTGTTTTCTTAAAGGGAATCTTGCTACAATAAAAGCAGAAATTTGGAGGTGTATGAACCATGTATAATATCTTGATTTGTGACGACGAAAAGGACATTGTATCTGCTTTGTCCATTTACCTTTCTACGGAAAATTATAAAATCTTCACAGCTTTTACAGGAAAAGAAGCATTGGACGTGGTTGCCCACAACGACATCCATCTGGTGCTCATGGACGTGATGATGCCACAGATGGACGGCATTTCCGCCACAGCGAAACTGCGGGAACAGTACAACATCCCCATCATTCTGCTGACAGCGAAAAGTGAGGACAGCGACAAAATCCTGGGACTGAACATCGGCGCTGACGACTACATCACAAAGCCTTTCAATCGCATTGAGGTTTTGGCAAGGGTCAAATCCCATCTGCGCCGTTACACTTCTTTGGGCGGCATGGCAAAAAAAGCTTCCCATCTGGTCATCGGCGGCATCGACTTGGATGATGATTCCAAGACCGTTACCGTGGACGGAGAACCTGTTTCCCTGACACCCAGTGAATACAACATCCTGAAACTGCTCATGGAAAACCCCGGACGGGTATTTTCCTCCAATCAGATTTATGAACAGATCTGGAACGAGGACGCTTATGGCTCCGGCAGTGTAGTAGCCGTGCATATCCGCCACCTTCGCGAGAAAATCGAAATCAATCCCTCCGAACCCCGTTACCTGAAAGTGGTTTGGGGCTTGGGCTATAAAATGGAGAAGGAGGCGAAGGAATGACAAAAGTGACCCACAATCTGGGAATCAAAGTGACATGCATCTTTCTGGTGATGATCACAGGCATAACCGCCTTTTTCAGCATTGTCGGGATATTGTTCGCCGGAGAAAGCGGCATTTTCAGCGACCAGAAAAAATCCTATTATGATACGCCTTGGTGCGAAAATACCACCTACAGTTATTCCGATAACGTGGTGCGCTGGTATATAGATGGCGCGGAACCAGAAGAAATTGCCAGCATCTTTTCCAACGGCAAAACCAACTTTGCCTTTGAGCTGTATGACTACAATGGCAATCTGGTTATAAAGAGCGAATTACCCGAAAAAATCGGTCTGACCACATCTTATTCCTTCTATTACAATGATGCGCGGGATATCAGCGGCGAATATACTTATTTTGATAATGCCGTTGCTTATACCGTTGTTGGCTATGTAGCAGACCCTCTTTCCGCACCGGATAACTACTGGCTCAGCTATCGGCTCTATAATCTGACCATGTCATTGGGTTACTGGCTGTTCCTCATTGCCCTCGTGAGTCTGTTTATACTGGCGGCATCCTTCATTTATCTGCTTTGTGCCGCAGGTCATCGAGGGGAAAGTGAAGAAATCATCCTAAACGTACAGGATCGCATCCCGCTGGATATTTACCTGCTCCTGTGGTTTGGCATCATGTCCTTGACCATGGGCATCGTTTCCGGCGGCGCTTATTACGGCGATTTAGATGTTTCCCGTATGATGGCTGTCTTTTTCGGATTTTTCATACTGGAAGCCTTGTTGCTGGCTTTGATTATGACCATGTCCACCCGTCTGAAAAAAGGCGGCTGGTGGCGAAATGCCCTTTCATATTATGTAGTGAAATTCCTCTGGCAGGTATGCAAAGCCATCCTCAGCACCATCGGTGATGCCATTCACGCTTTGCCCAGCACATGGAAGGTTGCAGTCGGCTGGCTAGTGGTATCCTCCATCTATCTTACCAGTACCTATGCGGCAGGCGTTGTGATGATACTGAATTTTGTCCTGCTCATTGTGTTCTGTTCCATTGCGGCACAGTGGCAGAAACTAAGCCGGGCAGGCAAACAGCTTTCTGCCGGCAATCTGGAATATAAGGTAGATACTAAGCGTATGTTCCGCTCCTTCCGCCAGCACGGGGAAGATTTGAACAATATTTCTGAAGGCATTGCCATTGCCCTGAATCAGAAAATGAAGAGTGAACGTCTGCGGACAGAGCTCATCACCAACGTATCCCACGATATCAAAACGCCACTGACATCCATCATCAACTATGTGGATTTGCTGAAAAAAGAAGAACTGACCGGACAGGCTTCCGTTTATATCGAAGTGCTGGACCGCCAGTCCCGCCGTCTGAAAAAACTGACGGAAGACCTGGTGGAAGCCTCCAAGGCATCCACTGGCAACATCCATTGTTCTCTGGCATGCACAGACATTGTGGAACTGGTACAGCAGGCTGTGGGAGAATATGAAGAAAAACTGGCGGCATCCCAGCTGGAAGCTGTTATCAACGCACCGGAAAACGAAATCGTTTATGGTCTGGTGGACGGCAACCTCATGTGGCGTGTGCTGAGCAATCTGCTGAGTAACGCCTGCAAATATTCCCAGCCCAATACCCGCGTTTATATACAGATAAAACAAAATGCGGATCTGGTATTTATCACAGTGAAAAACATCTCCCGGGATCAGCTGAACATCGACCCTGACGAACTGATGGAACGTTTTGTCCGTGGGGACAGCTCCCGTTCTACAGAAGGCAGTGGTCTGGGGCTGAACATTGCCCGTTCTCTGGTGGAACTGCAAAAAGGCAAGTTCTTCCTTTCCATTGACGGCGATCTGTTCAAAGCACAGATACGTTTTGCTCGGGCATCACTGCCGGAAGCACAACCCAATCCGGAAGAAACAACAGCAGAAAATTAACATTGCAAAAAAGATAACAATTTTATGTACTGACAGCAGAACAGACAAGAGAAGAAAAAGCCGCTCTTGTCTGTTCTGTTTTTCTTTGTCCTCTGTCCCATTTTTTTCAGAAATTCTCCTTTTTTTCTCTCTTTGAAACACCGCCTTTGCACTTTGATGTTTTCCCGTTTTTTTGCACGCAAAATATTGATTGTTCGTTTTTTCATACTTTTTATTTGACAAAAAATATACGATCTTTTTTGCTTTTTATAGGCTCTCCATTTGGAGAAAAGGCGGAAAAAGTCCTGTTTCTTCCTGCTCCCGCTGGTTTTTCTGCCCCTTTTTATAGTTTTGCATCCAAAAATGTCCTTCCTGCCATATTGCCGTATTCAGAAAAAATCAACCGCAAAACAGCTTTTCTTTTCTCTACAATATTTCCATATTTAATGAACTGCTTTTCATTACTTATGGTGTAAACTTAATAAAAACAGTCGTTCATATCGTTTTCTTGCCAAAAGTATACGAAATAATACACAAACTTCCCCTACTTTGTAGAAATTTTCACAGTGCCACTTGCTTTTCCTGCCAAAAGTGATATACTATTATTGCAAGCAGAAGCGAAACCAAGACCTTTCTATCGTGAAAATGGACAGATGATAAACTTTTGTTCATCCACTGAAAGGAATTCGCTTTCTCACAGGCAAGAATTAATTTATTGTAAAAATATCAATAAAAAGGAGAAGTGAAAGACATGAGAATTTCCGACAGAGTGCAGGCAATGCAGAACTCCCCTATTAGAAAATTCAACCCTATGGCTGAAGCAGCTGAAGCAGCTGGCGTTAAAATCTATCACCTGAACATTGGTCAGCCCGATATCGAAACACCTTCCGTATTCTGGGAAGCAATCAAAGGCTTTGACCAGAAAGTACTGGCTTATGCTGGTTCCTGGGGTCTGCCTGAACTGCAGGACGCTATCGTTGATTACTTCAAGAGATTCGATATGAATCTGGAAAGAAACGACGTTCTGATCACAGCTGGCGGTTCCGAAGCACTGACACTGGCTTTCCTGTCCATCATCAACCCCGGCGACGAAGTTATCGTAGCTGAACCTTACTACACAAACTACCTGACATTCATTCAGGCTGCTGACGGTGTTGTAAAACCCGTTACTACATACGCTGAAGAAGGTTACAAATACGCTATCAGAGAAAGACTGGAAGCAGTTGTAACAGACAAAACAAAAATGATCTCCATCGTTAACCCTGGTAACCCTACAGGCTGCATCCTGTCCAGAGAAGACATGAGAGTTATCGCTGACTTCGCAAAAGAACATGATCTGTGGATCCTGGCTGACGAAGTTTACAGAGAATTCGCTTACGACGGCAGAGAAATGACATCCTTCGGTCAGCTCTCTGACATCGAAGACAGAGTTATCATCATCGACTCCGTTTCTAAGAGATTCTCCGCTTGCGGCGCTCGTATCGGCTGCATGGTATGCAAAAACAAAGAATTCATGGCAGAAGTATTCAAGATCGCTATGGGTCGTCTGTGCGTACCTACACTGGACATGGTTGGCGCTACAGCAATGTACAAACTGCCTGCTGACTTCTTCAACGATGTAAAAGCTGAATATGAACACAGAAGAGACGTATCTTACGAAGCTCTGAAAAAGATCCCCGGCGTTGTTTGCGAAAAACCCGGCGGCGCTTTCTACATCACATGCAAACTGCCTGTTGAAAACACAGAAGATCTGCTGCTGTTCCTGCTGAACGAATTCAGAGACAACAACGAAACAGTTATGTATGCTCCTGCTGAAGGCTTCTACGCTACACCCGGTCTGGGCAAAAACGAACTGCGTATCGCTTACATCCTGAACGCAGACGATATGGCTAGAGGTATCGAACTGCTGGGCAAAGGTATCGAAGCTTACAAAGCTGCAGGTCACAAATAATTCGACTGCAACATCAGCCATTTGAATATGGCATTGCCTACACAAAAAAAAACAGAGAGAAACGCAAGTTTCTCTCTGTTTTTCTTTTGCCCAAAATACGAAAAAAGAAAGCTGAAATTCTTTATACTACAAGGATTTCAGCTTTCTTTGGTTTCTTCTGAAATTTATTCTTTTGGCTTCGCTTCTGCCCATGTATGGCGGTGCAGTTCCCCTTCCTGGAGCATGCCGGGAAATCCCTGCTGACGCAGTGCTTCATAAATGATAATGGCTACAGAATTGGACAGATTCAAACTTCTTGCCGCTTCCAGCATGGGAATGCGGATAGCCGTATCCGGGTATTGGAGCAGGATTTCCTCAGGAATGCCTGCGCTTTCCTTCCCAAACATCAGATAGTCATTTTCCCCAAAAGTCACATCGGAATAAACATGTTTCGCCTTTGTGGTTGCCATCCAGATTTTTGCATTGGGGTTTTTGTCCAGAAAATCCTGAAAATTCTCATAATACCGAATGTCCAGCAGTTTCCAGTAATCCAGCCCTGCACGTTTCAAATATTTATCCTCTACAGAAAATCCCAAGGGCTTAATCAGATGCAGCACCGTATTGGTCACAGCACATGTTCTGGCAATGTTGCCCGCATTCTGGGGGATTTCCGGTTCTAATAACACAATATGCACGTTTTACCCTCTTTTCCGTAGAAATTTTCTCTTATTTTAGCATAAAAAGAAATTTTGTTCAATATTTCCACTTTCTGGTACTTGACGGATTCCTTTTTATCCTTTATTATTATATAAGAATAATTATTAGTTAGGAGGGTTGCCTATGAAAGAAACAGCACAAGTGCTGCGTGAAAAAGGGCTCAAGGTAACACCCCAGAGAATCGCTGTCTATAATATGCTGCTGCATTCGACAGAACATCCCAATGCGGAAACCATTTACCGCACATTGGAAGCCACCAATCCTACCATGAGCTTGGCTACCGTATATAAAACTCTGGACTTTTTCAAGCACCTTGGACTGGTACAGGAATTGAACGTGGGGGAAGGAAGCGCCCGCTATGACGCACAGGTGCACTGCCATCCTCATACCGTCTGCACCGTTTGTGGCTGCGTTTCAGACTTATATAATGATGAATTGACAGACCTCCACAAAAAACTTTCCAAACCACTGGATTTCGAAGTGGCCTGTGAACAGTTGATTCTTTACGGAAAATGTGCTGCCTGCAAAAAGGCAGAAGAAGAAGCATAAACTTTTTCATACAGCATCCAAACATGACAGGAAGGTACAAAACAAAAGTTTTGTACCTTCCTGTTTTTTATTTTTGCTGTGCATCCTGCAAATATAATACGGATTCTTGCAGATGGTCTTGATAATATGTATAGAAGTTCTGTATCCGTCCCAACGTCTGCGCATTTTGGGCAACATCGGGATTCTGCCGGAAAAATGCCTGCAAATAACTTTCCCCATCTCCATAGACATAGTCGCTTACATCATAAGCCGCATATTTTTCATCTGCAAATACTTTTCTCTCTTCCAAATCCTCAAAAGATACGGTCTGCCCATGGATGAAAGCACAAGCATCATCCTTTTGGGTTTCTTCCCTATCGTAAACCATGACATAAAAAAGCGGCAATTCTCTGGTGCCATCGGCATAATCTTGCAAAGGCACCTGCACAGACAGCACCATGGCATATTCTCCTTTCGCACCAATGAGTCTGCCAAAACTATCATAAGTGCTCCAATTCAGCCCCATCAGTTCATACTGTTTCTCAGGAGAAATCCTTTCATCCCAAATAACTCCTTCCGGCGGGTCCTGCACCGTCAAACACATTTCACTCTGGATACGGTTCCCCGGCAGTACCGGTGACACCGCCGACACAACTTGTCCTTTTTGGAATTCCGGCAAATTTTCATAAGCCTGCTGGTAGGCTTCTTCTAACACTGTCCGCTGGTATTTTTCTTGCGCAGACTTCTGGAAATAAAATGCCAAACTTTCTTCCACTTCTTCCGCCTGTAAATCTGCTTCCGGGTTCGGGTATTCCATCGTTTCCCCCGCAACAGACATATCAGAAAAATCCACACTGCATTTCCAGTCCTGACCGAAAGCAAAACCGTTATTGGTCAATATCAATTCATACCAGTCGTTTTCCAGGGGTTCTTCCAACTGCGTCAAATCATAAGATTCTGACAGGTCTATAGTTATGGTGCCCTGAGAATGCGCGGCAATGTCTGTATGCCAAAATGTAACTTGCCCGCCATCTTTTTGCGGAATTTCCACACCTGCTTTATACTGTATGAGCCGCAAATCTGGCTGAAAAGAAAGATTCCGATCCGATTCATTTTCCACCCAAACCGAAACAATGCCGTTTCCTTCATATGTCCCCTTCAGCTGTACCTCATCTCCCTTTAAAGAAGAAAATTTTGCCACAGCAAAGCCTGTCACCATCAAAAAACAGAGAATCGCCGCAGCCAAAACCACAGCTTTCCGCAAGCCTATCTGCGGCTTTTTCCGCTCTGGAAAATGCACCCCCGTTTTTTGAGAAAATATGTCCTGAATATGTTCCAGATTTTCCTGCTGGAATTTCTGCATCCTCATCCCTCCTGTTCCATTTGCTTCCGCATTTTTGCCTTGATGCGGTAAAGCCGATTTTCTATCTGTTTCACAGACAACCCCAATACCACCGCCATTTCCTTGGGCTTTTGCTGGTAAACATACCGCCGCAGCAGGATTTCCCTCTCTTCTTCCGTCAACTCTGCCAATGCCTCTTGAAGCCCCTCTCTATTTTCCATTTCCGGCTCCACGCCCATTTCTTGCGCCAGCACTGTTTCCTCTAAAGGAATGGTCTGTATCTTTGTTTTTTGTCGATAGCGGTCAATGGCTTTGTTTCTGGCAATGACAGACAGCCATGCCTTTAGACTGCCCCTGCTTTCGTCATATTTCTGGGGATGTTCCCATAAATCAATGAATACATCTGCCACACATTCCTCCATATCCTCAGTGCTCCCCACCTGACTGAGCACCGCTCCCACAATAGACCACAACAGCCGACTATAACGACAGATGATCTTCTGCATTGCCTGTTCATCTCCAGCCTTGATGGCATCTATGATATTCTTCTCCTGCAATCCACACCCTCCTTTCTGAAACTGCCTTCTCTTATAGTACGAAAAAAATCAGAAAATCACTTCCCAAAATCAATATTTTCTCCCCATGTTCTCCATTGACGTCCAAATGTCCTTCATGTTATAATATCGATAGACGATATCGACACACGATATTCAAATGTTTTACAAAGGAAGTGATGGCTTTGGCAAAAAAATCACTGGAAATTTTAACAGAAACCATGTTTTATGTCTTGATGGCATTTTTGAAAACAGATATGTGCGGCACTGATGTTGCCGCTTTCATCGACCAGAAAACAAAAGGGCGTATCCAGATGGGACCTGGTACTCTCTACACCATACTGGCAAAATTCCAGTCCGAAGGTCTTTTAGAGGAAACGGAAATCCAAGGACGAAAACGCACCTACCGCATCACCGATCGGGGACGGCGCATCTACGCCGAGGAAGTGGAACGGCTTCGCCGCTGTCTGCTGGATGCGGAGGAGGAGGCACACACAGCGTTATAAACAAAAGGAGGGGCTTTCTATGAAACATCGTTTATATTTACCAACTTTCCTGCCAGTTTCTTTTCCTGATGCCATGGAAACCTTTCTGGAGGACATGGCAAAAAAAGGCTGGTTCCTGAAAAAAGTAGGCTATTTTCTGTCTTTCTGTCAATTTGAAAAAAGCACCCCTGCCCCTGTCCGCTATCGTCTGGAACCCATTCCCGATACGGTGCGGACACCTTCTGCGGAAATGGTACAATTTTACGAAGAATTTGGCTGGAAATATCTGACACCTTTTTCCCATTTCTTTTTCATATTTGTTGCGGAAAATCCCGATACACCGGAAATCCACTGTGACCCGCTGGTACAGGCAAACGCATGTGTCGGAATTTCAGCGTATTTGGATTGGCTGCCCTTGTGTTGCTGACCATCTTTCTGGGAATTCCCCTGTATCATCCGTCCTTCTTGCTGGAGCGTCCCTGTTTTTCTGCTTTTGCTCTGGTAACACTGTTGGCATTTGCTGTTTTGATTCTCCGGTCTGTCCTGCGGCTTTGGAAGATTTACAGAAATCTTTCTCAGGGGAACCCTCTCAGTCACCACAAAGGATACCTGCACATCCTTTCTTTGCAGACCATTGTACTAGCACTGTTTGTGCTGTTCCTGTTGCCTTTCAGTGACAAATTGGTGGAATGGGACGAAAACGACCAAATCACCCAATCCCTGACGACCGTGGAAGAACCCCTGCCCTATGTACCTTTGGCAGAAATGGGCATTTCTCCCGACTGGGTGCAGACCCCTTACGACCCCATTACCATGGGCAATGAAAACAGCGACTCCAATTATGTACGCAGCCGCACAAACTTCCTCGCACCTACCACATTCCACATCAGTCAGACGGCTTATCACACAGACCCTAACCTGCCAGCCGCTGCCACATCCATGACTTCTTATTACGGGGAAATGTCAAATCCGTTTCTGGCAAAAATCGTCGGCATGGATTTGGCAAATCTCTATGCAAGTACCCCCGGCATATCAGGCTACAAAATGGAAAAGAAACCCCTTTCCCTGTCTGGTTTTTCGGAAGCCTATTATGGCGATCTCCTTGGCAATGCGCAGATTCTTCTTCTGCGGCAGGAAAACCGGGTGCTGATAGTCCATTACGCTGGTGATGCTTCCCCGAAAGACCATGTGGAAGATTTTGCAAAACTCTTTACACAAACATACACGCCTTTATAAGAAAGGAGGGCATAACATGGCCTATATTCGCCGTTTGATTCCTTGTGCCCCATATGAAATAAAAATTTTTGAAGCTTGGCTGGAAGAACTGGCAGAAAAAGAAGGACTGTTTCTGGTTTCCTGCCGCCGTGCCATTGCCAAATTTGAAAAAGGCACACCAAAACCCATGCGCTATCGGGTAGACGCAGACCCAGACCGCTGCTGGGACCCCAGTCAGGAACGGCAGCAGCTTTATGAAGAATTTGGCTGGAAATACATCGACAATCGTTCGGAACATCTGGTGGTCTATGGCACCGATGATTTTTCTCTGCCGGAACTGCACACAGATGCGGAACTGCAATTGGAGACCCTTGGGAAGCTTCAGAAAAAATGTCTGCGGAGGGCGCTCCTTGTGTTCTGCCTTTTCCCCCTATGGCTGCTTTTACATATTTCCGCCGGCAACTGGCTTTACTGGCTGCACCATTCCGCTTTGATCTCAGCTTTTGTCCTGCTTCTGTTTTTTTATTTTCTTGATACAACGAAGGAAATTCGACAGCTGCAAAAACTGAAAAAGCAGATCTTTGAGGAAACAGACGTGACCGAAACAGAAGATTTCCACAAAGCAAAAAGAAAACTGCTTCTTCGGACATGTTGCCGCATCACCGCAGAAGTTTTCCTCTTTCTGCTCCTTCTGTCTCCTTTTTGGATACAAAACTGGAACGAACGCATTCCCTTGTCTGCGCAGAACAGCACAGAGCTCCCTACGCTCTCTCCTGCCGCTTTTGGAAGCCATAAAAATCTATCGGATAGCAGCTATTTTTCCTACTACACCTCATTTCTGGCTCCTGTACAGTATGAAATTTTTCAAATCAGTGACGATTTTTATTTGGATACCCAGTATTTCCAATGTCAATCAGAATTTCTGTCCGAAAGCATCGGCAAAACTTATCTGATGACAGAAGCCGACAACAACCTGAACAAAACGGAAACACAAACTCTCGCCGATGGTACCAAACTGGAGTACCGGGCAAAAGACTTTCAAAACTATCTTGTCATCCAAAAGGGTTCCCGTATCTTACTTCTCAAATCTTATACCGAAATCGATCTTTGGGAAAATCGCGAAAAGTTTCTTCCTCTTTTGGACAAAACCTACTCTCTGCCGGAAGAAACCTGATTTTTTTGCAGAAAAAAAGACCAGACATTAGGGGCATCTTCATAAGAAAACAAAGAAAGCCAAAATCCTTATGATTACAAAGGAT
>OMGQ01000721.1_pt1 | contig 26735 bp, 26 predicted proteins | sample 1646071 | NCBI WGS metagenome assembly OMGQ01 (sample SAMN05578585, study PRJEB25193) | human gut metagenome | biome: Human Microbiome; feature: human-associated habitat; material: feces | host: Homo sapiens | place: USA:Birmingham
AATCATAGATACCGTAAGGGATTTTATTCTTTATTTAAAACTTTGCAACAGAACCGATCGTTGCGCCCTGGTCTTGCATGACTATTTTTTATTGTGTTAAAATTACTAGTACAATCGAATAATCAAAAAAACACTACTATTCGTCTGGTCGTTTAGTAGTGTTTTTTATTGATTTGTAATATCTTTCCGATTCATCGAAATAATTCACTATGTGAGCCTATTCGAGCTAAAGTTAGGATCAATTTATCACCGTCAATTTTATAAATCAGTAACCAATCTGGTTCAATATGGCACTCTCTTGTACCTATATAATTTCCTGTTAGTGCGTGGTCTTTATACTTTGGCGGCAATGTTTGCTGTTCTTGTAAAAGTACTAATACTTCTTTTAACTTCTCTAAATTCTTTCCTTGTTTCTTTGCTTTCTTAAAGTCTTTTTTGAATTGGTTCGTGTAAAATATTTCAAGCATTTAAATCCTCCATTAAATCCTCCACGGAAGAAAATCCACCATGAACATTTCCTTCTTTAATGTCTTTTAATGCTTGTAGAGTCTCTTTGTTTCCCTTATTAATCATAAAAGGAATTGCTTGCTCATTAATAGACTGTTTTAAGAAAATCGTAATTGCACTTGTCATATTTAACCCTAAATCATCAAATAATTGTTCTGCTTCTTCTTTTAAATTTTCATCAACATTTACATGTATAGGTTTCTTTTTTGTAGTAGCCACCTTTACCCCTCCTTTATGTATATAATTATAACACAATATGTTGTTATCGACAACATATTGTGTTATAATTTCTCGCCAAAAGCTTTCAATAATTCATAGCGATTTCTTATTTATTTACTAAACCCCCGTTGTGTCACATAACCTGGTATGCTCCAGATTCCGAGTGACTCATTTTTAGCCTGTTCTTGGGCTTGCTCTAGTTCTGCCAAATACTTAGTTGTAGGCTCTTTTACATAGGCAACACGAGCTAATCCTTCACTTACAAGCGTTTTTTGTAGTAATGTTCCATCTACGAATATGTAGCCCAACGCTCGTCCGTAACGATCTGTTTTATCGCCCTTATCATATTCAAACGTAATTTCTGAAGCAGTAGACAAAAGCTCTTTTGTGCGTTTGCTAGCTTCCAATCCGAACGGCTGAACTTTTGTTTTCGGTTTCACAGTCTCGGGTGTGTCAATTAATAAAAACCGAACTTTTTGTTCTTTTCCGTCAATTTTTAATACTGTGGTATCGCCATCCACGTGCCTAACAAAATCAGCTGGTATACGTTGATCGTTTGAAATAGTTTGAGTAACATTTTCAGTAACTTCTTTTACACTATCCTGTGCTTTTTGTTCAAGACTTGCGCATCCTGATAATAAAAAAGTGGCTACTGCTGTAAGCAGCAGCCACTTTTTACCGATTAACTTTTTCATTTTCTCCCTCCTTCAGATAAATTTTAATGATAAGCAGGCGGTTCCATATCATCCATACCATAAAACGGTTCGGCGTTCGCCATTTCTGGCATTTGTTGTTTTTGTTCTCTATTTTGTACAGTTTCTTTTGATTCTAAAAATTCAAAGCCTGCTACGACTAATTCTGTAACATAATGCGTTTGTCCTTGTTGATCATCATAAGAACGTGATTGCAATTCACCATTTACTGCAATTAATGAACCTTTTTGCGTATATTTTGCTAACACCTCTGCAGGTTTCCCCCAGATTACACATTGAATAAAAGTCGTTTGGGCATTCCCTTCTTTATCAAGTCTTTCTCTTTTGCAAGCTAATGCAAAATTGGCAACGGCCTTCCCTGTTGACGTTACTCTTAGTTCTGAACTTTTTGTTAATCTTCCTACTGCACTTGTTTTAATCATTCTTGATTCCTTCTTTCTTTTTATTTGGTCGTCCAAAGAGGTAAAACCTCTTTGGACGTATAATCTAATTTTTTACTAATGTAATTCAATTCCTAGCACCACATAACCTTCACGTTGTGCATAATCCGTTATATAAATAACTTCCGCTTCGCATTCATCATCTAAATACATGCCATTCATATATTCTTCGAGAATTAAAATATCCCCTACTTGAAAATTACGATCGTTCTTTCTTATCTCAAATGTTTTTCGCCGTTCTTTTACTGCCTTGAAAAACTCGGTTTCAATTTTTAATGTGTGAATAGTCGGGTGTTGTTGTTCCATTGTACTTCCTCCTTAGGCTGTTGCTGTTAATGTCTTTTGTTTGGCTTGTTCTTCTTTAACTACCTGCGAACCATACATATTGCGAATATCGCTCATATTGTATTTTTTCTTACTGCGTTTTTTATATCCATCGGGGGCTAAATACCAGGACTTTTTGTTGTTGCTCCATTTCATATTTAAAGCTTTCAACTCTTCTTTATAAGGCTTTGTATTCCCTGATACCCATAAGAATGCGCCTATCACTTCAATTGAAACATTTTCCATTTTTAGTGTTAACAACTTGTGTATGATTTCTTGCCATTCTTGCGGTGTTTCTGTCGTTTCTTTTTGGTAGTACTCACCTTCTTTATTTTTGTGTGTATTTTTAAGCTTATCGAACAACGCTTCATACTCGTTATTTATTTGCGCCATTTCTTTATCAGTACCGCCCATGTCTGGGTGGTACTTTAAAGCTAGCTTTTTATATACGCGTTTCAATTCTTCTAATGTCGTTACATCTTTGATAAATTTCATGCTAATCGCCCTTTCTGATTGCTGCTGAACAGCTAAGCTGCCCAGCGTTCCAATTTTTCAATTGATTTTTTATCATTTTCAAGGTCTGCTTTTGTGTACCATGCTGGTATCTCTTTATCAGAAAATAGACTGTAGATAAATTCTAAGATTTCCATGCTTTCTCTAGCTTTAACAGCTGATTCACATTGATTAACGTAATATCTTACATCTTGTCTAAGTCTATCGACATAAGAATAATGAAACGTTTTGTTTCCTTCTACCATTTTTTTTAATCTGTTTTTTTCTTTTGTTGTTAGCATTTTGCTTTCCTTCTTTCAATTTTTATTTTCAAACAACCAATAAATAACTATGTTTTTGTCAACGCTTTTCCGACCAACCTTTTCGGTTGAGAGAGTGAGGCGCCGGGTGTTAGGGGTGCAACCCCTAAGGTTTGATTAGGCTCGTTTTTAGACGAAGGCCTGTTTGTTTGATTTCGCTTTTCAGTTTTCAAAGGTCAGAGGGGAAATTCTGGTTAGATTCCCTTTTCGTATATCGGTCGTTCGGCATAACCGACTAGAAAACATGTTCTGTCGGAGGACAAGGGTCGGCTTGCCGATGCCACTTGCCCTTGACCTCCGACAGGTTATGTTTTAGGTTATACTCGCCGAGTGACTGATAGACGATTAGGGAATCTTAGAAATTACACGGCTGTGAGAACTGATAAATCAAACACACTAGCCCTTCCTAAAAACGGGCCTGATTCAGACGAATGGTTTTTGCGTCTGAATCACTACGTCGGTTCTCCGACGTAGAAAAAAGAACGAAGCTTGACTTCGTTCTTTTCCTCTCTTAGGTGAGCGTATGCGAACTCAACCAATCTATTGGTGTTCTTCTGAAAGAAGAAAAGCTTGTTAATCATATTCTACGTGCTTTTTCACTTCATGTAAGCAGCTACTTAAAATTATCAAGTAGTTTATTAATACTTCAAATTTCTCGACATAAATTTCAGGAATAGAGACACAATACCTGTTAAAATTAACGCAGCGAATTTTTTCAAAATTTAAGTTAAAAGGTGTTCCATAGAAAATAGTAATTAACTTTTTTAAAGACAATAAATCATTAATAAAAATTGGGACAGCTTCTTTAGAAATACCATATGTTCCATCATGATAAATAGTGATTTCTACATCTCCTAAAATACATAAGTTTTCATTATCTAGCGTTAATCGAAAAGATCTCACGATTGTTTTTGCAAGTGTAACAGGTTGCCACCAAATGACATGCCATCGTCTTTTGCTTATGGGAATAAGCCCTGTTTCATCATCCAGACATCCTAATTTTTTTAACTCTCTTTCGTAACTGGCTAGCTTCTTGTTGAATTCTTTCTCTATTCTTCTCATGAAACTCACTCCCAATTAATGAATTTATCTTTTTCTAGTAATCGTTTCAATTCACTTTCAAATTCTTCAGCTGAAAAAACATGCAATCGATCAAACACTTCTTTGTACTCGTCCCCTTCTTTGTCAATAAAATATTCTTTAAACATATCAAGTTCTTCTTTAATGATTGAACTAGGTGTTACATAAATTAAGCGTGCATCTTCATAATTTTTTAAATGTTTAATGTATTTTGGAAACACACCCTGACTATAACGTCGTTTTGTCTTTAGTGTTAATTCTATTTCAAATTGCCACTCTACTTCTCGTCCAATACTATCCAAAAACATAAAAATGAAGTCAGGAACAAAGTATTTTACGCCTTTTTGATTTTTCTTCTCGTCTTTTACTTCATATACTTTACGGCGTTCTGATACTACCGCTTTAAGGTGCGGGTGGTTATTACAAAGTTCCAACATTTTTATCAGATAATCATTAATTTGTAAGTGGTGTTGTAAATTGTATTCAGGAACTTTTGGCAAGGTGTAGTACCCACCAATGTAATTATGGCCTTCTTTTGTTAGGTAATAAAATTTTGTTAATCCGATTTGGGAACATTCCACTAGATTTTTTTCCTTCAGTTTTTTTAGATTACCGTATACACTACTTTTTTTTGCCATATTATCAAATTGACAAAAGTCAATAAGTTGTTTTACCGATACAACTCTCAATTCATGTAGTAAACACAAAAGAATCAAGTGTATCTTATCTTCTTTTGAATAATCAATAAAGTAATTGTAAAGTAATGGTTTCAAAGTATCACCGCATTTCTATAAAATGTACAAATAGGCAAAGCCTATTTGTTTCATTGAAAAAGAGTTTCGGAACAACGTGTAGAAATACTTTTTCAGCTTTTAAGTCCTCCAAGTTTTGGTGGAGGATTTAGGAGGTTGTTGCTTTGGGCGATAGTCCCTTCAAGGTTTGGTGAAGGGGCGTCTATCGCAAGGGGTAGTTGTTAATCTTTTGAACTTTATCTTTTGAACTTTTTTCTTTAATTTTTATTACTTCTATCACCTTACTCATTCTATTTTTTTACTCTATTCTGTTTGTCCTCGGCGCTTGGTATTTTTTTCGTAGTTGCAAAATTCCTGACCATTTTCGCTTAATGGGGGTTTTAACCCACGTTGAGCGAAAATGGTCAGGAATTTTGCAGGCGGAGAAAGCCTTTTATACCAAGCGCCGAGGACACGCCACTACAATTTATAATTCCACACAATTTCCAGTGGTTTTCCTAAGTATTTCCATGATGTTTCCAAAATTTGACACACTATATTAATCTATTTTGAATTACTTTTTTGTAACCATTCGAGTGCGTTTCGCACATAAACTTTTTGTGGTGGGAGGTTTACATTTTCTGCTGTACGATAAATAATAAACTCCCCTGTACGCAATTCTTTTATCTTGTTTGGACTAATTTTGAAGCGATCTACATTACGTTTGGTTCCTCTATCTCCTGACCAATCAGATTTTCCAACATCTGAATAACCATCTTCTTGTTCCGTAACTGAAGTTACATCAATGTCTTGATACGTTCCCATTGTTTCACTCCAATACTCGGCTTCACCTTTTTCGTTGGTCTTTCCAATGAACAAAGTATTCACATTTCCGACAAGTTGTTCCATTAATTTATCGCCTAATTTTGCAATATCTGCCATCGTTTGAGGGGTGAAAATACCGTAAACACCTGCACCTCTACCTTTATTTACCATATCAATAAACGTTTCATTTAGATAAGAAGCAGGTTCATCAAAAATCACAAGGACTTCACGTTTAACATTTTTTCGATACATTTCAGAAGCAAAATAATTTACGTCTCCGACTAACATTTGCGCTAAAGTGCGGATATATTCTTTGTAAATCAATCCATTGAACGATACGTAAACTAACTTTCGTTGATTGACAATTTCTTGCACATCGAGAACATTTTTTGCGTTTTTAGTATCAAATAATTTTCCTAACTCACTGTCTAATAACATGTTAATGTTTGTCTGTAATGCTTCTGATGTGGCATACAAATAAAACGGTGAATCTTTATGTTCATAACGAATAAATAATCGTTCGAACAATTTTTGTTTGATATTTTCTCCTGTTTCTTTGTCTGTTGGCAAATATCTTAGGTTTCGTTTGAGTAATAAATAGTACGAGTCTAAATCTAATGTTTCTGGATTAAGGACAATCGTTTCCGTTTCTTTTTGTGCTATTCCTAGTTGGGAAATGTTTCTAAATTTACTGTTCTTAATTTGTGAATCTTCCTCTTTTTCTTCTTTATCAAGGTCTGAATCAGGCAGTATCTCGCTTCCTTCTTTCACTGATTTTTTCTTAGGTTTTTGTATTTTCTTTTCTACTTCAATCTCAAATAGTTTGGGATTGTTTGGTAAAATTGCATCCGCAAATAAGTGTAAAACATTTCTCGGAAGTAAAAATCGTTGAACAAATGGTAGACTTCGTTCAACGGTTTCTGTCGTACGAGTGTCTCCAGATAAAGTAACCTTGGCTCCTTTAAACTCGTCTAACAATTGAATTGTTACTTGCAAAAGAGCTTTCGCTGCGCCTGAATAAAAGACACTTTCTGTTTCGGCTAAAGACACTAACTTATCCCGAATAGATATGTCATTTCCATGCTCTACTGGGTTGTATCTCATATCGCCATCATCCGTAAAAGCATGCACTTCTTTGTCATAAAATTTGGCAATTTCTCGCATACTTTCTAATGTATCTCGAGCGCCTTTTCCATCAATCAATATCACCGGAAAATTAAATTTGACTGCGTGTTGGACGAGTAATTGAAGTAACGTTGTTTTCCCTGAACCTGTCGTTGCGGGAACAAGAACATGCTGATTGAACTCTGAAAAGTTCATAATATATGACAACCCGAACTCACTCATACCAAGTAATAATTGGTTGGATAGTTCTTTATACTTGTCAATATCAACACTTTCTACTGCTTCTTGGTATTCTTTTTCTTGTTCATCAGTAAAGCGTTGTGACTCTTCAAACTTATTTTTTTGCCTATTTTTGTATTCTTTAGATTCCGTCACTTTCTTCCGTTCGTCTTCCTTTGAAATAACTTTTCGTTTTGCCACAAATGAAGAAAATGCCAAAAAAATGGCCCCCATTCCACTTGATCCAATAAGCAAAGCGACTATTGTCTCCCAATTAAAACGAAGTGCTGTATGAAGAAGATTTAAGGGGAAAAGAAGATACGCAGACAGATACCCTCTGGGAATCCAGAGGATAAATGCAAAGACATTTATTACAAATAACACAGCTGAAAAACTAAGAAAGACAATACTATTTCGTTTCAAAAAACTCTCATAATCCATATCAAATACATTTGCAGCCTTGTCTCTTTTATCAACCGCTAGACCAATTAGTAATGGAATACTGCCTAAAATCGCAAAAGGATATAAAAGAACTCCGACTAATCCAAAGACTAGTCGGAGTTGGTGGTAGCGAGTCATTTTTTGTTGTTCTTGCCCTATTGGCGGTTTCTTTGGTTGTAGCAACCCATTGTTAAACAAATTATTTCCTTGCACGAGGTTGTCTCACTCCTTTAGGTTTGTTTGTTATCTTCTGTGTACCAGGTTTCTTGCGTTCTCTGCGAACAACTGGTGGTTGTTTAGTTTTCTTTTCTTTCTTAATGATTGGCGTATTATGTCTATTCATACGTGTGATTGGCTCATTTACCTTGGATTGTACACGTTGTGGTGTAGAATGCGTTTGAGGTACATCAACTTGCGTTACTTGCTTCACTTGATCCATTTTTTTTCGTACTTCTGGACGTCGATAGGCAGGATTACTTCCCAACGTTCCACCACTCCGTTTGACCGTTTGGGCCGCTACTTTTGGTTGGATATTTTGACGAGTCGTTGGTTGTCCTGTTCGTCTTGGACTACGAGCAACCACTTGCTTTTTCATATCTTTTGGTTTATTTGTTGGTTGAAGTACTTTTTCTCCTTGTCGTTTCATAAGTGTTTGATGACCTGTTTCGCGTTTTTTACTTCGCTGTCCAGTACGCCGATTTTGATTTCTTAAAGCTGTTAAATTGGTTGATTCGTCGCTTTGATCATTAATTTTTTTAAGTGATTCCTGTTTTTTCAATCGATCTTTTTCATATTCTTTTTGGCGAGCTGATTCATGTTGCTGCCGTTTGAGTTGTTCTTCAGATTTCTGTTCTTGCATACGTCCTTTTTCGTGCGCTTGTCTTAATCCTTCTTGTGCTTTTTCGATAGCATTTGGCGCTTTATGTTGAGGTCTTGGCTTCAATTCACGGCGTAGTGCACTACGTTTTTCTTGTTCTTTATTTAATGGCCGTTGTTTTAAGCCAGTTTCTGCTTTACCATGTTTCCTTGCTTCTTCTTGACGTTTTTTAATAGCTGCTTTACGTTCTTCTTGTGCCTGTTTCCTGCGCTCCTTATTCTCTTGCTTTTGTTCTTTTGCCGCTCTACGCATATTAGCTTCTGTGCCAAAAGGATTTCCGATAAACCCGACACCATCAGAAAGTGAAACACGTCCCGTGACAAGATTAGCAAAGAATTTCCGGAAGACATACAAGCCAAGCGGTGTAAGAAGATAAATAAGTATCGTTAATATCTTCTGCCACACGTTTTCTGTCTGATTGCTTAATTGAAACCCTAGTGATAAGAAACTTGCAAAGAAAATAGTCGCAAAACCAACCATTCCCTTCATAAAAATAGTCATGCCAAAGGTTTTAAAGTAATTCGCAAAGACGTTCGTTTCAGTTAAAAAGAGTCCTGCGAACAACAATAACGGTAACAACGGCAATAGGAACAATTGAATGACCGCAATAATTAATCGTAAGAAACTTAACAGGAAATACACCACTGTTTGAATGAAGTTAACTACCAGATAAAACAAGCCATAAAAAGTATTGGTCCAGTTGTTATAATACATAATTGAACGGTTTTTTAAGTCTTTACTTTCGTAATTTACAACTTCTTCCATTAACTTATTATTTTCTTCGCTATTCATATCGTTGTCTAACAATAAGTTGATTCGATCATATTCTTTATCTTTATACTTTACTGTTTTCTTACGGATTTTATTAACATCACTTGTTCCATAGTTCATGAGCAAGTAAGGTTCATACACATTGGTGTAAAAAACACGTGAAGCAATTAAATTTCCTGCACTTTTTGCTCGTTGATCTGCAGATAATTTTTGCTCTACTTCATTTCCGTTCTTATCTTTCCCTTTCTCTGTCATTGGTACACTAACATCACCTAAGACCGGATTAATATTTACAAATGCGGTCTCAACTTCTTTATCTACACTAAACATCATATCAAACAAAGAATTGGACGTGTTGGCATCTTTTAGGACGGAAAGACCCGTAAAAATAAGAATCGTCATTAAAAAAATACCAAAAAACCGTTTGTATCGTTGTTGTCCAATAAATTTTACACCTAAAATAACAAAGACAAAGGCAATACCAATCGTTCCCGCAATTCCTAACATATTAGTTGCTATGCTAGACGTTAGGTTCATAATCGGTTGCTTAATAGCAGTTATAATATCCATACTAAATAGTGTTTTTACCATAACTGCATTAAACTCTCCGAGTCCTTTTACCCCAGCCCATACAAATGTTTTGACTGCTGCAGAAGCGTTAGTAATTGCTTCTTTAACCCCAAAAGCAGAATCCTTTTCTTTTTCTTTAGTCATTAACTCAAAAGCATTGTCTTTGTAAGTATCATATATTGTATCTACATTAGTAGTTGGCTCCGTAACAATAACCTTATTTTCATCAGGTTTAGGTGCGGCATTGACCGATGTAGTTTGTGTAAACACAAAAAAACAGCCGACTAAAAGTAGTAAGGCTGCTTTTATCAGTGACTTTTTATCCAAAGTATCACCTCTTTATTCTGTTTTTTGTTTTATAAGTGTTCTTTGTTTTTCGCCAATTTCCCCTGTAATCTTGTTATCTTTGTATTCTACTTTTTCCATAATGAAAGAGTTTCTGCTAGTAATGTCAAAGGTTATTTTTTTATTTTTTTCATCATAAGTGTATGTCCCACTAACACTATCCTCTGAGTCATTAGCTGAAAATTTACCGTCATCAAAAAAAGTGTAAGTTGCACGTGTTTCTTCCACTTTCCATTTACCACCATCGGCAGTCAATATCTTTTTCATATCTGTTCCACAACCTGACAACAATAACAAGCCGACTAAGGCAATAAAAGGTAGTACTTTTTTCATGCTCACTTCTCCTTTTTTATGATCCTTGTTCCATTGCCAACGCCATTTGAGTAGCTTCATCCTCTTTATTAGTAGACGAAACGGCCATTAACCAACTATCGAATAAAACATCAATTGCAATAGGCTGGCTACGCCCTCGATGGTCTTGGAATAAACAAGTCCCTGATTTTAGTTCATTAATTAACTGAATATTTGCTGGGTTCGTATCCATACCAAAAAATTCTAAAACTTTTTTCTGTGCTTCTTTTTGGTTTGGCCGGAACGCAAATTTATAAGACAATAGTTCTTTTTTATCTTCTTTATCATAATCCATAAACGCTTGTGTGACAAGGTATATATCGGTCATGTTCGCACGTCCTTGGCGTAAACTTCCTTCAATTAGAAAACGTCCTTGGGCCGTGTCTTCAAATCCTTTCGCTTCATCGAAAATAATCGCAGCATCTTCAGTTTTATCTGTAGAGAAGATCGTTGTCATTTTCATAATAACTTCCATAATAGACATGCCTGCGATTTGTTCATTGTTTAATCGTCCGCTGTCTATTTCCGCTTGTGTAGGGATTTTAAGCCCCTGGGTACCTAAGACATTGATTTGATTTTCAAAGCGAATAGGTTCGCTGTAATCGTTCCCTAAAAGAATTTTGCCTAACCCAACATTGTGGCCAGAGATTAAATTTGCTAATTTAGGGTCTTTTTCGCGAATAACCTCGATTACTTTCGTTAGGTGTTTTTTCCCTTTACCTTTCATCACCGCATTGACAGAATCTAAAATCAGCGTCTTCTTATCACTTGCAGTGTGACTGTCTGTCGTAACTTCACCAAAATTTTCTAACACGTTTCGTGCGGTTTGAATAGCTTCTTCTCTTGGCAGAAATAGCAATGGATCTAACATTCCTCGATACCTTTCTTCACTTGATAGCGAAACAAAGTTAATGCGTTGATACAAAGCTTTAAATTCTGGAATATGTCCGAACTTATCTAATGCTCGTTTGAAAAAAAGGACGGTTTCATTTTTAGGATCAATATAAAGTATTTTTTGTCCTAAAAACGTTAACCACAAGAAAATGTACTTAACAAGTACTGACTTTCCTTGCCCAGGCGGGCCAATGATTAGCGTATTCCCATTTGTATATTGTGCGCCTTCTATGGCTTTTTTAGTCAAGTTTGGGAAAAACCATACGATTTTGCTTGATAAAGAAAGTGCCTGTTGTACGGACTTGAATTTTTTAGCAGTTATGACACGACCTAGAGGCATGCCATAGCGGTTACCAATTTCTTTTTCTAAATCCATTCCAAGGTCCGCTACATAACCTGTTGAAACAACATGCTCATAGCTTTTAAATTGACTCTTAGCGCCAATTAAACACTGATTAAACAATGTTAATTGGTCGACTAGCGGACGATACAACTTGTAGTCTGTACCGTCCAAAACAAATTCGAGTTCTTTTATTTTCTCTTCTAATGCTTGTTTACTATCGGCTGAAAGTACAAACGTTGTCGTCATACGACACAATCGTCGTTCTTTACTACGTATCTTTTTACTTAGTTCGTGCAATCGCTCTTCCCCAAATAAAATCACTTCGTCTTCGTCTAAAATACCGTCAACTTGTGTTTGCTCTTTGTCCTGTTCATAGATTCTTTTACGACGTTTGTGTACATCGCGTTTATCTTTATCTGGGTGGCGAAATGTAACCTTGACATGGGTTTCAATCGTGGTACTCAAACTATCCTGCAAGTTTTGTATAATCGCACTTCCAAACATACTCGTTGGCAAACTGATCAACGGTAAAAAAGCAAGGTAATGTGTTTTATCCAATTGTTCAATAGTCATATATCCCGTGTTATTTTCAATAATCCCCTCCGTCATTTCTTCCGGAAGTAACGTTCGTTCAGGTAAACGGGTATTTGCACGGTGAAAGAAATAATAAAACAATCGACCTATGGTTCTTGGATCCATGCGTTCCACATTTTTAAAATTTGATAAGTCTTTGTAAATCTTGTTTTCTAATCCTTGATATGCGCGATAAAGTTGGCTAACTGGTACATGAACCCCTGTTAAAGCATTGATTGCCTTACGTCCAACTTCCTTGAACAATTCTATATACTCCATAGGATTAGCAACTTGTATAGGTGCGGTAAAACGAATGAACAAATACGTACTATATTTATTCATTTGGACTTCGTCTTTTAGAATATCACCCGCTTGTCGGAAATAGGTTTCTCCTAAATCCGCAAAGCTTCCCTTTACCAGGTTATCGATTGTCGCTTCAATCTGTTCGTCGAGATCAAAGTATTCTGGAATATTCATAAAATGGTAGTCGAACGTGTCTTGCTCGAATACGCCTTTTCCGTCCTCTATGTATTCCTTGAAAAAGTCTAAATTATTCAAAGGAAATACTTGGTGTGCAAGTTTATAACCTACCCACACGTCGTTAGAGGTTGTAAAAAGAAAATTATTCGTAATGGCTTCAATTGGAAAGTCTAAGCGCGGCTCTTTACTTTTTAATGGCACCTTATCAACTCCTTTCTTTGCAATCACTATTTTTTTACACTTGTACAAAAAAAAGACGAGTGATCTGTTCACTCGTCTTTTGTTGTTTATTCACTTATAAATCATTAAAACGGCAGGTCATTATCAGAAATATCCACTATGCTATTTTCTGGCGAAAATGGATCCAGAGGATCAGGTTTATCCATTGACTGTTTATCAAACGTAGCTTTACCTGTAGCCTGTTCTTTTCGTTGCTCGTTTACTTCTCTTGATTCTAATAGTTGGAAGCTTTCTGTGACAACCTCAGTTACATAAATACGCTGGCCTTGTTGATTCTCATAGTTTCTTGTTTGAATGCGACCAGTTAAACCGATCAGAGTCCCTTTTGTTGCATAATTTGCTAATGACTCTGCAGCTTTCCGCCAAATAACACAGTTGATAAAATCTGCTTCCCTTTCATTGTTAGCATTGGTAAAGTTGCGATTAATGGCCAACGTAAATTGACCTACGGCTGTTCCACTTTGCGTATACCTTAAATCTGGGTCTTTGGTTAATCGTCCAACTAATGTAACGTTATTAATCAAGATATTTACCTCCTACTCATGTAGTTGTATTTTTTGTTACTACTTTTGTAAATAAGGCTTCTTTATGGTTTCTAACCATTATAGCATGTTTTTCTTAGTCCATCCGTTCACTTATCCTATCTAAATAAACACGCCCATCATCACCAATTATTTCGGTTACTTTATCCTTTAAATATTTGCAATTACAACTTCTGTATTCTTTAATTAACTGCCCCAGTTTCCTTAAATTTTTTGCTTTAGCTTTGACGGATAAAGTAGCCTTATGACCTACTTTATTTAATTCATTAATGGTTATATAAAATGACGTGTTAACAAACAATTCTTTTAGCTTTTGTAAATCTTCTTCGCTCTCACAATCAAAAGATAAATCCTCGTTTGTAACAACATAAGTCCCGTTTGACCAAACTTCTATACATAAACTGTCGTCAACAGTATCGTTATACTTATTCTCGTATAATTCATACGATTTCAGAATCAAGTTTCTATACTTAACAGCTACATCCTCGGTGTAATCTTCTACAGTTCCTAAAGACTCTAAAAATTTTGTCACAGCTTCAATTCTTTTATCCACCTTCATCCCTCACAATCTCTTTGTAAACACTTTACTGTTATTTTCTAACTTTGTATTGGACTTTTTCTTTATGGAATTGGACAAGTAGCCCATGTTCATATCTTTTTTTCTTTTGATACAAGAAGTTTCCTCGACCAATTAGATAATCAAGAAAGCTCTTATTATCCCATTTTAAAGAAAAGAGCGTCCACACAAGGACGCCCACTCCTACTATAAGAATCAACCAAAAATTAGCAATAATTGTGGTAAAAAAATTGATTTTAGCGACAAATGAAATAATCGCGAATATCAATAAGAGAATAAGGATACCAATACCTACAAAAATTTGTTCCAATCGAATGCCGTTTGGCGCAAAAGGCAATGCTACCCCTTTGATACTGTAAATCTTGTGAGGTTGTTTAAATTCTCGTGTGTAATTATATTCCATCAAAATCGCCAACCTTTTATTGGGAAAATAAAGCCGGCATTTGGTTTGAAAATTAAGTCTTTCAACCAGGTACCAATTTTTTCAGCATCTTTTAACACTAAAACCAACGCGATTAAAATTAAGATTAAGCAGACTGTCGCAATTCCTCGTGCGGCCCCTTGTGTTGCAACCGCTACAACTAAGGATACCAGTCCTAAAATCACCAATAATATAATCACCTGTGAGGAAATATTATTTGCTAAACCAGATAAATCAAACATATTCTTACACTCCATTCATTTTTTTAATAAAATAACTATCTTTTGTTGCTTCAATTTGTAATGAGAAGTTAGACGTTAGCGGACTTTTCCCTTCATAACTGAATTGATAGGTTCCTCGAACATCATAGATCCCTTGGCCTGTTTCTCTTAGACTTGTAATATCTACTTTTTCTAACGTCGCATGTTCTAGTCCTTTTACATTCGCAATTAGTCCTAACTTTTCATCATTTTTTACATATAATTCAAAGAAACGATTGGTAAATTCCGTTAGTTTTTTTGTTTCTTCTTCATTGACTTCTTTTCCTTTAGGTATAAAACGTTGCTCGTCATACACAACTTTGTTACTCTCACTTGTCTTCGCTAAATTCATTAACGTTGGTCTATCAAGCAACTTCAGTTCATTTTCTGCATAACTAACAGGCAAAATCACTTGCACTTGGCGCCATTCTTTCCCTTCAGTAAAACGGACATCATAGTACAAGCTGTAAAGTGATTCTTTATAATCAACTGTTTCTAATCGAATAAAGCGTACATTTCGTGCAACGCGGTCATCATTTGTCTTATCAAGACCTAAATCTTCTGCACGCAATCCAGCAGCTAAATAAGGGGTTATTTGCGCTTCCCAGTACTCTTTTCCTTCTAATTTTGAGGACACTGTAAATAATCGATCCACAAGTTTCATTCCGTCATATTTCAATTGATCACTTGCAGCTACGCCTTTATTCACGCTTTCAATAATTTCCTCACGATTTACTTGCTTTTGCATCGCAAGCCTTGTAAGCGTGTTTAATCGTCCAAAACTCATTAATAAAAATAAGCTTATCAAGAAAAATAAAAGGAAAAACACCATTGAGTAAATACTTTTCGCCGAACGTGGCGAAAAACGAATGGTTCGAGAATTTTCTGGTTCTTTCTCTTTCTTCCTGAAGATTGCTCGGATTATTTGAACCAATGAAGAAACACGTGTCTCTTTCCTCACTTTTTCTTTCTGGGCTTGCTTCCCTGCTTGCGGATTGAATACAGCCTTTTTGTTACTCATCTTTTAAAATCCCGTAACGTTGAATTAACGATTGGGGGACTTTACTTTCTACGACAACCTCGTTTACCACCATGCCTGCACCTTCTAAAAAAGCTAATGCTTCTTTATAAGCGGTCTTAGACGTCTTGGTGGCCTTTTCTAATTCGTCGTAAAATATCCGAGCGCCTGTTTGATACTGCTTATTATGCACCCGCCATAAGATAAATAGCGCCGTTTGAATCGCTGGGCGTTCATAAGCATAATTTTTAGCAATACGTTCCGTATTTTCTACGGCTGTCTCCTTTTCATTCACATGATTTTCGTGCATTAATCTTCACTTCTTTCGTCGTTATTTTCAGCAATTAATTGCTGAATTTTTCTCGTATCTGTTCCTACGTATCTTTTTTTCGGTGTAACAAATGTTGGTACTTTTTCCAACGTATATGTCTTTATATAGTGACGGTTTTTAGGTTGATTTAAATTGATAAATACAATGTTGTTTTCGCCCTGGTCCTCTTCGTAAACCGTCGGATAGACCTTTTGACAATCAGCACACGTATCTTTGTAAAAAAATAAGACACGTGTTTCATTGTCTGCTAAAACTACGGCCGCTCGCTCCTTTTCCTGATTGAGCATTGCCTTTTCATTTTGTTTTACCATAAATAAAAAGAGGCTTATCCCCCCTAAAACAAGCATTAAACTAATAAGTGTTGTAATTCGTACTTTTTTACTGATTTTCCTCACCTAAATTCTCAATGGTTGTAAATTTCTTGCTTTCTTCATTGAAAGTTACCTTGTAAATAAAATTTCCACGTTGCGTTTGGCTTCCTGCGATTCGAACTGAATATTCTAGCCGGACCAATGCTGTTTTTTCTTTTCCTGTATCCTTTTGTGTGGTTCGATAAATTTCAGGTGCCTTATCTAATTGAGAAACGGTCACAACACTAGGAACAACTTTATCTGCATCCCTTGGGAATACCCCGGATAGCCCTTGCTCTGTCGCATAAACAGTTGCTTTTTCTTTTCTTTTAGCGACTGTTTGTTCTTTATTGCTAGAATCATAGTCAAACAAAAGTGAAAATAAGGCATTCACTGCTTTTGTTAATGGCTCATTAACAGGATCTTCTTTTTCATCCAATAATTGTTCAATTTTTCTCGATAAATCATTCAGTTGTCCGTTTTTTTCTTCTAAAGTTTTCTTTAGGACTTGCTGCTCTTTCTCTTTTTGATTTTTTATTTGTGCATTTTCTTTTTTCTCATTGAAATAACCGCCTCCTAAAGTGGTCAGTAAAACAAGTAAAAGAACGATCACTAGTGGTTGTGCTTGCTTTAAACGCTCCCTCATTGCTACGCTCCCTTTCCTTGAATAAAATCAATTTGTTCAACCGTTGCTCTGTCTAATACTCGCCATGAACGCGTACCAGAGCCTTGATTAATAACATTTGCTTCACTCACAAGAATACTGCCGTCAGAATTGACATACTCTACAACTGCCACATGCCCATAGGGCGGTGCAGAACCTCCTATGCCACCTTGCATACTAGCTGCCCAACCAACACTTGGTTTTCCTTTTACTACTGTGTACCCTTTCGCACGAGCAGAATTAGCCCAACCTGCGCCATTTCCGCCATCACCTGAAAACCATTCAATTGGTTTGCCAATTTGCGCCATACGATTATAGGCGTACCACGTACATTGTCCAAAAGGATAGTTATTTCCAGCGTAATCATTCGAATCGATAGGCGGAAGTGTTAACTTTCCTTTATACGCACTTGGTACTTCTAATGATGGGGCAGTATTTTGTCCTGTAACTTGATCGGATGTATCTGAAGTAACAACGCAATCAGAATTTTTACCATATTTTTCGTTTGTGATTGGGGATTTTCCGGGAATATTTAGGACAAGTTCGCTCTTTTTAAACGGCGCGTTACCATATTTCTGTATTGCTTCTTGGTCCAACCATTGAAACTGCTTGCCTAAGCTATTATATGTGGCCTGTAACTTCATGAGGTAAGTAGGGTCTGTAGCCCATCCTCCTGAATAAATAGCTGATAAAGTACTTAATCCGTCAGTATTATTGATAGCACCTGTATACAGTGTCTGGTGTGCCATAAATTCTGCTTTTCCAACAATTCCAGCATTGTAGTCTTTAAACCAGGTATATGCCCCACCAGTGCCATCACCGACGTTTGACCCTGGCTTTGTACCAGAAATATCAACAGAATCTTGGCCGAATGTTGCTAAAGTTACAGGAAAATCTTCTTTTTTTGACGTTTTAACACCGCCCATATTGTGTGCCTGCCAAAATGACGTCCCCGATGGATTAGTAAAATTAAACCCATTTTCTACCATCGTTTGAGAAATACTAGCAGACGGTAAAAAGCCACCTGCTTTCCATGATAAAAGGTAAGCATCTTTATGGCTTTTTACAAACTGCTCGATCGATTTAGGTGTATCTGTCGCATCAGTTGGATTATTTATACTTGGCTGAATACAATCATTTTTTGAAGTATCTGACGTACTCGTTAATAATAAAAGAAAAAAAGTAAGCCTCCAAAGACTAAAAATATAGGCAAGAAAAAAGAGAGAAGCCCAAAGACAATTCTTTTCTTATTCATGGTACGCTCCTATCTATACGCTAGCTTATACTTTAGCTTTGCGTTTTTTAAAGATGACAAACCCAGATACTACAGACAAGATACCGCCTACGGCAGATAAAAAGATATTCATTTCTTCACCTGTGTATGGTAAAACCTTCATTTTACCGTCCTTACCTTTTACTTCTACATTTCCGCTAGGCAATACTTTGTAACTTGATTGAATAGGTTTTAACCCTTCTGCTGTTTGTGTAAGTGGAACACCTTTTTCTACAGCTACAATGTTTTCTCCGTCTGTAGTTGTAATAGGTGTTGTTACACTAGGCACGTGCGTGATTTCTGCCAAATTACTTGTTTCAATAGGGACTGTTGGCTGTTGTGTACCATTTCCAGCGTGATTTAATTCCCCTGTTGGCGTTACAACAACGTCGATTGGCTTGCTTGGTTCTGCTGGTTGTACTGGTTTTTCAGATTCTGTTGGTTTAGTTGGTGTCACAGTTTTTTCGGGTTCTGCTGGTTTGCTTGGTGTAACTGGTTTTTCAGGTTCTACTGGTTTACTTGGCTCCGTTGGTTGTTCTGGTTCACTTGGCTCTGTAGGAGTTGTAGGTTCTGTTGGTGTTGTCGGTTCCGTTGGCTCTACTGGTTTTTCAGGTTCTGTTGGTGTTGTCGGCTCTGTCGGTTCTGTTGGCTCCGTTGGTGTAATAGGTGGCTCTACAGGGTCTACAGGTGGCTCAATTGGCGGTGTTGGATCTGTTGGCTTTTCTGGTGTACTTGGTTCTGTTGGTACTTCAATGGGCGGTGTCGTAGTATCATCAGGGATAATTTCTTGTGCAAAAGCAGAAATTTCACTTCCCCCAAATAGTAGTGTGGCACTAAATAAACTAGCAAAAAGAATTTTTTTCATCATTATTTCCTCCATTTTAATTTTAATTTGTAAGTTCAAAATCTTCTTCTGTCGGTCGTTCCATTACGACCAATTGTTCTTTTGTTTCTTCAGCTGTAAACGTAATTTTCTTTGTCGATTGCTCGGCTTTTTCATTGATTAATACAACAATGAACACTATCGTCCATTGTTTGTCTTTCTTCTTTACTTCCCAGGGAAACATACTTCTCGCTCGGCTTTTCTCCGATAAAAAATCAGATAAGATTTCTTTTTTTACAAACTTTTTTAAAACTGCTTGTCTGGTTTTGGCATCTGTTTTTCCTGAATAGTAATTAGTTAGAAAGAATCGAGTAAATGTTTCTACTTTATTTTGATCATTGACTTGTTCTGTTAAGGTATTGAGTTCTTTTTTTACCTCTAATTCTTTTTCTTGGTAAGGTGTAGAATTGGTTTTCCCTAATAAAAAACCACTCATAAGTAGAATCAATCCAACAAGTGTGATAAGACTAACGGACAAAAAAAACTTTTTCTTCACTGGTTTTGTATCAGTAGTTTCCTTCTTTTCTGTACCTTTTTTGTTACTTTTAGCTCGTTGCTTCTTTGGCAACGATTGATTAACTAACTGTAAGAAGTTTTTTACTTCTATTGGATCAAGCGTTGGATCATTTGTGACTGGTTCAAGCAATACGTCTAACATATCCTTTTGTTTGACCGGTAATAAAAGTTCCGCTTCTAAAATAGGTAGTTCTTGTTCTTTTCCTGTATATAAAAAATAGGCTATCGTGCCTCCTTGTTTTGTGGCCAAAACTTCTTGATTGGCTTGTTCAAGTAGCAAAAGACCTTGAACAAGCGAAAATCGTTGATGGACTGGTAAAGCTATTTTTTCTGCTTGTGTTGCTTCTAAATCAAAAGAGATATACATAAACTCACCCTTACATAGGTTCTAAAATTTCAGTGAATACCACTTTTAACGGGGTGTTCTTGGAAAATTTAATTCGATATTCTGTATCTTCCAAGGATAAAATGTAATTTTCACTGTCTTCTTGATAATAGGTGTACTCATTTCCTTTAACATTGAAATGGTTCTGTATTGCTTTGTGCTGTTTCATTTCAATTAATTTAGGTAACGTGGCTAGCTGATAACCTCCAACTATTCCTATCCCTAAAATAAAAAGTCCTGATAAAATAATCATTTTTTCCCTCCTATATTTTTGTGTCAGGCATCATTTTTTTATTATCGCTAACAAAAAAACCAAAGGAACCGAAACGGAAAAACTTAGCATGGCTGGTTAAAAATCAAACAAATTGTAATCCATCGCTTCCTTTCAGTAACCAATTTCAAAAGAAATCCCAATCGTCTAAGTGTCGTTGGTCTTTTGGCATATTTGCTAATTCTTTCCAATAAGCATCTTCTAAAACGTCTAACATGAATCGTTTTATTTCTTGTTGTTTTTCCTCTAGTTCTCGTACATTACGTATGTCATTCGTATTTAAAGACCGCTTGTTTATTTGCACGTTGATTATTTCTTTTAATTGGAAATATACTCGTTCTAACTCTTTTAGTGTTTGTTTCTTGAAAGACGTATCATAAAAACAGCGTTTTAGTGTGATTTTTTGTGTTTCTTTGTCTAACCAAACATCCACAAATTCCAACGAATTTAGCCTATTTAATAGACTGTAGGCAGAAAATCCAAGCAAACAACTTAGAACAAAAGATACATACATTGGCTTTTCTTTCTCCTTTACTTATGCTTTTAACGTTTCGCCGAAAATCTCTTCAAATACTCCTCTGTTAATAGGTGTTTTGATAAAAAAGACAGGCACATTGATTCTGCCTAAATTTGGTTTCACATAGATACTTTTTTCTGGATATACTTCTAATGCCAAAGATTTTCCATTTTTAATGATATTCAACGTGGTGATCTCTTGAATGTTTTCTTCGGTAATTTGTTTGTTGTACCACATTTCCATTGCACGTGTATTCTTTAATCGAACTTTAACTAACTTACCTGTGTTTCCTCTCCACTGTAAGGTCAAATCTTTTTCTTGGATGGCAATTTCTTTCATCCCCTTTGCCTCTCTTTCTACTACTACTGCTTCCAATGTTTCCCCTCCATAACTAAAAAAAGAAGGACAATCAGTTCGTCCTTCTTTTCGTCTTCAATTATTTTGTTTCTTTTCTACGTTTAAAGCCTAAGCCTGCTAAGCCAAGCATTGCAGCTAAACTTCCAGCTACCGTTAATAAGACATTTTGTTTTTCGCCTGTTTGTGGCAATTCTGGCTCTACACTTGCCTTTTCTACCACTAATGGCTCTACTGGTGCTTGTGGTGTTTTTGGTGTTGGTGGCACGATCACTGTTTTTTCTGGTGGTGTTTGTGGTTTTTCTGGCGTATGCGTCACTACCGTATTAGTCTTGATCGTTTCATTATTGAAAGATTCTTCAATCGTGTTGTAAACGTCTCCTGCCGCAATTCGTTCTACACCAATGAACGCTTTCCATGAGTGCGCAACGTTTTTGTTTTCTTTTAGATTCATCGCATCCAAAAAGGCTTGACTGGCCGTGATTTTCACTACCCCTTGTTCAAAGGTCATCGTGAATAGTTTCGAAATGTCGTCCCCTTTATTCACTTTGGTTCCGTCTGCTAAAACAAAATTAGAATTGGCAAACACAGACCATTGGCCACTAAATTTGTCATGTTTGACGTCTAGTTTATCGCTAATCGACCATTCTTCCACAACACCAGCGTATTCTGCAGGAATGTCACTACTTGTGAATTCATAGAAGAATTTCTCCCCTAATTTGATTGTGGCGCCATTTTGGCTTTGTTTGTCACCGACTTTAATAACCACGTCTTTTTTAGGGTTCACTTTTGGAATATGGTTGACAACGGTATTGGTTTTAATTCGTTGGCCAAATGTATTTTGTTCCGCTGAATTATAAATATCCCCAGAAACATCGGCTTTGACTTTTGTAGGGAGCGTTACACGCAATTCTTGCCCACCATGCGCTAGAATAAAGGCTTGTGGGTCTTTGGCAGAGATTGTCACCGTGCCTTTGGCATCGTCCCATGAGATCGTGAACTGGTTCGTAATGTCTACCCCTTTAGAATCTTTGACACGAAGTAAGTCTTTGATTGGTGTCACCTTCGTTTCATCGTAATCATCGAAGAAAGAAACGCCTGTCGCAAGATCGACTGTATCAAAGGCAAAGTCTTTATCGTACCCTTTTAAGTCCCAGGTCATTTCATAAGAAAGAACATCACCACGAGCAACTTTTCCATGGTTAATATCTTCCCCTTTCTTGTTATGAACGGCTTTGGTTGGTTTTGGATCATCAGGCGTATGCGTCACCACGGTATTAGAACGCATCAGCTCTTTGTTGTAGTTTTCTGTTTGCGTGTTTTCTACGTCACCTGTTTTAATCCGTTCGACTTCCAGATACACAGACCAAGCTTGTTTGCCTACTTTATTGCTTCCTTCATTTAAGGCGGCCAATAGTGCTTGATTCATCGTAAACGTTAAGTCTTTATTGTCTTTGTTTTCTAAAAGAATGTAGGCAGAAATATCTGTTCCTGCTTTTAACGTTTTATCCCCTACTTTAAGGTCATAATTCGTAATAGCGTGCCATTTCCCTGTGAAACGATCATGGGTCGTGTCCAAGACATCATTCATGCCCCATTCTTTGGTAATTCCGCCATAGTTAGCTGGACGTTCGGAAGATTTCACTTCATAATAAATTTTTGTCTGTAACGGAATATCTTTGTCATGTAGCGAAACACTGCCAACTGTACCGTTTTTATCTGCTTTTACATCTTTGGAAGGATTACTACCTGGCACATGGTTAATCACTGTATTTGTTACCGTTTCACCATCGTTTGTCAGCTGAACAGCTGTATTTTCAAAATCGCCTTCCACATTTTTCACTACAAACGGCAAGACAAGTAAATATTTATACCCCATTGCTAAAACAATGGAACCGTCTGCGTTGGTTTTCATCATTGCTGTGACGGTGTTTTGATCTAAATGAAGATCATAAGAAGCAGTCACGTCTTTAGCTCTTCCTGAATTAATTGCTGCAGCAACAGCTTTTGAGTCTTTCTCGTTTAGACTTGCGTCTGCTTGATAAACTTTCACTTTGGATAAATCAATCGTCACTTTTTCTGCATCAAAGGTATCTCGAATCCCTTGTTTGGTTACTGTTTTTGGATCTACTTTGGCAAGTTCTGTCGTATCCCCTGTCACAATGTATTGTAAAGAATCGCCACGCTTCACATTTAAATCATTGACATTTTTCTGGCCATCAGTGACTTCTTTATTTGGCACAAGTACAGGAACGACATTGGCTTTGTATCGATTGAATTCAATCGTTGCTTTTTCTGGTTCTTTTGGATTCCCATAATTGAAAATAGGCTTCACTGATTGCGCATTTAAGTTAGTACTAAAGGCAAACCATTGCGCACTAGATACAGGCACATTACTTTTTCCTTTTGTTGTCATACCAAAAGAAAAGGAAATACGCCCATTGGCTAGACCTACACCTGAACCAAAGTAGGCATTCTTGTGACCTACAGCGTCCCAATCACTATTTTTCAATCCAGAAGGTCCTGTGCCATAGTCAATATCTTCCGGTGAGTAAAATTTTCCATCCGCTTGTTTTTTCACATACGAACCATTAATGTATTTGAACGCATTGTTCGCCCCAAAATCAGAAACAAATTCCGCATGGCCACCTTTATTCGTTAAACTTGAATTTAAAGAAGACAGCGCATACGCAAATGGACTATCTTTATCTGGTAGTACTTCTTTACCTGACGCATCAAAGAACTTAATCGTTAAGCGTGTTTTAACATCCTTACCATTGACTCTGTTTGTACCAATAAAAGCCGTGATAATCGGATCGTTTGAAAATACTGCATTTAACGTTCCACTTTGGCTTGGTGAGGATTGTAGTTCATAAACAAATTCTGCTTTTGTAATTTTACGTCCTAAATAACTAGCGTTTAGTCCTGTATAGGTCACTGTCACTGGTTTATTTTTTTCTAAAAGAACCGCATACCCACCATTAGACCCAAGATTTGCCTCTTTTACAAAGGAATTCTGGAAGTTGCCAGTAACTTTCCCGCCCATATCTTTCCGTAATTTTGTAAAGATATCTTTTGAATCCCCTGCATTTACTTTATTAAAATCAGTTGCTTTGATAAATTTTCCGCCTTTAATCGACGAAATTTTAGTGTCTTTCGTCACGACAGATTGATCGAACACTAGGTTTTTACTAATCGCTTCATTGACATAGCTGTTTTCGTTCTTATGCTTGTTGTATTCAGCGACTTCTTTTTCATAACGCTCTTTTTCTGCTTTGTTTTTTGCCGCAATTTCTGCATTTTCTTTGGCAATTTTTTCATTTTTGGCTTTTAATTCAGCTGCTTGTTGGGCAATCTTTTTCGCTTGTTCTTTTTGTAGTTGGTCTACTTCTTTTTCTTTTGCAGCTAAATCTTTAGAAGAAACGTTGCCTAAGTCTTCTGCTGGTTTTTCAACAACGGTAATGTTTGGATCTTTTTTTACTTCATCAACTGCTTTATCAACGTCTGGTGTTTCAAATTCTTTAGGAATGGACGTTGATTTATTCACTTCATTTTCAGCTGGTGCAACTTCTGTTGGCTGCCCTAGAGGTTCATTGGTTGTTTCAGGGCTTACTACTGGTTGTTCTTGTGCTGATTTTTCAGCTCCTACTGTTGGTTGTTGCGCGTTTGTGGTATCATTTGGGGTAGCTGAACTTTGTTCAGTACCTTTATTTTCTGGCGCTACTTCTTCTACTTTGGTCGGTTGAGAAGTAGTGTCTTTTTGTACTGTTGCTTCTTCAGATACTGCCGTTTTAGGTGTTTCCTTTTCTGACTGCAGGTCGGGGTTATTGGGTTGAACCGTCGTTGTTTCTGGTTGCGTATCTAATTCCGCGGCTTGTACATTATCAGTAGCTAATCCTACGGCTCCTAACACACTTAGAAAAAGAATAGGGACAGTTACCCAGTGATTCTTAGCTTTATATGTCTTATATTGTTTTTTTGCTTTCATTTGTTGCTTCAAGAATCATTCTCCTCGTAAATTTTTTTATTTTATAGGCAATGATTCTTTCTGCATGGATCACGTGCACAATACATCCTTCTCCCCTCCCCCTTTTTTTTGACAAATATTTTACTTTATGCTATAAAATTAGTAATTTAACATATATTCTTTTCACTCTTTTAAGCTACCTAATGTAGGTAGCTTTTGTTACTAGTCCTTTTTTCTAAACAACATTCTGTAGAATATTTAATTTCGAGAGATAGTTAGCTTTTTATTTTTACTTATTCTTGTCTACACCTTAAAGATGAATCGTTTAACACTTTTAAAATAAAGCCTCCTATCCAATGACTGATGATTCATTGTTAATTACAGAATGTATACTTCATTCAACACATCTTTTCTATTACTTAAAGATTTATACTAATAACTATAATCATAATTATCGGGTCAAAGGTTATAGTCTCTTATGTTAGTTTATTAAATACAGAGTAAACATTGGTGCTTAGCATAAAAAACGTATATACCGTATTTTATATTCTCAAAAGGGACTCCATCCTCTCTTTTTTACTAAACTATAATCATTTAGATTTAAAAAAAAGAACATGATTATGAGTAATGAAATAGTTAATATAATAAAATTCAAGAAACTAAAAAATATACTACAAATGAAATCTCTAAATATACAAAATTAAGTGCTTAAAAACTAAACTTACATGATGCTTTTTGTCTTACTTAATTTACTCTTAAAACTAATTCTTAAGCAGCTGCTTTTGTCAAAAGCACATAGGAATTTCACCTCTCCCCAAGTTTACGGCGAGCCTTACGGAAGTATCATTATCCCAACTTCACATCATCACTTTTTATTGACTATAAAAATTATTTTAGAATATTTATCGCTCCTTCTTTACGATAAGAGATCATGGCGTAACTAAAATATGCTCCTTGAAGTGTTAACGTACTGCTAGAATGTATTTAATTTTCAATGATCTATAAATTTTCTACCAAAATAATTGAAAGGGGACTTTTTAATTATTTAACTTTAAATTTCAATATAGATTCTGAAAATTTATAACTCCCTCAATGTATACTCTTCTACATAGGTAATAAATTGACCACTTCATTAAATCCATTCATACTTATATTGAGAATTTTATCGATTTCAGTATCATTAAACTTGCAAAATAAAAAATTTTTTATGTCCAATAACTGGTTTGGCTATTGATAACTTTTTATTTGAAATTAATATCTCCATTCCAAACAAGAAATAGATATCTTGTTCATCAAAATGAGTAAGGGTACTTAGCTTCATTTGAGACGTTCAATAGTTCCTCATTTTCTTTTATTCTAGTGTTTCGTTTTCGAATAGACGTAATTTCGTTTCGTAATACTTTTTTGCAGTAGGCATCAAATTGGTGTTGTATAGATTTCTCATTATAATTTTGTTGCATGATAATATGCTCCTTTTTCCCCTTTCCACTAATACAACAATCAGAGAGCCCTTTTTTTTCGAAAAA
>OMGQ01000728.1_pt1 | contig 26397 bp, 32 predicted proteins | sample 1646071 | NCBI WGS metagenome assembly OMGQ01 (sample SAMN05578585, study PRJEB25193) | human gut metagenome | biome: Human Microbiome; feature: human-associated habitat; material: feces | host: Homo sapiens | place: USA:Birmingham
GTATCAAAAGCCAGTATCTCCAAATGGTGTGCTGAATTTAGCGAAGAATGCCAGACAAAAGCCATTTTAAATCCAGAATCCCCAAATGAAGCTGAGTTGATGAAAGAGAATCTCCGTCTTCGGAAAGAGCTTGAAGAATCACGAAAGGAGAATCTTTTCTTAAAAAAAGCGGCGGCATTCTTTGCAAAAGAAATCGATTAGAGGCTTATCGGTTTATTGAAAAATACCATGACTATTTTGGCTTGCGCTGGCTGCTCAGGCGGCTTGACATCTGCCCAAATGCTTATTATAACTACCGGAAACACCGGAAGGCGGATTATGATACCCAAAAATCAGAGGTACAGGCAAAAATCCGGGAGATTTACCATGAGCACAGAGGTGTGGATGGATACCGGAGCATGACAGTTTATCTGGCACGCCAAGGATATCGCTACAGCCCAACAACCATTCATAAATACATGAATACAGAGATGAAATTATTTTCCATTGTACGTCCTAAAAAGCCGGTTTGCGGACATGCCAAACCGCATAAAGTGTTTGATAACATGCTTCATCAGGATTTTACTGCAGAAAAACCGAATCAAAAATGGTGTACGGATTTTACATATCTGTTTTTAAAGAACCATGAGGTGAGGTATAACTGCACGATCCTGGATCTTTATGACCGCAGCGTGATCGCGAGTATCACAGACCGGAATATCACCAGTGACCTTGCTGTCCGCACGCTGAAAAAGGCGTTAGGATCACAACCATCTATCAAAGAAGGGATAATCCTGCATTCTGATCAGGGAACACAATATACGTCGAAAGCATTTACCGAATTCTGTGAATCGGTAAATGTGACGCAAAGCATGAGCAAAGCAGGTTACCCATATGACAACGCACCGATGGAGCGTTATTTCAACACATTGAAAAATGAGTGCACAAACTTGTATGAATTCACTACGGAAGAAGCGCTTTATCAGACTGTCGAGGAATTCGCATATGTTGCCTACAATCATGTGCGTCCCCATAGTTTCAATGGTTATCGCACCCCTTTTGAAACACGGAATGCAGCATAATTGATTTATGATATTTTTTTAGCCACAAGTGTTACAAAAATGCTTGACCACAACAATTCCTGCCCTGCTAAAATCAAAACTACAGGCTGCATGACCACAGAACATTGATAATTGAATTACTGCCAGATATTGAATTTTCAAGGTGCATAGCTAAAATTCATGTGCGAAGTTTGAGTTACAAATAAAATTATTTTCGTTTCCTTTCTTTGTTCGAAGTACATGTGCATGGTTATTTACCCAGTATTTACCTGATGCAAGAAAACATATCGGATAATTTCGATCTGTAATATTAGCTCCATCCTCACTTAATAAAATCAGTTCTTCATTGAATAAATATCCATCTACATAATCAACAATTCCAGACGCCCCATAATATGGATATGGTCCTGCTATGCGTTTTGCACCTTCCAAAGGTTTTCTCATTGTATCAAGAAATTCAACTACATCATCCAACTTACGCTGTTCCCAATCTTCTGTATAACCTCGGAATCTTATATTAGGTTTACTCATTGATTCACCCCCCTCAAACATTCCGATAAGGTTATTTAATGTCAACATTATCTCCGGATCTGTAGCTGTTAATTCTTTCAAACATCCTATAAATTCTTCTTGAGCTTTATTAATTTCATTATCTGTTTGTTTCATTTCTGCTAATAGTCCGTTTAAATCAATTTCTTCCTCTTTCTCAAAATTATCCACATATCTTGGAATATTGAGGTTAAAATCATTTTTTTCTATATCTTCAAAACTCGCCAGATAAGATTCCTTGTCCACTGTTTTACGACTATGATACAATTCAACAATAGCATCTATATGCTCATCTTTCATTGTATTCTGTTTCTTACCTTTTTCAAATTTTTTAGAGGCATCAATGAATAAGACATCTCTGCCATCACGATGTTTCTTTAATACAACAATACATGTTGGAATTGGTGTATTATAAAATAAGTTGGAAGGAAGTCCAATTACAGCATAAATATTTCCTGATTTTAAAAGTTTTTCTCTGATTTTTCCTTCCGCAGCACCTCTAAACAAAACTCCATGAGGCAATACAATTGCCATAGTGCCATTATTTTTTAGATGATATAACCCATGTAATAAGAATGCATAATCCGCTTTAGATTTAGGAGCTAACACACCATAATCACTAAATCTTTCATCTTGCAGGAAACCTGCAGCTGCACTCCATTTTGCAGAATATGGTGGATTCATAAGAACCATATTAAAATCTGTCTCTTCTCCTGTTGGCCAATCACTATCCAATGTATCACCATTACGCAGTTTTTGATTTTCTGGTGCAATTCCATGTAAAAACATATTCATTCTTGCCAGATTATAAGTAGATGTCATCAATTCTTGTCCATAATATTTAATGTATTCCGGGCGTGATGCATATTTTTTTGCATTTAATAAAAGAGAACCCGAGCCCATGCATGGGTCATATACGGATAACCCCATTTTTGTTTCTTGACCTGAAATAGCTATTTTTGTTAATATTTTAGACACAGCCTGTGGTGTATAGAACTCTCCTGCTTTCTTTCCTGTCTCAGATGCAAATTGTCCAATCAAATATTCATAAGCATTTCCTAATACATCTGCATCTGTATTTAATAAATCCGCTTTATCTATTTCCTTCAATAAACTTGAAATTGTATCACTTTGCTTTTGATCTCCTGTGCCTAAACGATTTGAATATAAGTCTATATCTGTAAATAAATCTGCAAATAAAGGGTCACTCTGCTCAATATTATTAAAAGCTCTTTGCAATTGTTCTCTATCAAAACAATTATTTCTCGCCGCCTCTGCAAAATTCGTATATGTCAACTCCGGTTCTATGACATAATGACATTGTGTTCTCAATTCCTCTTTTAAATCTTCCGCGCTTTCACCTTCTAATTCTTCCATATATGCATCTAAAGCAACTTTCAAAGACTCCGGCTTTTCATCATATATCAAATCATACACCTTTATCAAAAATGAATCTGATAAATACTTATAGAAAACAATCCCTAATAAATAATCTTTATATTCATTAGCATCCATTTTAGAACGTAATATGTCAGCACCACTCCATAAAACACTGATTAAATCTTTACTATTCTCTAGTTCTGCCATTTTTCCCTCCATTTTTTATATTAATCTTTAAGAAATTATATCACATAACTTTGGGAGACACCACTTTTTGATGTCTCCCAGCAATTACCGTTACTCTTCATTTATAGTCAGACTCTGCTCTTTCTCTAAATCCAAACGATCCACGAGGCTCTTTTTACAAACCTTGCAAATTATTCCTGCCGGCGTAACCAGCACTACCTTTGCGGATCCTTTTTTACCGATTTTGTCATACAAACGACCTGCACTCATAGATTCTCCAATCACTGTGTATGGGCTATTTGCGACATAACCGATTTTCCCAAGACCTTCATACATTACTTTAATCGCTTCTTTATCATACTCATTATCCGGCTCTTTTACCAACATAATTCGCATTCCCTTTTTCAAAAAATCATTTCCATAATAATACTTGGTTCCTGTTAATGTAAAATATACTTTTGACATAATCTATTTCTCCTACTAATATTTTATTATGTTTCTTCTTTTATTTTTCTTAATCATCATAATGATCCCAACCACCGAAAATCCCATGATTACTGTGACCTGTTTTGTGTCCTCGATCGTCATAATGATTGATTCCGCCAAAGATTCCCTGATGACTTGAACCTGTTTTATGTCCGTTCGCATCATAATGATTCATTCCACCGAAGATTCCCTGATGACTTGAACCCACTTTATGTCCGTTCGCATCGTAATGATTCATTCCGCCGAAAATCCCCGGTCTGCTTTCTCCTATTTTTCTTCCTTTTGAATCGTAGTGATTAATATTACCAAATAAACCTGTACTGCTGTATCCATCTTTTTTACTCATTGTGATTTCCTCCTCACTTATATCCTTTTTTATTGTCTGTAACTTGTTATTTATAATATAAGCGCTTAGGTGTGTCATAAAAACACCACGAATTCACGTTCGATTTTTTGAATTTTATATTATGTATTTTAAAGATTTTCCCCACACATTTCCTCGATCAACTGTTTCTTTCCCATCGCAAGGCGCTGACGTAACCCCGTATTTCTTCCTGTCGTTGTTTCATTTTTAATCGCATAAAATACTGCTTTTTTCTCTCCTACAAGAACCAATATTTTCTTTGCTCTTGTCACGCCTGTATACAAAAGATTTCTCTGCAGCATTACAAAATGACTCATCGTAAACGGCATAACAACAATTGGATATTCTGAACCTTGGGATTTATGAATAGTCACAGCATATGCCAATGACAATTCATCCAACTCTGTCACATCATATACAACCTCACGATCATCGAACTTAACCGTCAGTTCCCGATCTTCCATATTTACCTTTACGATGTTTCCTATATCACCATTAAAAACTTCTTTATCATAATCGTTTCGAATCTGCATCACCTTATCATGTAATCGGTACTGAGTCCCACCTCTGCGCAAAAAAATATTGGATGGATTCATAGTTTCCTGCAGTACCTGATTCAAATTTACCGCTCCACATTCCCCTCTTTGCATAGGTGTCAATACCTGGATATCCTCTAACGGATCTACGTGATAATAACGTGGCAGATTTGTCTTACAATATTGAACGATCGTTTCGACCACTTCCTGATTCGTTTCTTTTGCAGCAAAAAAGAAATCTGCATCTTTTCCACCGCGCATGTCGATAGTTTCACCTTTATTAATTCTATGAGCATTCATAACAATCCTGCTGCCCTGTGCCTGTCGAAAAATTCTGGTAAGACGCACAACCGGAATACTTCCGGAATCGATAATATCGCGCAAAACATTTCCTGCCCCGACACTTGGCAGCTGATCGATATCTCCCACCAAAATCAAAGACATATGCTCCGGAATAGCTTTTAATAAATTATACATGAGCATAATATCTACCATAGAGCACTCATCCAAAATCAGAACATCCCCTTCTAATGGATGTTCTTCATTTTTTTGATATCCTTCCGGTGGCTTGTATTCTAATAACCGATGAATCGTCTTCGCTTCCATCCCAGTTGCTTCTGACATCCGTTTTGCAGCTCTTCCTGTCGGCGCAGCTAAAAGAATTTTGCAGCCGGCCTGCTTATAAGCTGAAATAATCCCTAACGTTGTCGTTGTTTTCCCGGTACCGGGACCTCCCGTCAGTACCATAACTTTTGCAGAAATAGCAGTCCTGACTGCCTCCAACTGGATTTCATCATAGGTGATCTCTGATTCTGTCTCTACTTTTTTCATGATCACATCCGGATCCACCTTGATCTTTCTATTCACAGACATTAACCTAAGCAGCCGCTTTGCACAGCCTGTCTCTGAAAAGAAATAAGGTGGAAGATATATCGCCTCCACCTCATGTTCCAGACCAGTATCCCCAATCACATCATTGGTACGAAGCATTTCATCTAAAGTAATCTGTATTTCCGGTTCATCTACTTCTAAAAGTTCCTGCGCTTTTTCCAGCAATTGCTTTCGATTTGCATAACAATGCCCATTTTCCGCCAGCTTATTCAGTGTATAGAAAATTCCGCTTCGCAATCGAATAAATTTCTCCTTATCGATTCCCATTTTCTGCGCAATGGAATCCGCCGTTTTAAATCCAATCCCCCAAATATCATCCGCCAGACGATATGGGTTTTCTTTTACGACTTCAATACTTTCACTGCCATATGTTTTAAATATTTTGGTTGCGTGAGAAGTACTCACTTCATGACTCTGTAAAAAGAGCATAATATTCTTGATTTCCTTTTGCTCCTGCCAGCTTGTTTTAATTCGGTCAACCCGAACTTTCCCAATACCCGGAACATTCAAAAGTTCATCTGGACATTCCTCAATTACATTCAATGTGTCTTTTCCAAACTTTTCAACAATCCGCTTTGCAAACTTCGGTCCGACTCCTTTCACAAGTCCCGATCCCAAATATTTTTCAATTCCATACACTGTAGCAGGAAGTGTCTCTTCAAAATGTTCCACTGAAAACTGGCGGCCATATTTTACATCCATCTTCCAATAACCATCCAAAGACAGAACAGAACCTACATGTGTATCCGGCATTCTACCAACAACCGTCACAAGATCATTGTAGTTTTTTACCGCACACTTTAATACTGTGTATCCATTATCTTCATTCTGATATGTAATCCTTTCTACTACACAGCGTAAATGTTCCATGTATGATTCCTCCTAAACCTCAAAATACAAACTTCAAATACATTTACATTTCATTAAGCTCTTTTCAGTATATCATATATAAAACTTTTCTCGTACCTGCTATATTTAGAATTTCTCTCTTCTTTTTTATTTTATAATTTAAAATAATAGACAGTCGCTGAAATCTATGTGCATAGAAAAAGATCATCTACCATGGGGAACGGTAAATGACCTGCACTTTGATTTTATTTTATGCGGTTACTACTTTATACTTATGCCTTAGTGCTTTAGATAATGCAGCATTTGTGAATGCTACTTTTTTATCATTTTGTAATCGGCCTAACACAATTCCGGGATCTCTTCCTATAGACTGGGCAAACAATCGGATTGCCTGTTCTCCATATTGCTTTTTTTCCAAAAAAGCCTTATATGCATCCGGTGGAATCAATTTGTCTTCAGCGTATTTATCAGCAGCATCTTCCTGACCATTCTGTTCACCCTCAAAAGTTATTCCATAATCGCCATTGATAATGTGACCAATTTCATGGAATAAAGTGAACCAAAATGTATCTGAGTAAAATCTTCGATCATTCACCATAAGCATAACATTTTGACCAACTTTCTTTGTTGCTCCATTTATACCTGACCCAGGCAGATTCGGAAGAACCACAAATATCACCCCCGCATCAGCAAATGCTTTCTTAATCAATGGATAAAAATCTTTATGCTCTGTTGTTAACGTTAATGCATATTCAACAGCCGCCTCAAATTTCTTTTTATCATATTTAGGAGCCTCTGCGGCTAAAGCCTTATTGATTGCAATCTGCACCATAGCATTTGCTCGTGCAATATTTGCTTCTTTCAAGTTTTCTGACATACTTCTGAAACTTACAGCCATGTTCGGTTTGGTAAATACAGAAAGGGACGCTACATTTAAGAACTCTCTCACATACTTTATCTGTTCATTTGTCTTTCTTGGTAAGTCAGGCAAACCAAAATGGTCTTTAAAATAGGCATACTGAAAATATTTAAAGATCCTTTTTTCCTGTTCTAATTCCTTCTCAGATTCAAACTCTGCGATCAATGTATCATAATTTTTCTGCAAATTGAGCCAATAGTCTACACTGGTTCCAAGCATTCTTGATAACTTCATCGCAATATCAATCGATAAACTTTGCTCTCCTCTTACCAAAATACTAAGATTTTTTGCAGTAGTATCTAATCTACTAGCGAAGTCTTTTTGTGAAAGTCCGCTCTCATCGATAATCTCTTTGATGTAGTATCCAGGATGAAAAGCAATCTTGTTATTATACTCAATACAATTACTCATAATGGTTACTTACCTCCTTTATTTCTACAATTCTTACCATTCCAGCAATTTCATCAATATTACAAGGTATATAGGGTTTTTCATTTTCATCTAACGGTTGTATGATAATTCTCCAGGGATCTTTTCTTGCCTTAACATCGATTGCAAAATATCCATCCATACTGCCATTCAACTTGTGAAAATGAAATGTCGGCATCACTACAATATCCTTAATGACGCTTGCTTGCTGTAACGCATTTATTCGGGAAAAAAGGCTTGTAGCCATAATAGCATTTCCGCCAAATAGCTTTTTTGCTGTCTTCAAATCTGTACATTGTTTCTGTACTTTTGAGTTTTCATAAACTAGCTGCACACGCGCCCTCCTATTATAAAATTACCCTACAGGTAATTTTATAATAGCACTATATACATCTTCCGTCAATCAAATAATCCTGTCATTATAACTCCGTATATTATCTACACTGCAAAGATATATGATATAGAATAAGTTACATAAATCTTAAAATATCCCGATATACCATCTTCTTTTTTCTCTCATTTAGAATTTCATGACGCATATTCGGATATAATCTTTGCGTTGTATTCTGATACCCTCGTTCATTTAAAAATTTTACTAATTTCTTATACTTTCGTTTACTCTGAATAACGGGATCATCCTGTCCGGCAATTAGCAAAATCGGCAAGTCCGGATTTTTCTTTTCCCACCCATCCTTAGAGAACGCAGAGATCATCAACTGAAACAGATTAATAAATCCGTTATTTGTGAATACATACCCGCAGCAAGGATCTTGATTATATAAGCGCACGACTTCCTTATCCGTTGACAACCATGAATTTATTTCTCCATTTTTGTCATAACCTCCAAACGCCATCTTTTGAATCCATTGATTTCGATGTTTCTCACCATTCACTTTCTTAGATATTTTTGCCATCCAAAGAGCAAAACCTGCTGCATGATTTTGAGTCGGAGGACCACATAAAATCAGTTTATCAATTTCATCATCATATTTTTTTATGTAGTTTCTCGCCACCAGCGTTCCCATACTATGACTAAATAAGCAGATCGGTATATCCGGATACTTTTCTTTTAATAGCCTTGTCACTTGATATAAATCTTCGACAATTCCTTCTATATTTTCGGTATAAAAATATCCCAATTCTGTTCTGTCTTTTATACTGTTTCCATGACCTCTATGATCATGTATCGCTACAAGAAAACCATGTTCTGCCAAATATTCCATAAAAGGTTCATATCGCTCTTTATGTTCTGCCATACCATGAGCAATCTGTACAATTCCTACGATTTCTTCCGGAATTACAAACTCAACTTCCAATGTTAATCCGTCAAATTTTGAAACCAATCCCTGTATTTCCTTTTTCAATTTTTCATCCTTCCATTTCCTTCGATTTTTTTATTACTTACTACTTTTAAATATCTGGCTGTTTACCCATAGTTTATCTGCAACCGGCATCCAATTTTTTGCATAGCTCACACACTTATCGCATAAATGATCCACACTTTCCGGCGATTGTAAATCTGTAGAATCCGCCTCTGTACTATGCACAATTTTGCGCAAAAATTCTGGATTTTCCAACATTGGACATGGCCGCAAATGATTCTCATTAAACGGCTGCCCATCGTGATATGCCTGAAATAGCGGTGACCGCAGACAGTCTAATAAATTTTTGTCTCTGATATTAGAATCTGAATAATGAATAAATACGCAAGGATCTACATCTCCATTTGCATTTATGTGCAGATATCTTCTGCCGCCAGCAATACAGCCTCCTACATATTCACCGTCATTTTGGAAATCCATTGCAAAAATCGGTTTCGTTCTTCGAATTTCCCGGATTCGATGATACATGAATTCACGTTGTTTCGGATCTGGCAGCAGTGCCGGCACAGCATCATTTCCAACTGGCATATAGTGGAAATACCATACAAACTTCGCTCCCCATTTTGTCATTTGATCAACAAATTCAAACGAACTGATAGAATCTAAGTTCTGACTGGTATAACAACAAGATATTCCAAAAGGCAAGCGCTTTTTCTTCAACAGCTCCATTGCCTGCACCACTTTCTGATATGTACCATTTCCTCGCCTTCCATCTGTTGCTGACTCAAAACCTTCTACACTGATTGCGGGTACAAAATTTTTCACCCGCAGCATTTCATTTGCAAAATCTTCATCAATCAATGTTGCATTCGTAAAACTTAAAAATTGGCAATCATGATGTTTTTCACACAGAGCAATTAAATCTTTTTTTCGTACAAGCGGTTCGCCGCCGGTATAAATATACATATATATGCCAAGCTCTTTCCCTTGCTGAATGATGGAGTCAATTTCCTCAAATGATAAATTTAATTTATTCCCGTATTCTGCCGCCCAACATCCGGTACAATGAAGATTACAGGCTGAAGTAGGATCCAAAAGGATCGCCCATGGAATATTACATCCATATTTTTTTCTGTTTTCCTCCTGCTTTGGCCAGCCTACAATATTTGCATTAAAAAAGAAATTCTCTAGGGTTGCTTTCAATACATCCTGGTCGATTTCTGTTAAAATGCTCATAATCAATTGATACATATTATTTTCCGGATCCGCTAATACATTCCGAATCGCCTCTCTCTGTGTCGGAAAACTATCCGGACCTTCTCCTGCAAACTTATCCACCAACGCCATCAATTTGTGAATGTTGTTTTCCGGATCTTTCTCCAAATAATGAAATGCTGTTTTTAACGTTGCCTTTTTAACTTCATTTGTAAATCCCATGATCAAATCTCCTTCCTTCTATCTTTTATTTTTCATAAGATTCCATTTTATATCCTCTTCGAAATGTATTAACCGTATTTTGCACAACATATAAATTCATCAAACCATAGGTTAAAATCGTCAATCCTATCAGGCGGATAATTAAATTTGTACCTCTTATCGGCGCTGCAATCAGCAGCCCTCCAATTACAGCCGTACTAATCCCTATCACAAGTATCAGCCACCATTTTTTAAATCCGATCTGTCTGGCATCTATTGCTGTTTGTATTTTCAGCAATGCCTCTATGAGCATAAATAATCCTAATAAAATTGTTAAAATACGAATCATATCCTTTGTCCACATCAACATCAAAATTCCGATTACAATAGATACAATCCCCATCGCCAGATCATGCTGAAATGCCAGCTGCAAGATGTCCTTAGAAAAATAGCCTATCACCTTCGCAATCCCGATTCCAATAAACAATACTCCTCCTATTTTATAGATCCACTGTATTCCAAGCTGCGGATATACAACTAAAAAGAATCCATACAAAAGCAAGGTTAAAGATACAATACTGTATGCAATTTTTACTCTTTTCAAAACTTTCATTTTATAATCACCTTCCTTTATATTGATTTATGTTGCCACTATCATATCCAAAAATATGCAAGAAAAATACAGACAAAGAAACTTCTCTGTCTGTATTTCATACACATTTTTACTTTTGTCTATATTTTATCAATATAAATTTTATATACTTTCTCATGATTGATTTTTTAAATAAGACTGAATCAAATCATCAATGGAATCTTCGAAGGATTTTGAAACAAGATACAAATAGCGTTCTCGATACTGAGGCATCCCCTCCTGGATCCAGTGCATTGTATTTCCAACAATTGTATAACTGTAAAATGTCGTCAGATATTTAATTCCCGCTTCGGAAATTTCATAGTTTGCCGCTGCCTCCCGTACAAAGCGCTCCACAAAAACAAGCGTAAATTTTTCCATATACTTTGGCAGCAGTTCACGATCTTTAGAATAATATATGTGAGACATCGCTTTCTTATTTTTCATAAAAAAATCTGCCGAACGTATATATTCCTCATAAAAGGTATCACACTTTTCTGTCTGTGAACTAAATTCTTCAAACTTTGTTCTAAAAACCTGATGCAATAAATCGTAAATATCTTCAAAATGATAATAAAATGTATTTCTGTTTACCTCTGCGGTTTCAATAATGTCTTTTACTGTTAAGCGATCCATACTTTTTTCATTCAACAGATAAAGAAACGCATTCATGATCCTTGTCTTTGTGTATTTTGACATTTCTTTCCTCCTAAAATGAATTATTTCAGTATACCGCGGGCTTATTATGCATCCTGCCTGGCAATTTAACCCTATTATTTCATCTGCTCAACCCTATTTTCAATTGCCATATTAAAATTCTCAATCTTACGGCTATATGATTCCTTCATATATTTTGAATGTAACATGAAGTCAGCTGTTGCCAGATTATTTGCAATCGGAATATCATAAACCACCGCAATTCTAAGCAACGCTTTTACGTCCGGATCATGTGGCTGCGCTTCCAACGGATCCCATAAAAATATCATAAAATCAATCTGACCTTCTACGATTTTAGCACCAATCTGCTGATCACCGCCGAGAGGTCCGCTGCAATAACCTTTCACCGGAAGACCTGTTCGCTCAGCAATTAATCGAGCTGTAGTTCCCGTTCCACATAAAAAATGACCTTTTAATATTTCTTTATTTTTATCACACCAATCAACTAATTCTTTCTTCTTTCCATCATGAGCTACAAGTGCAATATGTTTTGTTTTTCCGATTTCTAATGTTACATAATTCGTATCCAGCATATAAATTCCTCCTGTCAAAAGATAAAAAGATTCTCTTTCGTTAATCATACTATATTCACTTAAAAATGAAAAGGTAGATTTCACCGGTTATTAATATAACCTGCACTCCCGACTTATTCTTGCTGTTTTTCTATATTTTCAGTATAATTATTTTATATACGGAAATATACGATGAATATAAGAAACTTAGTCTCATGTATTTTTCCAGTTTTAGAAAAATGAGGGAGATTTTTAATGGGTAAACAATCAACAAGAGAAAATAAAAATATATATCAGCTGTGTCGGGAAGCTCAGGGGCTTACACGCGAAAAGGCAAGCGAAAATATGGTAGGGATATCCGCCTCAAGAATTGAAAAAATCGAATATGAACTACAAGAACCGACACCTTACGATATCATCCAGATGGCTGATTGCTATAAAAGACCAGATCTTTGTAACTACTACTGTTCCCACAAATGTACCATCGGTGACCGTTACGTTCCGGAAATTGAAATATCCGAATTATCTAATATTATTTTAGAAACCATTGCCAGCCTGAATGAAATCAATCCATTGACCAGCCGTCTGATCCAAATTACACGAGATGGGAAGATTTCAGATGATGAGATCAAAGACTTTGCTTTTATCAGTAAAAAACTAGATGAAGTATCTCTGGCTATCGATTCACTGAATTTGTGGGTAGAAAAAACTGCCAGTGAAAATAACATTAATATTGAACTATTAAATGCTGAGAAAGAAAAACTGAAATAACAGAAACGGGCAGTAGTCTACGAAAATCTCGTAAATCACTGCCCATTCTAATTCCTTGCCAAAAATATGAATTACTTTATACTTACTTTATAGTTGTCTGAGGATTGCTTCAACTCTGCAGATTGCTTCGCGTTTTTCTTTTTCTAAATCATATACCATACTACCCCACCTCCACAATTTTTGAATTCTCTAATCCCTCTCGATTTATTGACCTAATGTATTGCTGCTTTTTGCTGCTGCCTTTGCACTAATCGTATTTGTAGATTCGTATAAAGAAGACGTTGGTGCAACCGGACTCATCAAAACTCTTCCGGTTCCACGATATACATTTACAAGTCCTTCTCCGCTGACTGCTGATCCTGCCAGTGTCTTTGTCGTTCTTTCAACAGTAAAATCAAGATTCGAAGACCAGCATACTGCCAGATTTCCATCAATTTTCAGTTCATCATTTTCCAATTGTACCTCAATCAGTTCGTTCTCCGGAACATTACATTCCAGCGCAACCACGCCAGTCCCCTGAAGACTCATATTGAACAGCCCTTCTCCCCCTAATACAGCGGAAGAAATATTTTTTCTGGCAATAACATTTCTTTTCACGCGGGCATCGCAGGCAAGAAACATTCCGTCTTCAACGGTCATTCCAACTGCTCCCCATTTTGCTACATCTTGAAGAATAATATATTTATATGTAGGCTCAAGTACCAGACATCCCTCTCCAACATATTCCGGTTTCACAGCAGATTCTTTTGTAACAGCACCTTTTAATGCTTTTCCAAAAAGATCTCCGATTCCTTTTACACCAGTTGTCGCCTGAATATTTCCTCCCATCCATTGCATAGACCCGGCTTGAATCACTGCCGAATGATCTTTACTAATATCAATCACAATCTGTCTTCTTCTGACATTCATCTTGCTCATAAAATACTCATCAATTGCATTCATTGGGGATACACTGGCATCCTGTACATATTCCAGAACATGGAAATTGTCCACTGTCTTAATAAATTTTCTGTTTTCATTTTCAAGATTCATAATTCTCATAACTGTTTTCTCCTCTCTTTTACCTTTCATCCTAAACATTCAAAATAGAAAATAGTCTATTCTATGAGATAATTATATCTTCTTTCTCCCAATAAATATACAATTCTTATGTGGAAATAAAATCCTATATTCCACTATTTCTGAGAAATTCCCTTTTCCTTACGTATTTCGCTGGCTCTAGAAAGTTGTGGTGTAATGTCAATATCTACCTCATATTTCGTTTTTTGAACCAGTTCCATAAAGTAATTAGAAAATTCGGTATCAAATGGTAACCTCACTATAATTTCTCTGGTCGCACAAACATCCAATTTTTAATCATAGTATTCCTGATTAACTGAATCTTCTCCAATTCTAATATTTTCCATGGAAACCCCTTGCTCATTTAAAATAGATAAGCACTCTTCACATTGAGCAGTCACTTTGCTAATTGCTTTCTTTTTGTTATTTGCCAAAACACACCATGGTATCGCTTGTTGAGACTTTATAAATATTTCACCACATCGCTTTCGATTCTTTCTCTATAAAGATAAAGAGAAACGTAGGCAATTTCGACCAGCTCTCTAGTTTTTGAAGTAGGGGTATTCCCATAAACCTTAAGCTCATACTTGAAAAAAAACAAAGAATTATATATAATAATGAGCGTAGCAAAAATCATAACAACTTCTCATAGTTAAATAGATGTCCCCCCTAAGAAGGGACTAAGGTTATCACTTCTTGAAAAAACTTTTGGGTTCGAATCTAGTTAAGAAGAGTAAAATCTGACACAAAGGTGTTACCCTAAAAAGGAAATGCTTTGATGTCACCAACATGAAAAATAATTGTAATTAACAGTTTCAAAAGAGCTGATAATTAAATAAAGCTTGCCATTACCGAAAAGCCGGAAAACCTCGTGTTTTCAAGGGAAAATGGCATTTTGTCTCGTTAGTTAAATGGATATAACAGGGTCCTCCTAAGACTCAATTATAGGTTCGATTCCTATACGAGACGGTCAGTCAAAAGCGTTCGATTGTTAGCAGAAATGCAAATAATCGAATGCTTTTTTGATTAGAAAAATGATGTATTGAAAAGAAAATCAGGCAGAAAAAAAAGGCAGAATAGACCACAAAACGAACAAGAAGAAAACAGTGGCGATTATCAGTGAAGAATGTGGTGATAGTCCGAAGCAGGCACAACGAATTAGGAAGAAAATTGGGAGATAATAGAAAAGAATGAAAGCATTGCTGGATTCGTTAGCAAAAGCGATGAAGTAATGGAAAATAGTGAAAAAATAGAGTAATTTTAATGGAAAAATAATTTATGATATGAAACGATATAATATATATATATTGATGAAATGGAGGCGGACATTATGAGTAAAGTTACACTAACAAATGAAATTTTTAAAAGGATTTTGGAAATTGACGAAAATCGTTTTTCTCTCAGCACCATAGAAATGCCACCTGTTACAAAAAATAGCCTTAGAAAAAACTCCTCATCCGGAAATATGGATCAATTATTTTTTGAAAATGATGGAATTGTATTCTAAAAAGGTATATGAGTTATCAAAAATGTCTGAGAACGATGAATTAGAAGGAAGCCTTTCCTATTTAAATGCAAAAGAAAAAGAATTTTTAGCGTTTCTGTTAAAAAAGCGATTATATGAGTTTACACCAATTGAAGTAAGTAAAATGATTGGGGTAACAAACAAAACGGTTATTAATAGATGTGCGAAACTTGCAAATAATGTTTTTTTGATTCCGCTCATTGTCAAGACAAGAGTTCGATCCTATCGGTTAAGTGATTTTTCAAGAACAAATGAAAAAAAGATTTTGAAAAAATTGTCGTAGTAGAAGCATGAATAATAGGTGCAATAGTAGTCAAAACACCGTAGATAACCATTCTAAAGTACGCTATTATATGTATAGAAATCAGTTCAATTTCATATTGTTTATCATTCTCGAATGCTTGATGGATGGTAGCCACATTTTTCATAATGGTGGTGACACAAAGGTATCCCACAAGTATTAGCTAATGGTAAGCGAGATGCTCGTTTGGATCAGATTCAATAAAAAAATCTAATCTGAACGGGCTTTTTTTGGATTACAGGAAAAGGAGGAGTTCAATGGTAGAAAAAACGGCAGCCATTGGGTTTGATGATGAACAGATAATTGAAATGGTGTTTTGAATCTGGTCCCGGAGCTTTTACAACAGCTGGATGATGAACTTATTTCCTTCCATCCAGCAGCTGAACTGACAGCATTAAAGGAGAGTGAAATTAAATGGAGTAGTTTCTAGAGATTTACTTGCAGAGCAAGTAGGGGAAAGCTCTAAACAAATCCAGCGTTATATCCGCTTGACAGAACTTATCCCAGATTTACTGGAATTGGTAGATAAGAAACGCTTGAACTTTCCCCTTGCTGTTGATATCTCATATATTCCGCAGGATGTACAGAAATGGATACTTGAAACGATCTCAAAATAAACGTAGGCTGGTGCCGGCACTGGAGCTCCATCACACCACATCACCATCCCGCTATTTTTTAGAGACTCCTCGTCTGCTCCTAAAATGTAGCATCAGGCAATGTGCAAAAATCCCGACAGCTACAGCATGTTTTCCGGTTTTGGCATGCGTCCAGTCCATCCCTGACTCCTTGCCCATATCTTATAGCTTTTCTTCTCTTTCGGATCATCACCGTTAATCGTCTCAAGGAATTCGCAAAAACCTCCGACACCACCAACATCATCCACAAGACTCATTCCATCCCAGGCAATGCAGATTGGTTTTTCCTTACGCTGAATCTCTCTCAACTTGTCCAGGAACTCTCCGTCTATTTGCTGACCAAAGGCATCTACAAACAAAACTTTCTCGGGAACGAATCCATTTTTATCATGAAGCATATCGCCTTCTTCATCCCTGGCATAAACGGTTTTGTCGTACCAGGCATTGGTGCAGGTGATTTTAATCTCCCACCTGTCGCCATAGTCATATCGATAACACAATGCAGATAATGCCGGGATTGGTTCAGGATTATATTCAATACACAACATTTCCAATTCACGGTCCAGTTCCTCCATCTCCCGGAAATATGGAACCATGTCAATCGTCGGATTTCCTTCTTCGTCAAAATGCGTTCCTGCCTCTTCAACGATCTGGTCCATACGGGCTGTCAGCTGTCTGTATTTTTTGATAATGTCCTTACGTTTTTCCTCAACTTGTTTTAGGGCAACCTCTTTCTCCTGTTTCCATGAATCCCAATCTCCCTGTTCAGCCGGTGTTTTTAGTACAGTCCAAAGCATCGGGCGTTCCAACATTTCCTCGCACTGACCTTCCATGTAGACATTCCACGTTCTCTGATCTGTTGTTTTCTTCTGAATAGCAGGCCAAGCCTTTCGGAATCTGTCTACTTCAATCTGTGCAGGAATGTAATGCTCTCCCACGCCTTCATAGGAGTATGGTCCACAATACTTGGATTTCAACCAGTTCTTAAAGCTTTCACCTTCCTCATAATCATCATCCCAATATATGTGCTTCTGTATTGGTAACCTGATTTTTAGCTGCCTGCTGCATCCGTCCTCTATATTCCTCACTTCGAATCGTTTCGTTGTTTCTGTCTTCCCCTCCATACTGCCCACGCGAATAGGGCATATAAGACTGAACATTCTTCTCTGATATAACAAGCTCCTCTGCTGTCTTCTTTACAGAACCCGTCTCTTTATAACTATCAATAATCTGCTGATATAACTCATCCATATATCAGGACCTCCTTCATGTATTTTAAGTGGCCTACCTTTTATTTATGATATCAGTATACGCCAGATCAATTAATGTGTCAACCTTACCTTTTAGTCGTCAAACAAGAAATGCATTTTCAGGTTATATGAAGACCAGAAAATGCATATTTTACCACATTCACATTACCAGCGCTGCACCATGAATTTCACTCTCTCCTGCACGTCCTCACTAAAATCAGACAGATCCTCAAGACCAATCACCTCATCCTGAACCAACCGAACGAGATCGATCAGCATATCTGATTTGCTGACAGATAAAATAACGCCAGGAGCTTTGCGATCTTTTTTGATACGCTCTTCCAGTGTCCAGAATCGTTCAGATCCCTTCTTATCACAGGTCAGCAGCTCTACATATTCCTTGCATAAACGTTCCATATAACTTTCCTGCCAGCCAGGAAGTTTCTCACGGAACGATTTCCAATCACGTTTTGATACTTCAACCATAATCTCACCTATAACCGATCAATAATTCTCAAGCACATCCTGCAAATATGCCTTATATTCAGACTTCACATTATCCGGTCCCGTGATCTTCATTCCGGATCCAATACCAGTTACCCAACCAAAGAACTGCGGACTTACTGATACCAAAACTCTGGTTTTAAAGTGATCCTCTCCCTGCGGAATCAACCATACATCATGTCCAAAGCGATCGATGATAACACCGGCCAGTTCATTCTTGCATTCCAGCGTAACTTCCGCATCTACACCGCCGTACATTCCAAAGGTCTTTTTAGCAAATGCAGCCAGATCAAAGTTTTGGAAGGAATCTTCACCCTTACGATCTGTTTCCAGGATCTCTGTATTCTGCATCTTATCTACACGATAATGCTTGATAATTCCGGGCTCTGCATCGTAAGCCACCAAATAATAGTTCTCAATTTCCTTATTCTCGTAAATTGCGGTATGAATGTAGTCCACATTGTAATAAACAGTTTCATTCTCCGTCTTCGAACGGTTTACGATGAAAACATATTTGGAAAGCATTGCAGCATCCGTCCTGCAGCAGAGCTTCTCTAATTTTGTTATCAGCTCCTTGGATTTCTTCTCCGTAATAAACTTGGAGGACTGCACAGCATCTACCAGGAGCTTCAACTCAGGCAATTCAAAATCTCTGGCACCAATATAATAACCAGGATTCTTTCCTTTCTTCTGATGGATATCCAGTCCGAATTTATCAAGGATCTCCATCTCTGTATATATCGTTCTTCGATCCGTACTGATGCCATATTCCTGATCCAGAATCGTGCATAATTCCGATGCGTTCAGCATGTGCGTATCATCGGTACGTTCCATAAGGATTTCCATCAGGCGTAAAGTACGAAGTTTCTGGTCAAATGAAGCCATGGTATATCACCTCATATATCCTTTCATTTTACTTATTCCCATAAGAAGTTTTCTCCTCTGTCACCATCTGCACACCAACAGCCTGATTGCCAAAGTCCGGATAATAAACTTTGGCATTTTTTCTCCCCTTTATATTTCAGCTCTTGATCAATCAACTTTGCCATAATTCCTCCTAAAGAACATCAATTAAATAGATTTTTTTGCAAACAAAGTTCTCTAAATACAGTATATCATACCCCCACCTTCCTGGGGCATAATTGTTGCGGATTGGGCAATTATCAGTCAAAATGATATTGACTTAAACGTTGTAAGTCGAGATATTTAGAAAGAACTGGTATTTATGTTCTCATTTGACCTGCCACAACTATCTGCCATTCATCAGAAATATCTATAAACGCCAAATAGCCAAGACCATTTGTCGGCCTTAGCTACTGTTCATAACCTAAAAATCAAACGCATCTGGATCCAGTCCTGCATCTTCCAAAACTTCTCTTCTTTCATCTGGATCCATAAACTCTAACTCATCATAATCAATTCCCGCATCTACGAAGATATCTTCCTCTTCATTCTCATCAAATGAATCTGTTTCCTCATGCTTCATCATGTCATACATGAAATGAAACTGTACAGCTCTCTCAAATGAATCCAAGTGTCCATCACAATTAAGGTTAAACATCTTATCAAATCCAAACATTATATTCTCCTCCTGTTTTTTTCTTAGCTCTATATTTTTGTATTAATTTCTGTTGTCTTCTATCTCCAATGCCACAGCATCTGCATTCATCTTCTTCCAGGCAATTACTTTGTCCTGCTTAATGGAATACACCGATGCCCCGTAGCGAACTGAAAATTGTTTCAGCTTTTGATTATAGATTCCGGTCTGCCAGGATAACTGCTCATTCTTATCTTTCCATACATAAATGCAGATTGTCTGATTCTTGGGATATCCCTGATCTGATACTAACTGGAAGTCATTTAACTCGAAGAAGGATCTCTTCTTAAATAATCCAGAAACAAAAGACTTCACCTTCTGCCACAATGTTTGTTCCGCAGTTTTGTCACCAAGCATTGCCTCCAATGAGACTGCGGTCATTTCCATTTTCTCTGCCTGATGCTGTTTTGCTTTTTTCCTCTCAATCGGATTTATTTTTCCGCTGTGCAGTGCATATTCTTCCGGCTTGTACTCATAATTCTTGATGATACTTATTGCATAGCCGATATTCGTATCTGAACATGCAGGACTTTGAACATGGAAACCCTGTGTAAATTCCCTTACTCCTTTTTTCCTTACAGCATAATTGTTGTGATAGAGCTGGACATGCCCCTTCTTTGGAAGACATTTAATTCTCCAGGTATCTTCCTTGTACCATACGGTCATCGCATCCATGGAGATCCTGGTCTTCATGTCATTCTCTACGTAGATGTTCCTGATCTGATCAATCGACAATTGAGTTTTGTCGAAAAAGGCACGGTACTTCTCAATCTCTTTTGGATCTTTTGCTCCTGCCGAAACATAAGCCTGGAGCATACAATCAGAACATGGCTTTAAATCAGTTACATACTTCTCAGACCAAAGTAAATCCTCATCCGGAATATATTTAGCACAGGAACAATGTTTATCATGAATAACATTTTTCTGCCTTGAATAAAGATATTTGATTTTCTGATTGCTCATGATACGATGGCGATCTTCAGATTCCTCATTCGCAGAAACAGTCACAACCGGTGATTGGATTGCAAGCACCAATTCCCCATCAACCATTGCAGTATTTTCATTTTCTCCTCTTAATTCGCTTAGAAGATCTGCAAAGTCTGAATGCTCATATCCTTTTGTATATGAAATACTCTTCCTGCTCATATTAATCATCCTTCCAATCTGTGTTTAATCTATCTGGTGCTGTTTTGATATAACCATTCTACTACAAATGAAAGTACAAAAATCCTCACAACCAAAAACGGCAGTTTCTCTATTATCTTGAGAAAAACCGCCGTTCCTTCAATCTCCAAACTGAGTAATTCTATCTTACATCAGTTTGAAGGTTTACACAAACTTTGGGATACTCCCGCGCCAGGTCATATAGTACCTGTATTTCCTCTGGAAGATGGTCTGGCAACATAGCATTAATACCATCTTCATTACCGTCTTCGATAGCTTTGCCATAGTACCAGCATTTGAATTCCAGCATTGCCAGTATCTTTTCCAGCTGTTTTATCTCTTCAAGAACAGCTGCTTTGCGCGCTTCGAATAATTGTTTTCTGTTCGGATAGCTGGAGGCACCTTCTGTCACCCACTGGAAGAATTGCTTGATATCTTTGATTTCGAGGCCGGATCCCTTTAAGCATTCGATCACGCGAATAGCTTCAATTTCAGTATCACTGAAGTAGCGGATATTGCCTTTACGTTTTAAACTTGGGAATAATCCTTCTTTATCATAATATCTTAAGGTTGAAATAGGGAGATGAAACATCTCGGAAACCTGACCGATTGTGTACATTGGTAAAATCCTCTCGAAAAAATAATAAAAATAAACTTGACCTAAAGTTAGGTTTAGATAGTAACATATAATCATGATATCAGTAAATGACTGATATGGCATCCCCCTTGCTGCAGATCTGTATGTGCCAAAGGATGCGGATGGTAAGTTTCCTGCGATTGCAGTCAGTGGACCTTTTGGTGCAGTGAAGGAGCAGTGTTCCAGCTTATATGCACAGACAATGGCAGAAAGAGGATTTTCAGGCAGCCATTGATTTCTTATCCAATCATGAGCAGGTCGATGCGGAAAGAATAGGAATTATCGGAATCTGTGGATGGGGTGGCATGGCTCTGAACGTAGCAGCTCTTGATACAAGAATTAAGGCTACTGTAGCTTCCACTATGTACGATATGACGAGGGTAAATGCCAATGGATACTTCGACTCTGAATCTAGCGAAGAGGAAAGATATCAGAAAAAGGTGGTATTAAACGCGCTCAGAACAAAGGAATTTGCCAGTGGCGAGTAATCTCTTGGCGGTGGATGCTTAGAGCGAGATCTCTAAATTCCAATGGGGGGTTGGAATAGTATCGGATGTATGTCCTTCATGAATCAGCCAATCCTTAAGTACAGTAACGAAATCAGAAGCGCTGTTCTCATCGTACATGGCGAGAAGGCGCATTCTTGTTATTTTGGCAAGGATGCATATACAACAATGACCGCGGAAAGCAAATACACAGACAATAAAGAACTTATGATCATTCCGGATGCAGTCCATACAGATCTGTATGACAATGTGGATGTCATTCCTTTTGACAAGCTTCAGTCGTTCTTTGAGAAATATTTATAAGGAGGGGTTCAGAATATGGGAAAGAAAGTAGTCGTAATTTCAACAAGTATCAGAGCCAATAGTAACTCACAGGTATTGGCAACTTCCTTTGCAGAGGGTGTAAAGTCATCAGGAAATCATGAACAAGGTTTTGAATGCGGATGTAGTAGTTTGGGCAACTCCTATTTATTATTATGAGATGTCTGGACAGATGAAGGTCTTAATTGACAGAATGAATCCGATGTTCTCTAAGGACTATAAGTTTAGGAAAGTATATTTACTTGCAACTGCCGCAGAGGATGAAGAATATGTTTATGAGAAAGCATTATCAGGACTGAATGGCTGGATCGATTGCTTTGAGAAAGCAGAACTGGCAGGTCACTTATTCTGCGGTGGCGTAACCATAAGCGGAGAAATCAATGGTAATCCTAAAATCCAGGAAGCATATGATATGGGAGCAAGTATTGCACATGCTTAATAGAAAAGCACTGTTGGGAATCCTTTTGCTGCTTATGTTGCTTTTGATATCCGGGTGTTGGAAAAAGAAGGATGTGAAAACTTCCTCTGACAATGTGAAGATGCCTATACATCTCATCAGGGAAAATATCCGGTTATATTTCTTCATATACATTGTTGCATGATATGGTAAGGCATGATATATGTATCTTACCAATACCAGATGAAGCTACCGGGACGGGAGCAAGGTACGATGTGCCTTGTTCCTAAGACTCAATTATAGGTTTGATTCCTATATGAGGCGTTCAGTCAAAAGCGTTCGATTGTTAGCAGAAATGCAAATAATAGACAAAAACTCTTACCTATAAACATAAAATAGGCGTAGATATTAAGAACCAGTCTTTTCTGTAATAGAATTTCATTACTAAAAATTGTGCAAATATACAAAAATGGGAAATTTAATAAAAGGTCAAAAACAGCATTCGCCAAGGAGTATGCTGTTTTTTTGTTATGTTCTTGTTAATTCTTTTTTTGTTGCTTTAAATCTTCGTAAAGCCTATTGTTCTAGAATTTTTCAAGTGTTACCATTGCATCCGGTAAGTGAATAAATAGAATTGACATTACAGTATTTAAGGAGGTAACTATGAAAAAAAGAACCATTCAATTACAAATCAGTGCTGCCGCTCTTGCAGCTGTTTTTGCAACAGGAAGTTTTGCAAATGCATTTCCTTTTTCTTCTCCTGATCTGGTTTATGCAGAAGATTTAGGCAATGAGACAGAAGACATTATTTCTAAAAATGTTGACACACAAAACTCAGAATCTGAAACCGTTGTAAGTGAAACATCTACTTGGAAATATTTGGATGACAATACTGATCCTGCAGCAACCCTTAACTCTCTGACCGCATGGACAGCTCCAGATTTTAATGATACTGCATGGAAATCTGCTTCGGGGAAATTTGGAGCAAAAAAAGGAGCTTTGAGTTCTTTTAACGGTTTCACACCTACAGTCCTTTTGCAACAATATCAACCAAACGATGATCAAAAATGTACTCCTACATTTTTCTTCCGTACTACTTTTGATGCAAAGGCTATTGATAAAATTACTTCTATCACCGGTACCCTTTTTCACGATGATGCAGTTGCAGTTTATCTAAACGGAACTTTAATTGCATCAACTGATATGCCAACTGATGTTCAGGAAACAAATCTTTATTATGCCGGAGTCAGTGCAGGCGCTCCAAAACAAACAGATATCGACTTATCAAAAGATCAATTCAAAGATATCTTGAAAGAAGGTTCTAATACACTTTCTGTAGAATTACATCAAGACAGAGAATCCAGTTCTGATATTTATTTTGAATTTCAGAATTTTTCTTTAAATTACGGAAATAACAATTCAGAAGGTACTGTTCCAACACAGATTACGCAAAAATCTGTTTTTCTGACCGTTGGCAGCGACAGTCTGAGTCAGGGAATTACCTGGTATGCTGATACTGATCTTGCCGGCGAAGTTCAATATGCAGTAAAATCAGGGGATACATTTCCGGAAAATTATTTGACTGCTGCTTCAACATCTACTGCTGCAAATGAAAAAGGATTTTACTCAAATCAAGCTGTTCTGAGTGGACTTCAACCAGATACCGAATATGTATATAGACTGAAAAATGGAGAAACAGTCAGTGATATTTATCAATTTACTTCCGGTAATACAGACAGCTCTTTTGAATTTGCATTTGTTGGTGATCCACAAATTGGTGCCGGAAGCACTGATAGCGATATTGTAGGATGGAATGAAACATTAGCAGCTGTTTCTGCAAATCTTAATGCTGATTTTCTTCTCTCTGCCGGAGATCAGGTGAATACAGCTTCCAATGAAACTCAGTATACCGGATATCTGAATCCATTATTTACTTCTCTTCCAAGTGCAACAACAATCGGTAACCATGATTCTGGTTCTGCTGCATATAATCAACACTTTAATCTGCCAAATGAAAGCAGCGATAAAGGGCAGACAACGGCTGGAAGTGATTACTGGTTTGTCTATGAAAATACGCTCTTCATTGACTTAAACTCTAATGACCGCTCAACTGCTGAACATAAGGCATTTATCGAAGAAGCAATTGCAGCTAATCCAAATGTAAAATGGAAAACAGTTGTCTTCCACCATTCCATTTTCTCGACTGCAAGCCATTATGATGACAGCGATATTATCACAAGACGAGAGGAACTTCCACAGGTTTTCAAAGATTTAGACATTGATGTTGTACTGATGGGACACGACCACGTATATACAAGAACTTATATGATGGATGGTACTGTTCCGGACACAAGCAAAGGGGTTCAAAGCAGTGTTACTAATCCGACCGGAATCTTATACCTGACAGCAAACTCTGCCTCCGGAAGTAAATACTACGATATTCAAGCAGCTGATGCAGAATTTTCCGCAAAAATGGATCAATCCTACAGAAGAACTGTTACAGATGTTAAAGTTTCTGATACCACTTACACAATGACAACTTATTATGCCGATGATATGTCTGTTTTGGATGAATTTACAATTTACAAGGCTGACAATTCCGCTCTTGCAAATTTAGTAAATGAAATTGAAAGTTTAAAACTTTCCGAATCTGATTATACTGCTGAAAGCTGGAAGGTATTTTCAGATGCACTTGCTTATGCAAAAGAAATACTTAACAATACAGATTCCAAGCAGGAAACAATTGATGAAGCATTTACTTCTTTAAAAAATGCAAAAGATAATCTTGCCAAAGATACATCTGGAAACAACTCAGAAGAAAACAATAATAACAATAATAGCAGCCAGAATGGTAATCAGAATACAAACAATACCACTCATCAGAATAATACTTCTTCTGGAAAGACCCAGCCGCAAACTGTTTCCACAGTTAAAACCGGAGATTATTCCATTTTCGGATCCGCATTCTTACTGCTTGCTGCATCTATTTCAGTAATTACATTCATTATAGGTAAGAAACGATCACGTATCTTATCCAAATAGGAAGGCGGATACTATGTTGAGAAAAATAAAAGAAAATGGGATTGTTTTTACTCTTATTTTTCTTACTGTTCTCATTGTATTCATATTGCAGTCTTTTACATTTAAACAATACTCCAGATATAGTACAGATACTCTCCACTACAATAAAGGAATCGTAGTGGAGATTTCTAATGAAGATATAGAATATGATGAACAGTTGGAACTTTTTCTTGGAAAGCAGGAGTTAAAAATAAAAATGACGGAAGGAGTAAAAGAAAATGAGTAAAAAAATGATGATATTGCTGTTTGCTGTTATTATATGTTTATCTCTTGCAGGCTGTTCTTTACAGGACAAAATCGGGGACTATTCCAGAGAGCAATGCTATCTGAATAAGGAAAATGTGACGCAATTTTCCTATAAGGGAAATGACTACACGATTTTAGCGGATACTGTCTCTAATAGTGGACTCGGGGAATGGATT
>OMGQ01000731.1_pt1 | contig 26367 bp, 24 predicted proteins | sample 1646071 | NCBI WGS metagenome assembly OMGQ01 (sample SAMN05578585, study PRJEB25193) | human gut metagenome | biome: Human Microbiome; feature: human-associated habitat; material: feces | host: Homo sapiens | place: USA:Birmingham
AATTTTTCATTCTAAAATTCCTCCTGAATTAATTCCATTTATTTGATTTTCTTCTCTTAATGGAACGAACAACAAATCCATCTGTTGAAGTTCCTTCATATGCCGCAATTGCTGCTGCAATCGCCGCCACCAGTTCACTGTCATCGGAAACAACTTCTGTTTCATCCGGTAATTCTGCCGGTGCTGCAACCGGTGCAGATGTTTCTGGTGCTTTTTTCTTAAACTTCGCTTCAATTGCAGGAATGTACTTAAAGAGCGAAATAATAAATGAAATGAAAATCAATACTATGAATACAGTTCCCATTCCCAACAAAGTGTTCAGTCCTGCTTTTGTCAAAATCTCACTAAGAGAGTAATCTGCATTGATTGTGATGCTCTCCATATTCATCTTCTCATCGAAAGCAAACTCTATCGTACCAGTACGGTTTGTACAAGTAACCGGCGTAGATAATATTGCACCTTCATTGTTTGTTTCAAATTCATAGCCACCACGTTCAATAAAGTCACCACATTCTTTTACTCCGGCTGTCCAAGCATCCATCATTGTCAGAAAGTCTTCCATTTCAATCTGAAGTCCAGACTGCATCAAGGTCAGCCCTAGCTCTAAATCAGACATATTGCGGAAGGCATCCATATCTGATTCACCCATATTGCTGAAACTCATAAGGATCATGTCTGCCTGCTGTTCCATTGTAGCTTGATCATAGACAGTCTCCACTTCTGTCTTGCTTCCGCATCCTGCCAGACTCAATACGAGAATGAGGACAATTCCCAATATACTAATTTTTTTCTTCACTTCGCCTCACCTCTCTAAACCGTACCATGCTTTTTACTCGGACGATCCTCTCTTTTTGTGAACAGCATCTCAAATGCTCCGATCAGATATTTTCTTGTATCAGCCGGTTCAATAATTGCATCCACATATCCTCTTCTTGCAGCAGACAATGGGCTGGATTGCAGTTCTTTATAAGCAGCTGCCTGTTCTTTTAAGGTATCCGCATCTGCATCTGCATACATAATTTTTGCTGCCAGTACAGAATCCATCATTCCGATTTCGGCTGACGGCCACGCATATACCATATCCGCTCCGAGAGATTTGCTGTTCATAGCCACATACGCACTTCCATAAGCCTTTCCCACAATTACATTTACCTTCGGAACCGTTGCATTTGCAAATGCATATGTTAATCTAGCCACGCACTTCGCCATGTCTTTTTCAGATTCTTTTGTTGCCTCAAATCCTGTTACATTTGTCAGTGTCAGTACCGGAATGGAAAATGCATCACAGAAATTAATAAAATCCGTTGCTTTTTTACATCCGTCTACAGTTAATACAGCATCAAAAGATTCTGCATTTCCTTCTGCATCATAAACTTTAGAACGATTGGCAACTGCACCGATCGTCATTCCATTCAAACGGATAAATCCGGTTGCCATCTCTTTAGCGTACTCTTTTTTTGTTTCAAAAAATACGTTGCCGTCAGAAATCTCTGCTAATGCAATTCCTGTATCCTCATAAGCATTTTCCAAATCAGCACATGCTCGATTCAAATCATCTAAACACTCTTCATATGAAAGATCATCCTCGTTATTTGCCGGAATCATACAAATCAAAGAACGAATCTGTGTCAAAATCTCATCTTCTGTTCCGATACCATCTACCAATCCGGCTGTCTTACTCTGATATTCTGCTGTAGAAGTATCACAACGGGAAATTTCATTTCCAACCAATGCATTTGGAGAATTTACAAATAATTTTGCACTCTTTTCTTCCATAAATGTAAAGTCAGTCATTCCAGGAACAACTGCAAGACCGCCTCCACACATACCAAAAATAGCTGTAATCTGCGGAATAACGCCTGAAGCCATCGCCTGTTTAAAATACAGACCTCCGAACGCTTCCAAAGCATCTGTTGCTTCCTGAAGTCTTAATCCCGCACAATCCACAAGACCAATGACCGGAGCCCCCATTTTCATTGCCATATCATAAATATTTGCAATCTTTTTCGCATGCATTTCGCCAACTGCACCTTTCAATACAGTTGCATCCTGACTGTACACATACACAAGATTTCCATCAATGACTCCATATCCGGTGATCACACCATCGGACGGGGTATCTTTTGCCTGCAAGTTGAAGTCTGTGTTTCTTGCTGTAACAGCACCGCCGATTTCAACAAAGCTTCCCTCATCAAGCAAAGCGGCAATTCTTCTGCTTGCTGAGTTTCCTGTTGCACTATAGCTCATACTTTAGTCCTCCATATACTATATTTTTGTTATAAATAATCCAAATTTTTTGCCTATTTTAGTATATACCACTCACTTTAAAATTTCAACGATAAAAGAACTTTTGTTTGATAAAATCTACCACAAAAAATAGAGAAGTATCCATAGTTCCAGGACACCTCTCTATACTGTCATTCCTACTTTTTATTTCGATACTGCACCGGAGTCATTTCATACATTTTTTTGAAAATCCGGTTAAAATGTTCTACATTTTGATACCCTACCGATTCCGCAATGCTTTCCACAGTTGCATTACTGCTCTTCAGCATAGCTCTTGCTTTTTTCATGCGAACCGCCTTCAAAATATCGCCAAACGTCATTCCTGATTTTTCTTTGATATATTTTGACAAATACGGCTTTGATAAAAAGAATTTTTCTGCCAGATCATCTAGTGTCACTGTTTTATAATTTGCATAAATATAATTTGTAATTTCCAGAAGACGAGCATCTTTCGAACGATTACGATTCTGAATCTCATCCATTTTATTTACTGCAACTTCCAGAGCTGCGATTGAGGCTTTGATAATATCGGCATCAATTCCGACACCCCAATACGTTTTTCCATTACATACAATTCCTACATATGCTACAGCCTTAGAAGAGGATCCTTTCGTCAGAGAATGTTCCTCGTAAAATGCCAATTCATAGCTCACATCAAAATAATGTTTCAAAGCATTGCTCACTGCATCCAGACGACCATTTCCAACACCGGTGATCATACGGCGTTCTCCGGCATGAGTTATTGTTGCTTCTGACACAATTCCATCTTCCTGTTTAAAATGACAGGCATCGATTGTAAAAATACTTTTTGCGTTGATATAATTGTCTTCAAATATATGATATACCCAATCCGGCGTAAGTTCTTTGTGTGCCTTGTCTGATACATCTTTGACCAGATATCCAACCTCTTCCTTCATCTTCTCCGGCAGGCTGATACCAAAATTTTGCTTTAAGATATAGTTGACTCCACCCTTTCCGGACTGACTGTTAATTCGAATTACATCAGAATCATATTTTCTTCCGACATCCTTCGGATCGATCGGCAAATACGGAACGGTCCATTTATCACATTCTTTTTCTTCACGCCATGCCATGCCTTTTGCAATTGCATCCTGATGGGAACCTGAAAAAGCAGTAAACACCAATTCTCCGGCATATGGCTGACGAGGAGAAACCTGCATTCTGGTCAGTCTCTCATAAACTTCACAGATTTCACTCATATTTGCAAAATCCAATTTAGGATCTACACCATGTGAAAACATATTCATCGCAAGTGTGATAATATCAACATTTCCAGTGCGTTCTCCATTTCCAAACAAGGTGCCTTCTATACGATCTGCACCGGCCAGCACACCAAGTTCTGCATCGCTGATTCCACACCCTCGATCGTTATGCGGATGCAGAGAAAGAATCACATTGTCACGATGCAGCAAATTTTTGTGAAAATACTCCACCTGACTGGCAAATACATGCGGCATTGCTATCTGTACTGTTGTCGGAAGATTGATAATTGCCTTTTTGTCCGGAGTTGGTTTCCAAACATCCAATACAGCATTACAAACCTCTAACGCATACTCTACCTCTGTTCCCGGAAAGCTCTCCGGACTATATTCAAACGTAAAATTGCCGTCTGTTTCTTCTGCCAGTTCTTTCAAAAGTTTGGCTCCGTCTATTGCAATCTGTTTGACCTGATTTTTATTTTTACGGAATACTTGTTCTCTCTGTGCCACTGAAGTAGAATTATATACATGTATTACAGCGTGCGGCGCTCCCTTTACCGCTTCGAATGTTCTCTTTATAATATGTTCTCTCGCCTGTGTCAACACCTGAACCGTCACATCATCCGGTATCAGATTTTCTTCAATCAGAGTACGCATAAACTGAAACTCTGTTTCAGATGCCGCCGGAAATCCAACTTCGATTTCTTTAAAGCCAACTCTTACAAGCAATTTAAAAAATTCCACCTTTTCTTCCAAACTCATAGGTTCAATCAACGCCTGATTTCCATCCCTCAAATCTACGCTGCACCAAATCGGCGGAGTTTCAATATAATCTTTTTTCACCCAATCATAGCAGTCTACCGGCGGCATAAAATAAGACCGCTCATACTTTTCAAAATTCTTCATCTCAACCTCTCCCTTATATTATATCAACTAGGTTGTTATTTTTTATCTTTGTTTATACTATCACATAGTTTTTAGGTTTGGTAGTGAAGAAATTAATCACTTTTATTGATTTATTTTAATCTATTTAACTAAAAAACAATTCCATAACTGTAGCACACACCATAATAAATCCCTTTTTCCAATTCGTTCTGCTGTTACAACCGGATATGTATATAACTCTCTTCCCCCAAGCAAAATATGAACACGCCCTACTTCCGTTCCTTTTTCCATCGGAGCCTCTACTTTCTTTTTCAGAGACTGTTCCATCGTGATCTGTTCGTCATCACGCAAAAGCACTCGAAGATTTAATTCATTTTTACGTTCTTTCAACTCCTGCGGTAATTTCGGCACCACTTCCACGTATGATTTTCCGGATAATGCATTTCCGCCCGGAATTCCATCAACCACCTCAATAGACGGGAATCGAATTTTCTGATAGAGATTTTGATAATGGAAATGATCCATTCCATAGTTCATTAATTTTTTTGTATCTGACCACTTATATCCTTTATGATTCGGCCATCCACACGCAAGCAGCGCCACTACAAAGGTACGCCCCTGACTTTCCAAAGCTCCTACATAACAATATCCTGCCTCCGCTGTAAACCCGGTTTTCCCGGAAAGCGCACCTTCCATCATATTTAAAAATGCATTATGATTTATACAAGCATACTTTGTTTCTCCACTCACATCCGAAAACTCATACTCTCTCGTACGTGTAATCTCCAGAAAAAGACTTTTCTTTGCAGAATCCATAATGCAGTATTTCATCATCCGTGCCAGATCTTTCGCTGTAGTATGATGAAATCCTGTACTGTCTTTCTCGTCCAGACCATTTGGCGTAATAAAATAAGTATGTGTACATTTTAATTCTTTTGCTTTTTCATTCATCAAATCTGCAAATCCCTCTACCGTTCCTCCGATTGCCTCAGCTATCATTACCGCTGAATCATTATGTGATTCCAACATCAACGAATACAACAGATCACGGATGTAAAATTGCTGACCCTCTCTTACTCCCAAACGAACTTCCGGCTGTGAGGCTGCATTTGCACTCGTTTCAACGATCTCATCAATCTTCCCGCTCTCCAAGGCAAGAATACAAGTCATTATTTTAGTTGTACTTGCCATGGCGCGTTCTTCCTGTCCATTTTTTTCAAACAAAATCCGTCCGCTGTCACCATCCATCAGAACCGCTGACTGTGCATACAGCCCCTCCGGCTCTTGTATCTGCTTTGTTTCTTTTCCCGTTTCCAGTACAGTTTCCGAAATCTGATTCTCCGCATGTACAAACAAAACCCCGGATCCTGATAAAATCTGTATACAAATACACAAACTCACCAGAACCGAGGTTCCTCTCTTATTCATTCTATTCACAATTCTTTTATAGAAGTTTTTCATAAAGTCCTCACACACGCTTTATCATCAAATATATATGTAAATACATGCATGTTCATACCAACCTTTAGATATCCAATTTTAACTGAGCTTCATCTTCAGCCTCTTCCTTGAAATGTTCCATTTGCTCAGGATTAAGTGTAGGAAGTTCTTCCAACGACTGTACACTAAATCGACGTAAAAATTCTTCTGTTGTTCCAAACAATAACGGTCTGCCAGGAGCATCAAGTCGCCCCACTTCCTCAATAAGGCCGTATTCTACCAGTTTGTTCACTGCATGGTCTGATTTCACACCGCGAATCTTCTCGATTTCCAACTTCGTCACTGGTTGTTTATACGCAATAATCGATAATGTTTCCAGCACAACATCTGTCAACACGTATCGTTTCGGCTGTTTTGCAATACGGATCAAGTATTCATAGGTCTCTTTTTTCGTACACATTTGAAAAGAATTGTCCAATTCAATAATACGCACACCACGATTCTCAGCTTCATATTCATCCATCAGGTTATAAATCAATTTACGTGTCGTCTCTTCGTCATGCTCAATCGCAGCCGCAATCCGGCTTAATTCCACTGACTCTCCCATCGTAAACAAAATCGCTTCTATCACACCCTGTAATTTCTTAATTTCCATCCTATCCATCAATCCTTTTCCCCTTTTGTACAGTGCTTATGTATTGACACTTTTTCACAAAAGTGAGTCTATCATAATCTCTCCGAACGTTTCCTCTTGAGCCACTCGGATTACTCCTGTTTTCATCAACTCTAAAATCGCCAGAAACGTTACAACAACATGCATTTTACTCTTCTGTTCCTCCAAAAGCTGACGAAAGCTAAAACGTTTATGACTTCTTGCATATTCTTCTACATAAGTCATTTTCATAGGAAGCGGAACCTCTTCCTTTTCAATCTTACCAAATTTGCTCCGAACCGGATCAATTTTATTATCCTGTCGTTTCATCACGTCTTTGAAAATCTCATTCAATCGGGACAATGTCAAATCTCCCAACAGCTTATCCAAATCAACCGGTTCTGAATACTCCTGAACCTCTTCCGGGATTGTAGGCTGTTTAAACATCATAAAATCCGCATCTGACTGACGATCTTTCAATTCGTATGCCATATATTTATACATTTTATATTGCAGCAATTGTTCTACAAGCTCCGCTCTCGGATCTTCTTCGCCATCCTCATTCATTTCTTTCGGCAGCAGCATCTTGCATTTAATATCCAATAATGTTGCAGCCATCACAAGAAATTCACTCATTATATTCAAGTCTTCCTGTTGCATATTCCGGATATACTCCATATACTGGTTAGTAATCTCCACAATCGGAATATCATAAATATCTATTTTGTTTTTATCAATTAAATGGAGAAGCAGATCCAATGGACCTTCAAACACTTCCAGCTTTACAGGAATCCCCATAACTTCAATCTCCCATATCTGTCTTTACGTTAAGTTCTAACACATTTCTCTAAATTCCAATGCATTCCACTAGATTCTAATACATTTCATTAAATTCTAATGCATTCCACTAAATTCTAATACAACCACTTCCGGTATATTAAACAATCTGAAATTGATGGTGTGTGTACCCAATCCTTTACTGACAACAATTGTCTGCCCATCTTCCACTGTCATTTCGCCCGAATATTTAGGAAACAAAAATGCTTGTGGTGTTATCATCCCCCGCCATCCTGGAACACGAGCTATTCCGCCATGCAAATGTCCGGATAAAACAAGATCTGCCCCCCATTTTTTATATGCATCATAATAGGTGGGATTATGAGCTAACAGAATCTCATAAACAGGCTCTTCCGCTGACGAATCAGACAAATCGTGCATCTCCTTCCAGCTCTTCCCAAGACGCGAAATCAAATCTTCCTTATGAACAGATGCACGTTTGAACTTATCATAAGTTTCGATCGGAAGCTCCAGGCCTGTCAATCGGACAGAAAAACCATCCAAACAAATTTCCGACGAGTGATTTTCCAAAAAAATCACTCCGGCATTTTGCAAAATTTCCTTATATTTCTGAAATATATCTCCATATTTCTCCGGAAATTCTTTCATGCGTTGTTCATGATTGCCATTGGCATAATAAACCGGCGCAATCTTCGGCAGCTGAACAACGAACTGCAGTGCTGCCTTGGGTGATCTTCCTTGTTTTCCAACCAGCATATCTCCGCCAATCAAAATCAAATCCGGCTTTGTTTCTTCTATTGCTTTCAGTAATCGAACATTCTCCCGACCATATTGATGATTGTGCAAATCACTCAAGAAAATCAGTTTCTTAGGCTTTGTTTGATCACCTATTTTCGAGGTACGGATCTCATACTTTGTTATTTTAAAATTCCATTGTTCCCGAATGCTTTCCATACATACCGCTCCGGCACATACTGCTCCCAATGCAATACAATCTTTTATTTTCATTCAGGTATACTCCATTTTTAAACCAATTACGGAATTGCATATAAGTATACAATCCTTCCATGTGCTTTGTTACTTAATTATCCTACCATTTTTTTTACTTAAAGTAAAGAATCTAAACACAGAAGACCTTCATTACTTTTCCTAAAAAGTCAAAAAAATGTGCCTTTTCTACCTTCTCAAGTGTAATTATATTCACTTTACCAATCTTCTTTCCATTCAAAAAATACTGCACTTCTCCGGCTTTTTCGCCTTTTTTCACAGGAGCTTTTAAAGTCTTTTGTAATTTTATTTCTTTTGTAATTCCCGTCAAATCCGCCCCCGTTGTATCCAAATGTGAAAATGTATTCTCGTATACAATTTGAATTGTATCTTTCAAACCACCCTCCACGCCTATATTCTTCAGCTTTTCAGGGTTTGAATCCTTATATACCTGACACTTGCCGAATCCGTAATTTAACAAATTTGTAGCATCACGAAATCTTGTTTTAGAATCTTCAGCTCCCATAATCACTGCAATCAATTCGATTCCATCCTTTTCTGCCGTTGCCGATACGCAAAATTTTGCTTCACCTGTGGATCCTGTTTTCAACCCTGTTGCATATGGATATTGTCGAACTAGTTTATTTGTATTTGTCAAACCAAATTCCGACGTTCCTTTCGCCGTCTTATGCGTAATGTTTTCCATCCATATCATACAATACTCACGTATCTGTGGATATTTTATAATTAACTCACGAGACATAAGTGCAATATCACGTGCAGAAGTCATATGCCCCGCTGTGTCTAACCCGTTGCAGTTCACAAAATTTGTATTCTTCATTCCCAATCCTTTTGCACGTTCATTCATTTTTTGAACAAATACTTCTTCACTTCCATATAAATGCTCTCCCATCGCAACACAGGCATCATTTGCACTGGATACAGAGATACATTTCAACATTGTATCAACCGTCTGCGTTTCTCCCGGTTCCAGGAAAACTTGCGAACCTCCCATAGATGCCGCAAATTCTGAAGTTGTGACCTCATCTTCTAATTTTATTTTTCCACTTTCCAAAGCATCAAAAATCAAAAGCATCGTCATGATTTTCGTCACACTCGCCGGTGGACGCGCCGTATCAGCATCTTTTTCATAAATCACCGTTCCCGTCGATTTTTCCATTAATAATGCAGAAGGCGCACTTATTTCAACTTCTGAAGAATTACTTTCGCTGCGTTCTTCATTCGTTTCTCCAGCTGTTGTTTCCTCTTCCTGTAAAATCACTGTTTTACCAGGCATTGCATAAACATTTTGTCCACAAAGTACTACACACAGGCAAATCAAAAGAATTTTCTTCATAATTAAAGGTTCCTCTGTTTTTATTATTGTCTATTGATAATATAGTCTGTATAAACAGGTTTTAGAACTGCGATTTGCGTTCCTATTTGAGTTCAATCTGTGTTGCGATTTGAGTTATTTGAGTTCCTATTTTGATTTGCAATTCTCTTGATTTTTAGTCTTTGATAGCGTAATATAGGTAACAGTTCTATAAAATGCAGAATTCATGCAAGAACAACGTAAGGGGAGAATATAATCTATGGCAATTCGTACATATTATCATGTCTTGGGCGTTTCCAGAGAAGCAACGCTCGAAGAAATTACTGCCGCCAAAAATGCATTGGCTAAAGTCTATCATCCCGATGCCAATATGAGTAACGGAATTGATACAACCGCCTATATGCAAGAAATACTAGAAGCGTACCGCGTACTCTCAAATCCGGAACGGCGCGCCAAATATGACCGTAAATTGAGCGGAGGGAGCACTCGCGTTTTTCGGACATTTACCATGGGAGAAGATACAGTTACCACAGAAGATGAAACTTCATTTGTCACCTATTGGGCAACTGCCGGAAAACTAAATGAAATTGTAGCCAAAAGTGCGCGAATCTTAGAGCAAGAATCTAAAAACGAAAGTTTATCACAAAAGCTTTTAAAAAAGATGGGGAAAAGTACAAAATCAGAAAAAGATTTACACATAAAAATGGAAAAATTGTCTTTACAAGAATTAGAACATATCAGCACCTTAAAAAAAGCCGAAATTCCGATGGACTATTGGCACCCTGAAGCCATGAATTGGATTCTTGTACACTGGAGCCAAAATCAACAACTGGATTACCGTACTCTCTTCGCACAGTACGATGCTTTCCTCAATCAGAGCAAATCCAATACTGAGCGTCTGAAACTCCACGCACAAAACAAACAATTTCATCACCACTTAAAAAAATTGCTGACGTACGCCCTATAGGCGCCGCCAGCACTCTTCCAAGAGGGCCTCACAGCCCTCTTTTATATTATCATAAGTTAAATCAAAATTACCGGTATACCAAGGATCCGCAATATCTCTCGGTTCTTCCGTAAAATCCAACAATCTGCAGACTTTACCTTCCGGATCTCCGGACAGAATCCGCATCATATTTCGAATATTCATGGAATCCATCCCAATCAGATAATCGTATTTGTCGTAATCCTTCTTTGTCATCTGTACCGCACGATGTGGCAACACCGGGATTCCAACTTGTTTTAGCTTGTGAACAGTCCCATGATGCGGCGGTGCACCGATTTCCTCGCGGCTGGTAGCCGCAGAATCAATGTAGAATTGGTCAGCAAGACCGTGTTTGTTAATCATGTCTTGGAAGACAAATTGAGCCATGGTTGAACGGCAGATGTTGCCGTGGCACACGAAAAGCACTCGAATTCTCATAATTTCTCCTTTCAAACTGCGAAATAATGCCCAGTTTTGCAAGGTTTTGCCAACTTTTCTGCAAAATCTTATCTACACAGAATCTGTGATACATTCTGCAATTTTTTGCAAATCCGTGCAAAACACAGCCGTCAATCGTAGTCAAAACGTAGTATAAATCATTCCTGATTACTACTGGTATTTTCTCGCCTTTTTATAAATTACCACTATTATACCATATATGAAGATACTTCTGAATATAATTTTTACGCAGTAAAAAAGGGAGCTGTCCAGTTGCAACTCCCTCTGCATATACTTTTCGCTTCCATATTAAATTGCTCGGAACATTTTCTGATTCATCGGTTTCTCCTGTCCTTTTTCCATTTCTCTCCGTACTTTCTCCACATCTTCCATTTTCTTCAGCTCATCAGCAGCATCTTCCAGTCCCCAATGGGTATAGGTGTTCATTGTAACACTGATGTCTGAATGTCCCATCAAGTATTGCAAAGTTTTGGGATTCATGCCCGACTTCGCCATATTGGAACAATAGGTGTGTCTACATACATGCGGTGTGATGTTCGGCATCTGCACTCTGTAAATATCATTATAACGCTTTACCATGTGATTCAGTCGATGTTGCCAGTGCATTGCTACTTCTGGATTCCCGTTCTTGTCAAGAAACAGAAATCCCGTATGCCCTTTTATCATTTTCTCATATCTCGGTTTCTTCCTATCTTCAAGGATTGCCCGAAAACAATCTGCCACATCCTGTGTAATCGGCAGTTTTCTTGTTCCTGCATCAGTTTTGGTAGTATCTAGAATGTACTTCATATCCGAAGTTCTCTGCAACTGGTGGTCAATGTTTACGATATTATTTTCCAAATCAATATCACTAATTGTCAATCCGCAGAATTCCGAAATTCGCATTCCTGTGTGAAAGAGAATATAAATTACCTCATAATATTTACAGTACACATTATCATCATGCACGAATTTCAAGAACTTATTCATTTGTTCTTTTGTAATAGCTTCTCTGGTTACACTGTCATTGACTACCACACCCGCCAACTGAAATCCAAATGGATTTTTATTCAGAACATCGTCATCCACCGCCATCTGAAACGCAGGTCTTAAAACACCCCTGATTGTCTTTACAGAACTGTAACCTCTGCCATCCTCCTGTTGCAACTTAATCAGAAAAAGCTTTGCATCGGATGTCTTTACCCTTGAAATCTTGGTATCACCAAACGGATGCGCCTTCAAAATATTTTTTACAGAATTGTAATTCATCTGGGTGTTATATTTTACCCCTGTTTTGGTTGCAAGGTATCTGTCCACAAGTTCATTCACCGTGATATTTTTGCCTACAGGGTCAAGCCGATTATCCAAGTCATATCCTATCTGCTTTTCCAGTTCCCGTAAGGAAAGGCATGGTTTTCTCCCTACGGGCAGTTTGTCGGTCGGCTCAAGCCTCCAACTGTACACAAAATGTGCTTTCCCATTCACATGGTACTTGAACTGATACCGCCCATCCTGTCTGATGGATTCTCCTCTCCGAAGTACCCTGTGTTTAGAATCTCTCCTCATTGCCATTCGTACCCCTCCTTCGTAATTCTGGATGTGCCTGTAAATACTTTTCAAATTCTGTTCGGATGATTAGGTTACGTGTCCCGTACTTTGCCAAGAATTTTAGTCCCTTATTGTGTTTTAACAAATCATAAAATTTCCTTCGGCTGAGGACGAATAACTCAATCGTTTCCAGTGGATTCAGCACATCCTTCTGTGATAAATCTACTTTCACTTTCATCCCTCCAATCGTGATATATGGTTGCCCATCTGGGTCATACCATATATCACTCTAAACGCTGATAATATCAACTACTTTCGGCAGACAAACGAAATTATATCTCAGACGAAGCACTGATAAATTTTTCAAATTGCGGACGGATAATCAGATATCGGTTTCCGCTAAATACTGCAAATCTTCCCCTGTTGTCTTCTGCCAGTCTACGCATTTTCTTCGTACCGATGTTAAAATACGATGCTGCTTCTTTGATTGTCAGAGTATACTTTTCGCTTACAGGAACAAGTGTATTTTCTATACTTCCAGAAGTATCATGTTTTTCTACTTTCATGTGCAATCCTCCTTCCATAAAATAGCTACGGCATCCCCACAGTTGCTTAGTCTGCTGCCATCTGAAGTACCTTCACCGCATCCTTACGGATCAGTTTCCCGTCCAGATACTCACATCCTAAATATCCGACCTGTCCACGCACCGCAAACAATTCTCTCAGTGTACGAATCGTCATCGGAAATCTCTGAACCAACCAGTAATTGCTGAAATCTCCAAATGCAATCACCTTCTGTCCCTTTCCAATGGACGGCATGGAGTCAACAATCTGTACAGGTTTTGAGAAAATAGTTTCATTAATATCTTTCCACAGATAGTTTCCGGCAGAATCTTTTAGTGTTCGAAGCACCAGAGCCGTTTCATCATTCATAAGCCATGTACCATGCTTGCGGTACTTTTTATCCACGGACAGGTACAATTTAATAATTTCATCATAGCTGATAGATGAAGCATTCTCCGTTGTAACGCCCGTTTCTGCCCCTTCAGTGTCGTGCAGAATACCTATCGGTTGATTTTCCCCTGTTCCATTAACAAACGCCAATTCTTCACTTGTCCCAAAGCATCGTGCCATTTTTCCGATAAGATAATCCTCAATAGCAAAGGACTGATCCGCCGCAAATTCCAATCCAAGTTTTATAAACTCTGACAATCTATGCGCCTGTATATCAAATCTCTGAAAATCTTCTTCAGTATCCAGTCCCTCCAGATTGACTATATCACTCCATTCTGCCTGTCCCGTATAATCAAAAGTCCAGAGACGGCTATCGCTTTTGGTAGCGTTCACAACGGTCGCCAGCTGGCGGACAATACTTTCCTTTTTTAACGCTGCCATATATTTTTTCTCAGATTCTTCCGGCAGAGGGCAGGCATTTGTTTTGCTTTCCCTAACATTGCTGAGACTGTCTGAAATAACTTCCATTCCTCTCATTTCATTCCAAAAATCATTATAATAAGCTGTACTGTTAATCATAGTAATCCTCCTAAAAAATTTTATTTCTGTGCTATATAACCGCTCTGTCTGCAATACTCTACTGCTTCGGAATATGACACATAACACATCTGCATCGTCCCATCCACCACACGATAATAAGGTGGATCACAGGTTTCGCTTACCAGAATAATAACCGGGTCTCTATCTCTAAAATTGATAACATTTACACATCTGTACTTGTCTGTTGAAAAATCCGATGGTTCAAATTTCATCGGTAACACTTCTTTCTGTTTTCCCATGTGTACCTCCTTTTCAGCAGAGGAAATCTCTGCACAAGAGCCGATAGCCTGTTAAAAGTGTGGTCTTTTCTCCGCCATCCTTTGGCCGCTTTCTGACTACCATCCCAATTGCGCGCAGTGCCTGATTGAAATTCCGGCTGTTCTCTGCAAAATATCCATTATTATTACACCAATTGCGGTATGCCTGATACACCGCAGAAGTCCGGCATTCCGCATCCTTTTCTTTCTCCAAAAATTCTTCTACAAAAAGTTGCATCTTATCGCTGTCATGCTGATAGGACATGATAGCATCTTTTACTGCGGTAGGTTGATCGAAGCCTTCCTCCTGCAAAAGAGTATATCCTTCAATTAACCAATTCAGAATAGCACTTGCTATCTCCGGTTTAGAAAATTCAGCTTTCAGATTCTGTTCCTGTTCCCATTCCTCAAAGTGCCTGTCAAATGGAATAATCACAATCCGCCCGCTTGAAAACAATGTCATATCCGTAATAGCAGGAAGATAATTCGTATTTACATACAACTTGAACTGTGGTTTAAAGTCAAAGCTATTCTCATGCAGAAATCTGGCATTCAGAGTATCATTTCCCGTCATACTTTTAATTTGCGCTTCATTCAGCACTAATCCCCGTCTTGGCTCTGAAATATTGGCAAACCTTATTCCCGCAAGTCTGGCAATATCCTCTGTTGGATTCTGGCTGTTGGCAGACGGCTTTGCAGCAATCGTCTCTGGACGGACTGTCAAGCCGTAATCCCCCATCACATGAAGCGTGCTTTCCATCAGTGTTCCTTTTCCATTTCTGGTGGTTGCACCATAATAGAAAAACATACATTCATAGCGGGTATCACCTGTCAGGCCGTAACCAAGACTTTTCTGCATGAACCTTGCTTTCTCCTTATCCCCACTCATAACCTCTGAAATAAATCTGATAAAGCGTGGACTTTTGGCATTCGGGTCATAGGCTGCTCCGGCAATCTTGGTCAGCTTATCCTGTGGCGTATGCGGGTGGAACTCTCCCGTCTGCAAATCCAGTGTTCCATTCTGGCAGTTCAGGTAATAAATATTTCGGTCAAATTCAGACATTGCAATCGGATAAACGCTCTGGGCATCACTGATATACGTGTTACGGTAATTCCGGCTCTGCCATTTTGCAGAATATTCCAGATAATCCTTTCTTCTACGCTCATCTGCGATTGTCAGCGCATATCTTACTAAAGTATCTGCAAGGGATTTTGCAAGTTCCATTGTTTTCAGTCCGCCAATATCTGGAATCCACCGTGTTCCGTCATACACATACCACTTTTTTCTTTCTGGCACATACCTTGCGATGTCTTTATACACATCCGCAAATAATCTGCCCGATCCGTTGTCATTCCACGGATATCTTCGATTATCAGATACGTTCCATTCCACCAGTTTCTGCAGCATATCATCAAAATCACTCTCTGCTGATGTTGTTGCATAAGGTCTGTAAAACTCCACCGCCTGTGCCACCGCTTTTTCTAGTGTTAGTGCGCCATAGGTCGAGCCACTCTGCACACGATCCCATTTACTACGCATCAATCCTGATTTTCTGAACAGTCTGTCCATCTGTTCCACGTCACCACCGCACCAAAATGCAAGGATGCTTGCAAGCGACATATCCGCATCACTATGGGATTTGCCTTCAGGAATTTCTCCATTCCACAAGGATTTGAACTTTCTGCCCTGTCTGGAATCAGATGCCAAGCGAACTACTGAATCATCGGACAAATAACTGCCGGGAATATCCTGTTCTCTGTCCTTTTCCTTTGGAATTGGACGGAGCATATAAGTTTCCAGTATGATTCCAAGTTGACCGCTTCGTTCCTCCACACCACAGTTTCGGATTGCATTTCCTGTCAGAGTACAGAATTTCTTCGTTACGCCTGCTGCATAGATTTCCAATCCAATTTTGGAATTATTAATATAATATCTGCTCCTATCATAAAACAGGGAAGATGCCTTACATACAATGCGGACACCTGTGCCAGATGGACTGATTTCTGTATAGGAATCCATTTTCTCTATAATGTCTTCAGCCATCCGAGTCAGCTTTCCGCCACATACACAGTGGTCAATATCCACCATGCAGAAATCATCGAACGCACCCATACCGATTCCGTCATAGTCATCCATTGCATTAACTGCCATCCGAAAATCTGAAAAAGTGTTTTTATCGGCACTGCTCGCTTTTTTCCCATTAATTTGATATGGAACTTTCGTTATACGTCCATTTCTTTCTTCGTATTTCCACAAACAAAACCATCCATCTTTTTTCAGTTCTTCTGGAAGCTTTTCGTACATCCTGTACTCCTCCTTTCCCGCTTATTTCTTGACGCATCATTTTTCAGTGGCTCTTGCTGATAACCACACTTTAAATTCAGAAACTGGAATCAATACCCTCTTGCCGACACGGACGATTGGAAAACCATCTTCTCTGGTCAGGGCATATGCTTTACTCAAGCTTATTCCCATCTGCATTGCCATCTCCTGAACGCTCATCGTGACCTTATCCATAGCCATCCTCCTCTCTGCGATTCAAATATGAATTGCTCTTGTTTTCTATCACAGTATACTTTATAATATTACCAAAGACTATTTTCTATTGGTAAGATTTCATGCTAAAAATAGGTTCTATCGGTAAGAATGGAGGTAGAATATGAACGAAGATTTCAGTTTGGGAAAAATGAATGCGGATGCAAGACTGACTGCAACCTTCAAATACTATGAAAAAAAGGAACAAGATGGGAAAATCATGATAACCGCCTATCTGGGAGAAGGGGATGTTCCAAAACTCAAGCGTGGATATGGCCTAGATGGTAATGAACTGTGGCTTTCATTGAATAACCTGTATCAAAACATTTGTGGAAAAGATGATAATTCTGCTGCCGATGACATCATTTCATGGTGTCAGCACTATGCACATCCATACTATGCTTCTCAGGGCATTGAAGAATATAAATGGGATATTGAAAAGGATACGGAATACTGGGATTTTTCCACGAATATTCTTGGTAACTTTACTTTTGATGTTCGCACTATGCGAAAAGATCTCGAAACCCTTTATCGGGATACGCTTGTAATTCTAATGTTCAAAAAATGTCTGGAACGCCTTGATGTTTCCAATGACCTTGCACAGATTACATGGACAAATGAATTTGTAGATTTTAATTCTTTTCCAACACAGACACATCTTAGCAAAATATCTTCTTATTTAAATAAAATGAATGGAGTGACTATGAAACTTGGATTAGATGAGAACGGAGAATTGAAGGTCATGCCAGACTTTCACTCTGTCTTTGATGCTGCCCGATTCGCCCTGTCGCAATATGTATCCATCCCTATGGATTATCCAATTGCTTATGCAGAACGAGTGGGCATAGCCACCTGTGAATGTTGTGGCAGACTGTTTATTAAAAACGGTAACCGCCAAAAATACTGCGATAATAAAGAACGAAACCGTAGAAAATCCCGCACTTCTTACCACAGAAAAATACAGGAAGAAAATGATAACCGTTGGGCGTGATCCCGACTGTTTTCACACTAGGGGCAGGATGTGGCAAGTAATATAGGTTATTTTCTATATAGGCTCTATAAGAATAACCTAAATCATCTGCCACAAGTTGCCCCAACTGTTTTTTATAGAAAAAGGGCATCGGTTCTCACCGACACCCCGTGTAATTTTTATCTTTATTCTCCGTAACGAAATGCTGAATTTCCAGTCAGATTTCTAAGCAGAATCTTTCTCGCTGTCTTATATTCTTTTCCGATAAAGCCAAGTCTGAGCAAGAAACAGCGGAAAGCATATTTGTCATTGTCCGTTTCGGTTGGCTTTGATGATACCCTTTTTGCATCTCTTGCCATATCACATAGCCTTGATATAAATTGCGTATATGCTGCAACCTCTTCTCCATCCGCTGTGTATGGAAACCATGTAAAATTTATTTTTTCCTCCATGATTTCAATTTCTGTGCTATCCATTCGGAATGCATGTTGGAGGAGTGTCTGCTTATTTGCTATGATTTTCTGTAAATTTTCCAAAGCCGTATCGGTAAGGCTTTCTCTCGGTATTGCTACAGTCAGCTTTTCGTGTTGCATTGGCACTGTTTTCGTTAATTCTGCATCATCCTGAAACCCTCGTTTCCGTAACTGCTGAAGCAGTTCTTCCACCGTTTCTTCCATTGTTCCCTCTGGAATATGTAACACGCCCTCTTTGTCCAGTCGGTATCCTGCAATGTTGTATGCGCAACTTGGTACCCGTTCATAATGTGGTGCTACTCCAAGTGTATCACCAATCTCCTGTGCCAGCTTCGGTCTCTGTTTCAATTCCAATGTAAATCTGATTTCATTCTTCATAATATGTACCCACTTTCTTTTTTCGATAGTACATATATCACTCTGGCGGCGCAGAATAGCAAGACATTTCTGATTATATTACTGCCAAAATGTGCGCATAAAATTTGTGTTTTTTATGCTGTTTTTTACACGATTTTTCTACCTATTTCAGTACTATCCGGCAAAACAAAATCAGCTAATACAACGATATTGTGCGGATGTTTCCATATAATTTAAATTTAATGGGTATCCCCCCTGTTTAATTCTGCGAAAATTCGCACGAAAGGGGGCGCCGGTCTTCAAGAAGAAAGTTTGTAGAGATTTCAATCCCCCCTCCCATAGAAAAAAGCCACAGCGGATTACTTTCCATGTGGCTCAATTCATTTATGATTGCTTTCCGTATGGAGTTTTTTCTTCTGCTACCATCGACAGCGTTTCCTGACCATTCAAATCATATACCACTGTTTTATGCTCTGGCTCTGTAAAGGTAGACGAACCTCCGATGCCAAAATACTTTTCAAAGAAGGTTTTCAGCTTTTCAATAACTCCCTGTTTTTTTCTAGTTCTTCCACCACCAAAGCGGGATATAGGTGGCATAAGTTTATCTATGTCAGTTCCAACCGTTCTAATTTCGCCGTCCCGAAACGCATTTTCTATGAACTTTCGGGTATCCTCTGGCTTTAACTTTTCTTCCTTAATGATAACATCAAGGTCATGATCACGCTGTGCCACCACAAATTCATGCCACTCATTCATGACATCATCCACATCATTGATTCCTGCAATAAAAGTTTCAATGAGCTGTTTCTTACTGCGCAACTCTGGACTCGCATCAATCGCCTTATTAATGGTTATCAGCACTTCCTTGTCTTCGCAGTGTGTATCATGATACTTCTTTACAAGCATGAGGATATAATCAATATTAATTTCTATCTGCCGGATCAGTTCAATTTCAAATACCACATCATCTGTAATATCTGTACTTTCCTGACGCTTGCGTTTCCACTCATCACGCAAATCCTGATAACGACCGAGGTAATCCTGTAAATCACGCTCAGAAATCAGCTCATTGCCCTTGAACTCATCAAAAGAAAGTAAAAGATTTCTCATACGGAGAATTGCACCAAACAGAGCAATAAAGTCCTTTTGATTCTGTTCTCCGATAATCTGTGGTTCTGATAACGGAAATTTATGATTCAAGTCCTCCATCATATCCACATAACCCGGCATCGGTTTACCATCTACAGACTCATATCCATAATAATAATCTTTAAAACTCTGTAGCAGTACAATGCCTCCGGCATTCTTATCCCCAAACAGGGAAATGGCACTATCTACACGCTTTTGCAGATTTCGGAAACACACAATATTTCCAAAGGTCTTAATAGAATTCAGAATACGGTTGGTACGAGAAAATGCCTGTATCAGTCCGTGCATTTTCAGATTTTTATCTACCCATAGCGTATTCATGGTTGTGGCATCAAAACCTGTAAGGAACATATTTACTACAATCAAGATATCCAATTCCTTATTTTTCATGCGAAGCGACACATCTTTATAATAATTCTGGAATTTATCACTTGAGGTATCGTAATTCGTATGGAACATTTCATTATAATCCTTAATGGCTTCTTCCAGAAATTCTCTGGACGGCTGATCAAGTGCAGCGGTATCTTCAGAATTTTCTTCATCCAGAATACCATCGGATTCTTCTTCGTTTGCACCATAACTGAAAATGGTTGCGACACGCAATTTCTTGGTCGGATCTGCTGCCATTTGCTTTTTGAATTCCTGATAATATAATTTTGCCATCGGAACACTCGATACCGCAAAAATAGAATTAAAACCACTAATACGCTGTTTCTGCTTGATTTCCTCTACCTCATCCCGCTTGGCAGAAGCTACCTCTGAAATATTAGTAAGCGCATTATATATGTATGTTTTATCCCCACGATACGTCTTCTGATCAAAATGTTCCAGTATGTACTGTGTCACAATGCGAATACGCTCAGGAGCCATCATAACCTTTTCACGGTTAATGTCCCAGACCATCTCATCTGTGATTTCTTCCTCCACATCCATCGTTTTAATATAATCAACCCGGAATGGAAGAACATTTTTATCGTTAATAGCATCCACAATCGTATAACTGTGAAGCTGATCTCCAAAGGTCTGACCTGTAGTAAAGAATTCTGGATTCTTGGCTCTGCCAGAATTAACAGAGAAGATTGGTGTTCCTGTAAATCCAAACAGATGATATTTCTTAAAATTTTTTACAATAGCAGTGTGCATATCCCCAAACTGGCTGCGATGGCACTCGTCAAAAATAATAACGATATGTTTCAGATAAACTTCATGTCCCGGATTCTTTTTTATAAAGGTAGCCAGTTTCTGAATTGTGGTAATGATGATATGCGCATCTGGGTCTTCCAACTGCCGTTTTAATATGGTAGTCGATGTATTGCTATTGGCTGCACCCTTTTCAAAACGGTCATATTCTTTCATGGTCTGATAGTCCAGGTCTTTACGGTCAACCACAAACAGTACCTTATCAATATACGGCAGCTTCGATGCCAGTCTTGCCGTTTTAAATGAAGTCAATGTCTTGCCAGAACCTGTGGTATGCCAGATATAACCACCACCCTCGACACTGCCGTACTTCTTATAATTATTGGCAATTTCGATACGATTGAGAATTCGCTCCGTAGCTGTAATCTGATACGGACGCATGACCATCAGCATATCTTCCGATGTAAAAATACAATACTTCGTAAGAATATTCAGAATCGTATGCTTTGCGAAGAAAGTCTTTGTAAAGTCAATCAAATCTGGAATCACACGGTTATTGGCATCTGCCCAGAAGCAGGTAAACTCAAAGCTGTTACTGGTCTTAGTCTTACTTGTTCCCCGCTTCTCATGTTCCTTTTCTGCATTCCGTCTAGTGCTGTTGGAATAATACTTTGTGTTTGTCCCATTGGATATAACAAAAATCTGGATATACTCATACAGTCCGCACCCCGCCCAAAAAGAATCCCTCTGGTAACGGTTGATCTGGTTGAATGCCTCACGGATGGCAACACCTCTACGCTTCAGCTCAATATGCACAAGCGGCAGACCATTGACTAATACTGTAACATCATAGCGGTTATCATGCTTTGCACCGTTCTCTGTACCAATCACACAGCCCAGGCTGCCCTCTCTGCTGCCTGGGGCAGCATTCACCTTGTATTGATTGATGACCTGCAACCTGTTATTATGAATGTTCTTTTTATCTATAAGCGTAATGTTCTTGGAAGAACCATCATCACGAGTCAGAACTTGGACATTATCCTCCTGTATCTTACGAGTCTTTTCCACAATATGTTCATTGGGATTCGCAACAGCATTTTTGAAAAAAGCATCCCACTCTGTGTCTGAAAACTGATAATTATTCAGTTCCTCTAATTTTTTACGGAGATTGGAAATCAGATCTTTCTCCGTGTGAATAGGCAGATACTCATATCCCTGTTCGCAGAGCAGACGGATAAATTCCTGTTCCAGTTCTGCTTCGCTCTGATAACTGTCAGAACGTTTTTTCACTGGCTCATATTCTGTGACAACGGTGTTCTCCGATGTCTCCGCTACAATATTAAAGTATGGCACATCCTCGCCTCCTTACTTTGGTAATTCTTTAAAAGATAACAGCTTATCCCTGTAATATTCATATTGCTTCTGACGTGCTTCGATTTCTGCCGGAAGTCCTGTAGACAGGTCATTGCAAAGAATGTCAAAACGATCGAGAATTTCTGTGATTTTTTTCTGCTCCTTGACCGTTGGAATAACAATTAAAATATTTAAAATATCTGCTTTCCGTAAATTTGTTTGATCTGCTCCGTTATCATATCTTAACAACTGTGGATTGCGGCTTAATATATAATACAAATATTTTGTAGTAACCAAATCTGGTCTGCTAACTGTAAATGCTCCAATTCTCTGATTAAGAGTATATTTATCGTCTTCATCAACCAAATAACATTTCGCCAACGCACGACCATTTGGTAAATCACTCATAACCATCAGAATATCATTCACATATAATGGACAAATCTGTTCATCCGCATATTTTTTCACTTGTCCATCAGTAGAAATAAACTTAGAATTTACAACAATATATTTTCCATCAGATACAATATTTTTTTCATGTCCTTTTCCATTTCTGAAATTAACAATATAATCAAGACTAACGGTTGCATATCCAAACACATACTGAATAAGCTTAATTGCGCTCAGCTCTGTCTGTCTGTCTGTCTGTCTGTCTGTCTGTCTGTCTGTCTGTCTGTCTGTCATAAGCGTGCTACCTGTTTCAGCAAATGTCAAGAGCAAATCGCGATAATATTCATATTGCTTCTGGCGTGCTTCAATTTCGGCTGGCAAGCCAATATTCAGGTCAGTGCAGATGGATTCAAAATTATCAAGAACATTAACAAGCCTTTTCTGTACATCCAATGCCGGAACAGGAACAGGGAATTGATTTAGCATCGGTCTTCGAATAGATGCCACAGACCCCTGAAACATAGTTTTCTGTATATATGGCAAAAATGCCGATCTCATATAGTGAAAATAATACCTCGGTAATACATCTGGAGTATTTATATGAATTCGGTATGCTCTTTGATGCAAAGCATATTTTCCTTCAACATAATGAAATACCTTTCCTACACCGACCCCATCGCCAGCAGTAATAATGGCAGTTTCATCATATTCATATTCATTTTTTCGCAACGGTTCCTGTGAGCGGACATAAAAAGGATATTTACCTTCTTCAACTCCTTCATTAGTGTTACTACTACCAGTACCAATATCAGCAATATCAGCTAATGGAACAATTTTAACATTGTTATCAAATGTCAGCAGTTTATTACGATAAAATTCATACTGTTTCTTCCGAGCTGTAAGCTCGGCTGTAAGCTCGGCTGTAAGTAACGTGAAAGAGTCCAAAATATGGACTATTTCACGTTGTACCTCCAGAGGAGGTACAGGGAGCAACAATCTGGAAAATAATGCCTGTGTCAAATGGCTAATTGTCGAACCTGTTTTCTGTTGTTCAACCACTTTCTGAAAATGCCCAGATAACAAAAAATACATTATGTACCGTGGCAACAATGAATCATCTTTAGGTCTGACAACAAAAACTCCTCCATTCAAAGTAGCTGGCATTGGCAAATTATTCACTTGCGCAACTTTTCCTAATGTTCCATCCTTTGTTATTAAAACATCTCCATCTTTTATTTGTATTTTAGGATCTTGTACATATCTATCCTTACTAACATATACACAGCTCTTATAATTCACTTCATTCGATGGTGTAAAATCAGTCCCTGTGACAAGCATATAATCACCTGACATTTTATATTCGGCCTTTGTAAGCCTTTGCCAGCCTATCCTTGCATGAAGAGTACAAGTCTCATCAAAACGTTTATATATAACTCCATCAGGACACAATTCTGCAATTAACTCATCTAATCTGCTCATGCGTCCACCTCGATTTCTGCGATGATCTTATCAATCTCATCACGGAGCACCTGCTCACGGGCAACAATTTCCTTAATTTCTGCATTCAGCTTCACAATATCAATTTTCTCTCTAGTATCTTCGCCTTCAACATACGTAGACACAGACAAATTATAATCATTTCCGGATACTTCCTCATAACTCGCCAGATGTGCAAAATGCTTCACTTCTTCCCGTTTTGCGAATACATCGACAATACGGTCAATGTTTTCTGGTGTCAGTTTGTTATTGTTGGTAACCTTCACGCACTCGCTTGTAGCATCAATAAACAGCGTCTTATTATCTGCCTTGTTCTTTTTCATCACCATAATGCAAGTTGCAATCGAAGTGCCAAAGAACAGATTACTCGGCAACTGAATAATACAGTCCACATAGTTATTGTCCACAAGATATTTACGGATTTTCTGCTCTGCACCACCACGATACATAATTCCCGGAAAGCATACAATGGCAGCAGTTCCATTAGATGCAAGCCATGACAGACTGTGCATGATAAATGCCATGTCAGCCTTACTTTTCGGTGCAAGCACTCCGGCAGGAGAAAATCTTGGGTCATTAATCAACAATGGATTATCTGTTCCCGCCCATTTTATAGAATATGGTGGATTAGATACGATTAATTCAAACGGTTCATCGTCCCAGTGCTGTGGTGCAAGCAATGTATCTTCACAGGCAATATTGAATTTATCGAATCCGACATCATGCAAAAACATATTGATACGACACAAGTTGTAGGTTGTGATATTGATTTCCTGACCGTAAAATCCATTACGGATAGCATCCTTGCCAAGAATTTTCTCGGCTTTCAAAAGTAATGAACCAGAGCCGCAAGCCGGATCATATACTTTATTGATTTCTGTTTTTCCTACAGTACCAAGTCGTGTGAGTAATTCGGACACATCTGCCGGAGTAAAGAATTCTCCACCAGATTTTCCAGCGTTCGATGCGTACATGGTCATAAGGTACTCATATGCATCACCAAAGGCATCAATGGAATGGTCTTTCACATCTCCCAGATTCATTTCACCCACGCCATTCAAAAGTTTTACGAGTTTTTCATTACGTTTTGCAACTGTAGCACCTAATTTATTACTGTTTACATCATAATCATCGAATAATCCGGCAAAATCGCTTTCCGACTCGCTTCCTTGTGCAGATTCCTCTATATGTCGGAACACACGCTCCAATGTTTCATTTAAATTTTCATCATTCGCAGCATCCGCACGTACATTGCAGAACAGCTCACTCGGCAGAATGAAGAATCCTTTTTCTTCTACCAATCCTTCTCTTGCTTCTTCTGCATCCTCATCTGATATTTTTGCAAAATCAAATCCTATGTTACCTGCATCAGCCTCACCACTGTTTATATAATTGCACAAGTTCTCGGAAATATAACGATAGAACATTGTGCCAAGAACATAATTTTTAAAGTCCCAACCATCGACTGCTCCACGCAGCTCATCTGCAATCGCCCATATTGCACGGTGCAATTCATCACGTTCCTGTTCCTTTTTGGTATCAACCATTCTCTTTTCCTCCGTTATCCTCTGGTATAAATTCCAGAATATCGTCAACGCCACAGTTTAAAACCTGACATATACTCTCCACACTTTCGAGGGAAATATACCCATTACGTTTCAATCGTGTGATGATATTTGCGGAAAAGCCAGCTTCCTGCTGTAACTGTGCATTTGTCATATCTTTTTCTATCAGTAAATGGAATAATTTTTTGTAACTGACTGCCATGTCATCCCTCCATTAATTCTTAACAGATATAAGTAAAGTATATCACGAAAAAGTGAATTTTTCAATCTGTGCAAAAAGAAATCACTCCGTCTTAAAACCCAGAAACGAAGTGATTACACACAATTTTCTACATTTTCGGTTCTAAAACCTCATTCGTAGCAATATCGTAGTATCGTGCCTTTTTATATGCCGTGATTTGCCCCAATACCGCCCCACGTTGCGGAAATATGCAATCTACACGTTTATCCTGCCGTGGCAAATGAATAGTACCTTTATTTTCTCCATTTTAATCTCCTCCATTCCGCCGCCTTCGGCTGGCGGCACAAATAGTAATGAAAGTGTTTCAACT